>Ga0316193_10003791_pt1 | contig 11005 bp, 9 predicted proteins | sample MerIslsedime2_MG_FD_207735 | JGI IMG/M metagenome (GOLD analysis project Ga0316193, IMG submission 207735) | Coastal sediment microbial communities from Maine, United States - Merrow Island sediment 2 | ecosystem: Environmental > Aquatic > Marine > Coastal > Sediment | place: USA: Maine... | reverse complement strand
TGCCCAATGAACTCGGTGCGGTGCAAGCCTTCATGATGGAAAATATCAAAGCTTGACGGGCGCGGGCGCCGGGATGCAGAAAATCATTCGCAGGCGCGACCCCGCCACTACCGGGTTGGCGGGTGGGTCCTCCCTTCATCCCCTGCTTGCGCGGGTATACGCCGGTCGCGGTGTGAACTGCGCCGAGCAGTTGAACCTCGCATTGGATCAGTTACTACCGCCTGAGGGCCTGCTCAACGCGCACTCGGCGGCTGAACTGCTTGCCGACGCGCTGGCAAGCGATAAGAAAATACTGGTGGTTGGCGATTTCGATGCCGACGGCGCAACCAGTACCACCCTGGCGGTAAGCGCGTTGCGTGCATTCGGTGCCGCCCGGGTCGATTTCCTGGTTCCCAATCGCTTTGAATACGGCTACGGGCTTACCCCTGAAATTGTGGCCCTGGCGGGTCGGGACCAACCGGACCTCATCATCACCGTAGACAACGGTATCTCCAGCCTGGAGGGGGTGGACGCCGCGCGCAAGTTGGGTATCGCCACGCTGATAACCGATCACCACCTGGCCGGGCGCGAATTGCCGCAGGCGGATGTTATCGTTAATCCCAACCAGCCCGGCTGCACCTTCGCCAGTAAGAACCTGGCGGGTGTGGGAGTGATCTTCTACGTCATGCTGGCGCTGCGCGCCGAGCTGCGCTCGCGCAGCTGGTTTGACTCGCGTCCCCAGGTCAACCTCGGCCACTACCTGGATCTGGTGGCGCTGGGGACCGTGGCCGACGTGGTACCCCTGGACTATAACAACCGCATACTGGTCGCCGCAGGACTGGCGCGTATTCGTGCCGGCCAGGCCCGCCCGGGAATTCACGCACTGCTGGAGATGGGCTCGCGACACTACCGCTCCGTGGTGGCGTCCGATCTTGGCTTTGCCGTTGGCCCGCGCATTAATGCGGCGGGTCGATTGGAAGACATGTCCATCGGTATTGCCTGCTTGCTCAGCGAAGATGTGGCCGAGGCCGCTGCTCTGGCCGGGCGCCTGCAACAACTCAACCTGGACCGCCGGGTGATTGAACAGGGCATGCAGGATGAGGCTTTGCAAATACTTGCAAAGCTGCCATTGCAGGCGGAGCAGGAACCGCCGCTGGCCATGACCTTGTACCAGAGTGGTTGGCACCAGGGCGTTATCGGTATCCTGGCATCGCGTATCAAGGACCGCCTGCACCGCCCGGTGATCGCATTTGCCGATGGCGACCCCGGTCAGATCAAGGGATCCGCGCGCTCCATTCCCGGCATTCATATCCGCGACATTCTCGATGCTGTCGCCACCCGGCATCCGGGATTGATCAGCAAATTCGGCGGCCATGCCATGGCGGCCGGGATGACCCTGCCGCTGGCAGCCTACGATGCTTTTGCCGCAGCCTTCACCGAGGAGGTCGCACGGCATGCACAGGACGTGGAGTTACAGGCGGTGATTGCTTCCGACGGAGAATTGTCGGAAACGGATTTCCAGCTCGAGCTGGCCAATGAGTTGCGCTACGCCGGCCCCTGGGGACAGCACTTCCCCGAGCCGGTATTCGACGGCCGCTTCACGATTGTCAGCCAGCGACTGGTGGGGGAGAAACACCTCAAGCTGGTACTCTCGCCCCCGGGCAGTACCCAGGTACTGGATGCTATCGCGTTCAATGTGGACCTCGATACCTGGCCCGACCAGGCCATTGAGGAAATCGAAATTGCCTACCGCCTGGATGTGAATGAATTTCGCGGCCAGCGTTCGGTGCAACTGATGGTTGAACACCTGCTTCCCGTTCGCTCCTAGCGGTCCCGTTGGCCGACACCAAACCCAAACCCAAACCCAAACCCAAAAAGCAGGCAATAGAACTGAAACACATAGCAATATACCTGGCAGCGGGAAAATGACGCGTTTCCTAACCGCCGCGGCTACGGTAAAATGCGCGGCTTTTCACGGAACTGGCCAGACAGATGCTCGAGATAAACCCGCTGCTTACCACACTCAAGGACATAGAGGCGCGCACTGACGTGCTTAGGGGGTATCTTTGACTTCGATAATCGCAAGGAGCGTCTCGCCGAAGTAGAGCTGGAGCTGGCTGAACCCAGTGTCTGGGATGATCCCGAGCGGGCCCAGGAGCTGGGGCGCGAGCGCTCTTCCCTGGAAGCTATCGTCCACACCATAGAAAAGCTCGATGTCGGTAGGGCAGATGCCAGCGACCTGCTGGAGATGGCAGCGGCAGAGGACGATGAAGCCACGGTGGAGGAAATCCAGGCGGAGGTCGATGGCCTGGTGGTGCAACTGGAGCAGTTGGAGTTCCGCCGTATGTTTAACGGCGAGATGGATGCCAACAACGCCTTCCTCGACATACAATCGGGCTCCGGCGGCACCGAGGCCCAGGACTGGGCAGAGATGATGCTGCGTATGTACCTGCGCTGGGGAGAGGCCAAGGGGTTCAAGACCGAACTGATCGAATGTTCCGGTGGTGATGTTGCGGGTATCAAGAGTGCCACCATCAAGTTCGAGGGTGAGTATGCCTTTGGCTGGCTGCGCACCGAGACCGGCGTGCACCGCCTGGTGCGCAAGTCGCCCTTTGATTCCGGCAACCGTCGCCACACCTCCTTTGCCTCGGTGTTCGTGGCACCGGAGATCGATGACAATATCGAGATCGACATCAACCCGGCGGACCTGCGGGTGGATACCTACCGCGCCAGCGGCGCTGGTGGCCAGCACGTAAACAAGACCGACTCCGCGGTGCGCCTGACCCACAATCCCAGCGGTATCGTGGTGCAGTGCCAGACCGAGCGCTCGCAGCACCAGAATCGGGACAATGCCATGAAACTGTTGCGCGCCAAGTTATACGAGATGGAGATTCTCAAGCGCAACGTGGAAAAACAGGCGATGGAAGACAGCAAGGCCGATATCGGCTGGGGCAGCCAGATTCGCTCTTACGTGCTGGATGCTTCGCGCATCAAGGATTTGCGCACCAATGTCGAAACCAGTAACACCCAGGCGGTGCTGGATGGCAGTATTGATCAGTTTATCGAGGCCTCGCTGAAAAGCGGGCTGTAAATGAGGCAGAACATGAGCGAACAGGACAGGCCGGCAGATACCCAGCAGGATGAGAACAAACTCATCGCCGAGCGCCGCGCCAAGCTGGCGCAGTTGCGGGAGCTGCGCAACCCCTTCCCCAATGACTTCCGGCGCACTGCCCTGGCGGCAGACTTACAGAGCCAATACGGTGAGCGCAGCAAGGAGGAGCTGGAACAGGCGGGGCAGGAGTACGCTGTTGCCGGCCGCTTGATCCGCAACCGCGGGGCGTTTCTGCTGATCCAGGATGACGATGGACAGATCCAGTTATATATCGACCGCAAGGGCCTGGATGAAAATACCCTGGCACAAATCAAGGGCTGGGACCTGGGCGATATCGTGGCGGCTCGCGGCCCGATTCAAAAATCCGGCAAGGGCGATTTGTATATCAACATGGCTGAGGCACGCCTGCTGACCAAAGCGCTGCGCCCCTTGCCCGACAAGTACCATGGTCTGGCAGACCAGGAAATGCGCTATCGCCAGCGCTATGTGGATTTGATCGTCAATCCCGAGTCCCGGAAGGTGTTTCGCACGCGTTCGCGTATCATCGAGTTCATTCGCGACTACATGAGCGAACTGGCCTTTATGGAAGTCGAGACACCCATGATGCAGGTGATACCCGGTGGCGCGGCCGCCAAGCCCTTTGTCACCCATCACAATGCGCTGGATCAGGAGATGTACCTGCGCATCGCCCCCGAGCTGTATCTCAAGCGCCTGGTGGTGGGTGGCTTCGAACGGGTGTTCGAAATCAATCGCAGTTTTCGCAACGAGGGACTGTCCACCCGGCACAACCCCGAGTTCACCATGCTGGAGTACTACTGGGCCTATGCCGACTACGAGGATGCGATGAACCTCACCGAGGATATGCTGCGCAAACTCACCGCGTCGGTGCTGGGCGATACCACAGTGCACTACCAGGGCAGCAGCTACGATTTTGCGCAACCCTTCCAGCGCATCACGGTGTTTGATTCTATCCTGCATTACAACCCGGACATCACCGCACAACAGCTGGCGGATGAGGAGGCGGCACGCGAGATCGCGCGCGGCCTGGGCATTGAGCTCAAGAGCAGTTGGGGCCTGGGTAAGGTACAGATCGAAATTTTCGAGAAAACGGTGGAACACCTGCTGGACCAGCCCACGTTTATTACCGCCTATCCCACGGAGGTTTCACCGCTGGCCCGGCGCAGTGACCAGGACCCCTTTGTTACTGATCGCTTCGAGTTTTTCGTCGGTGGTCGGGAACTGGCTAATGGCTTTTCCGAATTAAACGACGCCGAGGACCAGGCGGAGCGTTTTCTCGCGCAGGTGGCGGAGAAGGACGCCGGCGATGATGAAGCGATGCATTATGATCACGATTATATCCGCGCACTGGAATACGGCCTGCCGCCTACTGCCGGTGAAGGTATTGGTATAGACCGCCTGGTCATGCTCTTTACCGATTGTCAGTCCATTCGCGATGTACTGTTGTTCCCCCATATGCGCCCTGAGTAGGGCATCTTTCTGCGCCCCTGGTAGGGTGCGCAATGCGCTGTGAATGCGCTACACTCCGGTGTGCATAACTGCCGAGGAAGTACGCTGTTGCCAGCCATTAGAATAAATGCCTTAGCCACCGCCGGCCTGCTGTTGTTGCTGCAGGCCTGTAGCTCAGCTCCAGCGACGCCGCAGTCCGCACCTGAGTCCGCACCCGAAGCAGTGCCCGATTTAATCCTGAACCTGCCTGAACAGGCTCAGGATTGTGCCTGTTTGGTTACCGAGGAAGCGGATTACACTTTCCTCGACAAAGGCTTCAATGCCCTGGTGGCCGGGGATCATATTGAAGCGCTGCAGTACTTCCAGCGTTACCAACGACTGGAGTCGTCTCCCCAGGCAAACTGGGAGGCCGGTATCGCGATCGCCTATGACAGTATGTTGCCTGACAGTCCCTTCTACGACCCGGGGGCGGCGCGCACTGCCTATGGCAACCTGAAGGACCAACAGGTTGGGGGCGTGCCCATACACACCAAGGCCCTGATGATGCGTGACGCCCTGGAAACCTTCGTCGCCATGGAACAGCAGATCGGCGATCTGAAAAGTGCTAATGCCCTGCTCAGGCAAGACCTGGAAAAACGCGAGGAGGCACTCAAACGCCTGCGAGAGCTAACTCTGGGTCAGTAGGCAGAACAACCTTGAAGGTGGAGCCCTCACCGGCTGCACTTTCCACCCGGATAGTGCCGCCCATCAGGTCGCAGTAATCCCGGCAGATAGCCAGACCCAGTCCAGTGCCGCCATAGTTCGCGCTGGTAGAGACTTCGGCTTGCACGAAGGCCTCGAACACCCGTAACTGTTGATCCTCGTTCATGCCTATGCCGGTATCGCGCACGGAAAACTCAACCCAGCCTGGACGCTCTGCGAGCGGGCGGCCAGAAACACTGATGTAGCCGTTTTCAGTAAACTTGCAGGCATTGCTCAACAGGTTGGTAAAAATCTGGCGGAATTTGGTAGCGTCGTTATACAGGGTGGGCAGGTTGCTGAAGTCGGACTTTTCCAGCTCGTTGTTATTGTCGCGCAGCAGGGGTGACAGCGCCTCGCATACCCCGGTGAGTATCTCCCCCGGCTGGAATGTTTCACAGTGCAGGGACATTTTCCCCGTTTCGATCTTCGACAGGTCCAGGATGTCATTGATCAATGCCAGTAACTGACGCCCTGACATGATGATTTTTTCCAGATCGGTCTGGAACTGCTTGCGGTCCACCTGCTGTGGGTCGGTGAGTTCATCGTGCAGCATTTCACTGTAGCCGATGATGGCATTCAGCGGCGTGCGCAACTCGTGGCTGACATTGGCCAGGAAAATACTCTTGGCGGCATTGGCCTCGTCGGCGGTGTCCCTGGCCTTGCTCACGTCGTAGATGGCGTTGCGCAACTTGTCGGACATGTCGTTGAATGCCTGGGCCAGGTCGCCCAGTTCACCCGTGTCATCGATATTGTCGATGCGGTAGTTGAGGTCGCCGCTGCCGAAACGCTGGGTGCCGGTCTTCAGTCGCTTGAGTGAGGTATTGGTATAGCGCACCAGGAAAAATCCCAGGCTGGCAGTGAGGAAGATAGATGCCAGGAAACCGATCACCGTGATGCGATCGGTCAGGGCGATGGTGCGATCGATGATGTTGGCACGTTGTCCGGCGATAAAAGCCTGGCGCTGCTCCAGTTCCTGTAATCGCTGGCTGGCTTCCAGGTAGGGCAGGGGGTTATCCATGTTCATCTGGAGTTCCGGGTCGTTGTAGCCGCGGTAGAAGGTCAGCCAGCCCTCCAGCAGCTTGCTGGAACTGTCCCACAGCTGTTCGTAGTGCAGTTCGGTGACACTGTGACTCAGTTTCCCCAACCTCTCGATCTTGTTGATGATCCCGGAGATTTGTTGCTCGGCTTGCCGCAACTCGCCCTGGTCCAACTGGTCCTCGGTGGAGTCGCGCAGGGTTGCCAGTACCAGGATCTGCTGGCGCTGGTCCTCGAGCAGTTGCTCGACCTCGGTAGACAGCTGCGCAGCGCCGACTGAATTGCGGTAGGCGATCATGCTCTGGTTTCGCGCATAACTGCCCCAGAAGTGGGTGCCCACGTTGCCCGCGAACAATACCAGGATAGTGACCAGGGACAGGGTGAGTCGGCGCCGTAGACTCATGCGCGGGTGAGTTTCTCGATCTTGATCAGCAAACCGGGGAAATCAACCGGCTTGGTCGCATAGTCATCGCAGCCCGCTTGCAGCGCGTTGAGGCGATCTGACTCCATGGCGTGCGCGGTCAGTGCAATAATCGGAATATGGCTGATGCGCTGGTCCTCGCGAGCGCGGCGGCAGGCGGTCCAGCCATCCAGCACAGGCAGGTTCATATCCATCAACACCACGCGGGGTTGCGCGCTGACCATGGCATCCAGCGCCTGTTGCCCGTCCCCCGCGACAATGACCTCTATGCCGGCCCGGTTCAGTCGCCGTACCAGCATGTCGCGGTTGAGTTCATTGTCTTCGACCAGCAGTACCGGCGCCAGGTTGGTCATGGGGCGCTTCCCAGTATCTGGTGCACCACGATGGATTCTTCTATGCCCTTCACCTTGAGTTCCTGGCAGTCGCCAACCTGAAAATCGCCCTTGAGGCTTTTCAGGGTGCTGTCGGACACCAGGATTCCGCCCCCGGCAGTGAGATCCTCTATGCGTGAGGTCACGTTCATGGCGTGACCGACAAAGCCGTATTTGCTGCGTCTTTCCGAACCTATATTGCCGGCGATGACGTCGCCCGTGTTGAGGGCAATCCCGGTCTTGATTACCGGCAGGCCCTCGGCTGCATTGACCTCATTTATATGCGCCATGGCGGCCTGCATTTCCAGGGCGCAGGAAACCGCCCGGTCGGCATCGTCGTCGCGATGTTGGGGTGCGCCGAACACCGCGAGTATGGCGTCGCCGATAAACTCATCTATGGTGCCCTGGTGGGCCATGATGATGTCGGTCATGGCGCCCAGGTAGCGATTGAGCAGGGTGACCACCTGGGCTGGTGCCAGGTGCTCACTGAGGGTGGTGAAACCGCGGATGTCAGACATCATGATGGTTACCCGGCGCAGATCGCCACCCAGCTCCAGGCCCTCGGGTCGTTCCAGTATGTCGGTGACGATTTCGTCGGACAGGTAGCGGCCGAAGGTGGCGCGGATGAATTTTTCGTTGCGCTCCAGTTGCTGCCGATACTGCTCCTCGCGATCGTGCCAGCGCTTGCGCTCTATGCCGGCCTTGATGCGCGCCTGCAGTAGCACCTGGTTGAAGGGTTTGAACAGGTAGTCGTCGGCGCCGGCCTCGATGCACTCTATGATGCCGTCCATGTCCTGTTGCCCGGAGATCACGATTACCGGTGTGGCCCGCCAGTCCGGATGCTCCTTGATACGGCGCAATACCTCTCGTCCGTCCATTCCCGGCATCAGCAGGTCCAGCAGCACCACGTCCACATCGCTTTGTTCCAGTGCGCGCAAGGCTTCCTCGCCGCTGGCAGCAGTGACCACGAAGTGACCGATGCGCGACAGGTTGCGGGCTACCAGCTCACGGTTTTCCTTCAGGTCGTCTACAGCCAGGATATAGCCCGGTTCGGATTCGATAACGCGTTTATCGCCGGAATCTCGCGGCTTCCCGCTGCCCGGCTGGGCGGATTGCAGGGCCTGGAGCAGTCGGGCGAGGCTGTCGCTGAGCTGGACCTGTTGTTCACCGAGGTCCTCCTGCAACAGTTCCGCGTAGCCGCGTATGGCGGCAAAAATGTTCATCAGGTCGTGGTTGTCGATATCCGCAGCCGCGCGCGCCAGCATTGTCTCCAGCCGCCTGCCGCCTTCGAACAGGCGAGAGAAATCGTCCAGTGAGTCCGCAGACAGTTGCTCCTGCGTGGCGGCAAAGGTGTCACGCAGTTCTACCAGTGCCCTAAGCAGGAGATCGCTCGTTTGAGTGGTGGTCTGGTTACTGCCGGTCACGATAGTGGAGTGTCCTTGCGGTCTTGTGATGCCGTCCCTTAGAGTATAACGAGGGCGATGCCTGTGTGGAAACGCGGATTTTGCGTACTTTCGTGAAAGAAGCAGACCAAATTTGCTCTCAGAGGTGCGATTTTACAAAAGTTTAGGTTAGTATTATCTTCATTGCGTCAGTGATCAGGCTAACAAGGGTCGGGTGAATTAATGTTAGATCAAGTTGAAATATTCCAGGGTCTGTCACAGGAAGAACTGGAGGCGCTGTCCGCCAGCAGTACCAGTCGCTCGTTTCCCAAAAATACCGTGGTGATTCATGAGAATGACCCCGCCGATTCGCTGTTCGTGATCGAGAGCGGCAAGGTCAAGGTCTACTGCAGCGACAAGAATGGCAAGGAGTTCATCATGAACACCCAGGGCGCCGGGGATTATTTCGGCGAGCTGGCCCTGTTGGATGACTCCACCCGCTCGGCTTCGGTACGCACGGTGGAGAAATGTTCCTTCTGTATTATCTACAAGGAAGATTTCAACCGTGTACTGGACGATCACCCCAACATCGGCCGCCAGCTGGTGCGCAACCTGGCACAGCGCGTGCGCAAGCTTACTGCCGATGTGAAGAGCCTCGCGCTGCAGGATGTCTACGGCCGCGTGGCCAATGTGTTGATGGACCTGTCGGAAGAGCGCGGCGACGGCACGCTCTATATCCCCGAGAAATTGACCCAGCAGGATATAGCCGACCGCGTGGGCGCGTCCCGCGAGATGGTGGCGCGCATTCTCAAGGATCTCACTATCGGCGAGTACATCCGCTTTGAGGGCCGCCACATCATTATTAACACCCGGTTGCCCGCCAAGTACTGATCGCTACTACCTGGCGTGACCTTAGCAGACCATTAGAACCTGCTCCCCGCGGCCAGCGGCCCGGGAATAGCCCGTTCGCTTGAAACCCCACGCCCTCTGGGCTACTCCCGGGCCATAGGCCGCTGACATTGTGGTGGCCGTACTTTAGTCTTCCTTGTTTTCTACCCCAGTCACTGTCAGTGCCAGCTTACCTTTTGCCAGCCTGGCCTCGACCTGCTCACCAACAGGCACAGTCGCGGCATCGGTCAGGACCTTACCCTTGCCATCGGTGACAATAGCGTAACCTCTTTGTAATGTTCCCAGCGGGCTGAGCGAGTCCAGCATCTGTGCCAGGTGTGCCAGGCGAGCGCCTGCCTGTTGCAGTTTATGTTGCATTGCCGCCTCGAGGCGCTGCTGCAACTGTGCAGTATCGCGCTGCAGTTGCTGCAGGCGCGGCAGCGGTGAGCGGGCGTGCAGGCGGCTCTCCAGCAGTGCCAGTTCGCTGCGGCGGCGCTGCAGCAGGTTGTTTTGCGCCAGGATCAGGCGCTGCTCCAGGTCGTCCAGGCGCTGGGCCTGTTCCCGCAGTTGCGCGCCGGGGTGTTTCAGACGCTTGCGCAGATGTTCCAGTTCGGTGGCGGCATCGGCCAGTTTGCGCTTGATCAGGCGCACCAGGTTTGCCTCGATCTGGGTCAGGCGCTGCTGCCATTCACGCTGGTCGGGGCTCAGCAGTTCAGCTGCAGCGGAGGGGGTGGCCGCGCGGTGGTCCGCAACCATGTCCGCTATGCTGAAATCAATCTCGTGTCCCACCGCGCTGACGATGGGCAACTCGCTGGCGGCAATCGCCCGGGCCACAATTTCCTCGTTGAAGGCCCACAGGTCCTCCAGCGAGCCCCCGCCGCGGCCGACAATGAGGGCGTCCAGTTGCACCTTGCCCTCGCGTTGCCAGCGATTGGCGTTGCTGATAGCCGCGGCGATTTCCTGGGCCGCACCGTCACCCTGTACGGCCACCGGAATGATCGCAACAGCGATCGCCGGGCAGCGGCGCTGCAGGACCGTGAGAATGTCGTGGATGGCGGCCCCGGTGGGCGACGTGATTACGCCCAGGTGGGAGACGCTCTCGGGCAGCGGCTTTTTGTTTTCCGGGTTGAACAGCCCCTCCGCCAGCAGTTTCGCCTTGAGCTTTTCGAAGGCCGCCTGCAGTGCGCCGGCGCCGGCGTGCTCCATATGCTCTACAATCAGCTGGAATTCGCCGCGCCCTTCATAGAGGGAGACCCGGCAGCGCAGGCGGATGGCGTCGCCGTTTTCGGGCTTGAACCTGACCCGCTGGTTGCGGTTGCGAAACATGGCACAGCGCACCTGGGCGCCGTCGTCCTTGAGGGAGAAGTACCAGTGTCCGGACCCCGGGGCGGCGAAGTTGCTTATCTCGCCCTCGACCCAGACGAAATCGAAGTGACTCTCCAGCAGGGTCCTGGCCTGGCGGTTCAGTTGGCTGACACTGAGCGTCTGTGGCGGATTATCGTTGTCGAAAGGGTTGGACAAGGGAACTTTTGTTTACCTGGGGTGGGCCTGGGATTTATAATTGCACGTTTACCTTAAACCCGCTAGCCGGAGATGTCCCCTTATGCTG
>Ga0316193_10003790_pt1 | contig 11008 bp, 11 predicted proteins | sample MerIslsedime2_MG_FD_207735 | JGI IMG/M metagenome (GOLD analysis project Ga0316193, IMG submission 207735) | Coastal sediment microbial communities from Maine, United States - Merrow Island sediment 2 | ecosystem: Environmental > Aquatic > Marine > Coastal > Sediment | place: USA: Maine... | reverse complement strand
CCAGGATTACCGTTTTGAATATCCACCACGGCAACACGCCCCTGGTAGGTGGTGACATACACCGCAGTGCCGACGATGACCGGATCGCCGTCGATATCCACCATACGGTCAATTTCCGAGCTGCCCTGCGGGATGGTGATACTGGTTTCCCAGACATCAAAACCCTTTTCTGCACTTAACGCAGCCAGCTTGCCATTGGCATACCCGACAATTACCAGTCCAAGCTGCACTGCCGGTGTGCTGGTGCCGCGCAACGTCAGTACCGGTATAGACCGGTCATGTACCCATATCTCGTGACCATCCACGGCGTCCAGCGCGGCCACGTTGCCATCGGCTGTCTGCACGATCACCTTGTCCAGATCAATTTGCGGGACTGACAGGACCTCGCTGCTGACTTCGGCCTTCCAGAGCAGGGTGCCGTCAACGGCGCTCAGCGCCAGTACCTCGGCATCGCTGGTACCCACCAGCACAATCCCATCACCGGCACCCGGACCCGCGGAAATCGCCACGCCTGTTTTTTCCGACCAGTTTTCCTTGCCGGTCTCGGTATCAAATGCGACTACCCGCCCCTTGCGGTTCGCAACGAACACCTGCGAGTCGTCCACGGCCGGGACAAGATTGATGAACTGCCTGTCTACGCCCACACCAACACTGCTACTCCACAGTTCTTTCAGTGGTACCGGGTTTTCAATATCAACCAGTGGCGCGGGTGGTTCGGCGTTATCTTCACCGCCAAGAATACTACTGGACCAGTCGCCCAGTGTGGAACAGCCGGCCAGCATCCCGGCCAGCACCCCGGACATTATCAAGGAAGCAAACGCCTGCTTCACTCCTGCAGACCTCCTGTATCAGCAGACACCACTTGTGTGCCCTGGTATTTCAGTTCCAGCAGGTGCTGCCCCGGAGATCCGGCCGCAGTAGCCGCGAGTGCTTCCTTGTAAGCCTGGTTTGCCTCCTTCATATTGCCGCGGGCAACAAAAACGTCCCCCCTGACCTCTGTATACAGTGGTTCAAAGGCATTTTCCTGGACCGCCTGGTTCAACAGCGTGTCTGCACCATCAAGATTTCCCTGCGCAATCAGAACACGGGCAAGCCGCAGTCGTGCAGCATCCCGCATCATGTCCGGTTTACCGTGTTCAAGCACCCATTCCAGTTGCGCCTGCGCGGCCTCCAGATCGCCGGCTTCAATCCTGACTTTGGCAAGTGCCAGCGCCCCGAGCGAGGCATAGGGGGTTTTACCGTAATCCGAGACCAGCGCACCGGCCTTCTGACTCACCGCCATGGCATCGCCGTTTTCCATGGAGTTCATCAGCACCGTGTACAGGTTCGACGCAGTCTGCGCATTCCTTTCCTGCCAGGAGAACCACGCCTTGCTGCCGAACAGGACTGCCAGCCCCAGCACGACGCCGGTAATAATCGATCCGCCATTCTCGCCCCACCACTTCTTGAGTTGTTCGAGTTTTTCGTCATCTGTCAAATTTGCGTCCATCAATCACTCCAGTTACACACATTCAGTAATAAGTACTTGATTCACCATAGAGGCACAGAGTTTCCATATAACCGTTTGCTGCGCGCACGGTAGGCATCAACCAAGATCCAGTAACTCACCCAGTCGCGCCGGCACATCCTGCCGGGACAGTATTTCCTGGTCAGTCGCATTGCGCAGCGGTTTCAGTATCAGGGTACCCTGTTCGGCTTCATCGTCGCCCATGACCAGCGCATACTCCGCCCCGCACTTGTCGGCACGCTTGAACTGGCTCTTGAAACTGCCATTGCCGCAATTGCTCAGCAACCGCAAACCGGGAAGCACAGTACGCAGGGTTTCTGCGAAGACCATCCCTTCCCGTATACCTCTGGCACCATTCAGGACAAGGTACGCATGCGGCAAACAGGCGGGTACAGCGGCACCACCGGCCGCCAGCAGCGCCAGCAAGCGTTCCAGGCCAAGTGCAAACCCGATGGCCGCTGCCGGTTTCCCGCCAAGATATTCTACCAGTCCGTCATAGCGCCCGCCGGCACAGATTGTACCCTGTGCCCCGAGCTGGTCGGTGACCCATTCAAAGACTGTTTTCGAATAGTAATCCAGTCCGCGAACCAGACGCGGATTGACTTCGTACACCAGTCCGGCACTGTCCAGCAAGGCACACAAGTCCGCGAAATGGGTGCTGGATTCCTCATCCAGATAGTCCGGGAGCCTGGGCGCATCCTCCAGCAACGACTGCATTTCCGGGTTCTTGCTGTCGAGAATGCGCAGGGGATTGGTCTCCAGGCGCCGCCGGCTGTCGTCATCCAGTGCGGCTTCATGCTCACGCAACCACGCCACCAGGGCCGCACGGTAATCCGCCCGCGCTGCCAGCGTGCCCAGCGAATTGACCTGCAGTACCGCACCTTGCAGACCCAGCTTTTCCCAGATACGGGCCGTCATGAAAATCATTTCCGCATCAATATCCGGCCCGGCCATGCCAAATGCCTCAACACCGATCTGGTGGAATTGCCGGTAGCGGCCTTGTTGCGGACGCTCGTGGCGGAACATCGGCCCGGCATACCACAGCCGCTGCACCTGGTTATGGAGCAGGCCGTGTTGCATGCAGGCACGCACACAACTTGCCGTGCCCTCGGGTCGTAGCGTCAGGCTGTCCCCATTGCGGTCATCGAAGCTATACATCTCCTTCTCGACAATATCGGTCACTTCACCGATAGAGCGCTTGAACAGCTCCGTTTTCTCCAGCAAGGGCAGGCGGATTTCACGGTATCCATAGGCATGCACCACAGCACGCAGGGTATCTTCAAGATACTGCCAGACGGACGACTCCCCGGGGAGTATGTCGTTCATGCCGCGAACGGCCTGTAGGGTCTTGGCCATGTTTTACACGCGTATTTTCTTATGCATCAAGTTAAACCGTCTGGCTGCCACCGCGCTGCCAGCTGGCACACACCGGACATTATTTCTGTTAGCCGTTTTAGCGTTCCCTTTCCTGCGGCAGCACCAGCTGATTTGCCGGCGGCAAATCCAGATGGCCCGGCGCAGACTCTTCCACGGATTGCCCACGAGATGCAATGAAACGTGCAACAAATGGATATGCCTGCCAGAGCATAATCATTGCCAGGAGTATCAGCACGATGTTGCGCAGCAGCCGGGCCGAGGGCAGGCGCACAAGGGATTTCTTCGTCTTGAGTGCCACTACCGACAATGGTGGCGGTTCCCCGAGGCTGCCGGAGTAATCATCGACCAGTTCGTCTTCCGGCAGCCCCGTCAGGCGCGCATACCTGCGCAAATAGCCCTTCACAAAAATCGCTGCCGGCAAGGCGTCCCAGTCATCCTGTTCCAGTGCCACGACCATCCTGACGTCGAGCTTCAACTCGTCTGCCACGGCTTTCAGGGAAAGCTCACGCCCTTTTCTGGCCGCTGACAGCCGGGCACCTGGCGACATCCGGCCACTAGCAGCCAGGCTGTCACCGGCGTCATCTTCCCGGTTGACGCTCATTCTCCCACTCCAGCAGCATTACCGCCTGCTCACTCTTCGGAAAATTCTCCCTGAGCAATATCGCGTATCGACCCGAGGCAGCATGATCTTTCAGCGCAAACTCGGTCTGGACTGCAAGCCACAGGCTCTCGGGGTTATGCTCTGCGACTGCCTGGAAACGCTCCAGGTAGGCCCGGGCACTCAGAAACCGGCCCGCTTCAAACCTGGCCATAGCCATCTGCAACAGGGCCGGTGCAAATTTCGGATCGATCTGCAAGGCCTGAAGAAAATACTGCTCTGCCTGCTCGGGTTCCGGGATACGCTTGGCACAGAGGCCGGCGTTGGTATACGGTACCTGGGGTGCAGCATAGAAAGGATTTTTTGCAGCCTTCATGAATTCTTTATTTGCTTCCTCGTAGCGACCCTGGAAGCAGAGAAACTGACCATAGTTATTCTGCTCCCTGGCGTTATCCGGATTGAGATGCAGCGCCTTCTTGTAATGCTTTTCTGCCAGTTTTGTTTCGCCGACCTTTTCATAGAGAATGGCAAGCGCACCATGCGCCTGGGGCAGATCAGGGTCCAGCTCCAGCGCCTTCTCCAGCTTGGTCCGTGACAATTCATACTTGCCCTGGCGAAAATACTCGATGCCCAGCTCGGTATAGGAGATGGCGCCCCTGGCGACATTCTCTTGCTCGTGTTTGCGCTCCTCGGCGGAGGTACAGGCAGCCAGCATAATAACGACCACAACACAGACAAGTAGTTTTCCGGATTTCATTGCCCCACCATCCTGTTAATCAACTGGCCACGTTCCCGCCGCCGGGTCCGGTCCATGAATTCACCGGCAAGCTGGCCACAGGCTGCGTCGATATCATCCCCCCGGGTACGCCGGGTAATGGTAACAATCCCGGCACGGTTCAGTATTTCGAAAAAACGCTGGATACGATTACCCGAGCTGCGTTGATAGCGGGTTTCGGGAAACGGGTTAAACGGAATCAGGTTTACCTTTGCAGGCACGCCTTCGAGGCAACGTGCCAGCTGGCGTGCATGGGCATCCGTATCATTGACGCCAGCCAGCATGACATATTCAAAAGTAACGCGTCGGCGCCCTTCTCCCACATATTCCTTGCAGGCGGCGAGCAATTCACTGATCGGGTATTTCCTGTTCAATGGCACCAGCTGGTTGCGCAGCAGATCATCCGGTGCATGCAGGGATACGGCAAGACTGACATCGCAATCCTCCCGCAGCTGCCGGAGTGCCGGCACCACACCGGCAGTGCTCAGTGTGATACGGCGCTTCGAAAGACCGAACCCGTAGTCATCCAGCATAATCCCCATGGCACGCACCACGTTGTCATAGTTCAGCAGCGGTTCACCCATGCCCATCATGACCACATTGGATATCCTGCGTTCGCCATCCACCGTCTGGCCCAGCGCCATGGCCGCCATCAGCACCTGCGAGACAATTTCACCGGTGGTGAGATTACGGTTAAAACCCTGTTGTGCGGTGGAGCAAAAACTGCAGTTTAGCATGCAACCCACTTGCGACGAGACACACAGGGTCCCGCGGTCTGCCTCCGGGATATACACGGTCTCGATACAGTTACCGTCTGCCATCTCCAGCAGCCACTTGCGTGAACCATCATCCGACAAACTGTCGGTGACTACCGTCGGCAAGCGAATAGCAGCAAGCTGTTGCAGATCGGCACGCAAGCGTTTGCTGATATTGCTCATGGCCTCGAAATCCGTCACACCCTGGCCATAAATCCACTTCATCACCTGGGTCGCACGAAAGGATTTTTCACCCTGCCCGGCAAAGAACCCCGCCAGCCCGGTTCTATCCAGATCAAGCAGATTGGTTGTTGCTGTTGCGGTCATGGGGTGGCCTGGTGCGACTAGCGGGTACGCGGGCAAATGTCATCTTCGCCAAAGAAGAACCTGATTTCCTCGGCGGCCGTTGCGGGCGCATCCGAACCATGCACGGCATTCTCGTCGACAGTCGTCGCGAAATCAGCACGAATGGTGCCGGGCTCGGCCTCCGCCGGATTGGTGGCCCCCATCAGTTCACGATTCTTGCTGATAGCATTTTCACCCTCGAGCACCTGCACAACCACCGGCCCGGAGATCATGAAGCTGACCAGGTCATTATAGAACGGGCGTTCCTTGTGCACGGCATAGAAACCCTCCGCCTGTTCCTTGCTGAGATGCAGCATCTTCGAGGCGACTATCTGCAGGCCGTTTTTCTCAAAACGACTCACGATCTCGCCGATGACATTCTTGGCGACGGCATCAGGTTTGATGATGGAAAAGGTTCGTTCAATAGCCATGCAGGACTCCGTGTAAATGGTCAAAAGAAACCCGCCGGAAAACGCGAGCTTAGTGGATAATTTCAATCGGGTAGTTTAAGCGGATGACCGCCAACAGGCAATGAGGCGGAGGCTATTTTATGGTGAAATATTGGCAGTTACTGCACTCTCCCGCGGGAACGGGTGGTGCCGGGGTCTGCGCGGGCATGGCGCCTGCCCATCCCATTGCCGGAAAATGATTATCTCATTTAGTAACAAGCTGTAGGAGCGGCGCCCCCGCAGCGATTTACACCTGTCGATAGAATATCGATCAGACCGCGGGCAGCGCTCCTGCAGAAGATCAGGAGAAGACGCGTCTGGCCGTCTCGCCGATCAGTGCGGGGTTGCGTACCACATGGACCCCCAGTTCTTCCATCAGGTCCATTTTGGCGTTGGCGGTGTCCGCCTCGCCCGAAATAATCGCCCCGGCATGCCCCATACGCCGTCCCGGCGGTGCCGAGACACCGGCGACAAAGCCGACCACCGGCTTGCTCATGTTCTCTTTCGCCCAGCGGGCCGCGTCGACTTCCTGCGGACCACCAATCTCGCCAATCATGATGACGGCTTCGGTGTCCGGGTCTGCCTCGAAGGCTCGCAGCACGGTGACAAAATCAGTGCCATTCACCGGGTCGCCACCAATACCCACCGAGGTAGTCTGCCCCATTCCCAGTTCCGACATCTGCTGTACCGCCTCATAGTTCAGGGTGCCGGAACGCGATACCACGCCGATACGACCCGGGGTATAGATATGCGAGGGCATAATGCCAACCTTGCAGGCATCCGGGGTAATGATACCCGGCGTATTCGGTCCGATAATAATGGCCTGCTTGTCAGCGGCATAACGCTTGACCTTGACCATGTCCTGCACCGGAATACCGTCGGCAATCACCACGATCACGCCGATACCGGCCTCCAGCGCCTCCATGATGGCATCGGCTGCAAACGGTGGCGGTACAAATATGCCACTGACATCCGCACCGGTTTCCGCAACCGCCTGATGCACCGTATCGAATACCGGCAGCCCGAGGTGTTCCTGGCCGCCCTTGCCCGGCGTGACGCCGCCAACCACCGTGGTGCCGTTCTGCATCGACTCCTCGGCATGAAAAGTCGCGTGCTGACCGGTGAAGCCCTGAATAATGACCCGTGAATGCTTGTGTACAAATACGCTCATGCTGATGCCTCCAGTGTCGCCATCACCCTGGTGGCGGCATCATCAAGGTTGTCCGCCATGATAAACGGGAACCCGGATGCAGCCAGGATGGGGCCGCCCTTTTCCACGTTGGTACCGGCAAGGCGCACGACAATCGGGACCTCGATGTGCAGGTCACGCATGGCCTGCACCAGGCCCTCGGCAATCCAGTCGCAACGGTTTATGCCGGCAAAGATATTCACCAGGATAATCTTGACGTTTGGGTCCTGCAGCACGATACGGAATGCATTGCCCACTTTCTCCGGCGAGGCGCCGCCACCGACGTCGAGAAAGTTGGCCGGCTTGCCACCATGAAAGCTGATCGCATCCATGGTAGCCATCGCCAGGCCGGCACCGTTGACGATGCAGCCGACATTGCCGTCGAGTGCAATGTAATTCAGACCATGGGCGCTCGCCTCGACTTCCTTGATATCTTCTTCGTCAAAATCCCGCAGCTCGGTAATCCTCGGACGGCGATACATGGCGTTGCTGTCAAAGGACATCTTGGCATCCAGCGCTATAAACTTGCCTTCATTGACTTCAGCCAGCGGATTGATCTCCGCCAGCAGGGCATCATTTTCACGGAAGCATTTATACAGCGACTGCATCAGCTTGGCAGCCTCATTGATTTGCCTGCCTCGCAGACCGATCCTGGCAGCAATCTTGCGGCACTGGAAACCGGCCAGCCCGATTGCCGGATCAACGGGCTCACGGATCACACGGTCCGGATCGGTTTTCGCAACCTCCTCTATATTCATGCCACCGGATGCCGAGGCAATGACGGTAATGCGCTGCGTAGCCCGGTCAATCACCATACCGAGGTAATATTCTTTCCTGATATCACAGGCCTGCTCGACCAGTACGCGTTGTACCAGGCGGCCTTCCTTGCCGGTCTGTGCGGTAACCAGCTGCATGCCAATCATTTCATCGGTAAATTGCCTGACCTCATCGAGGGATGAGGCCACCTTGACCCCCCCTCCCTTGCCACGCCCGCCCGCATGAATTTGCGCCTTTACCACCCAGCGCTCGCCGCCAAGTTCTTCGGCAATGGTGGCCGCATTGTCAACATTGTGTGCAACACGACCGTCAGGAACCGCAACGCCATAGCCGCGCAGTAAGTCCTTGGTCTGATATTCATGAATGTCCAAGAGTCGTCTCCCTTTTTCTGTTTTATTTACTGGCGCGCCGCCAGTGACTTCTCGATCTGCTCGGCCTTGTCCACCATCACCTGTGCCTGGCGGATGGATGCCGCATCGATCAGGCGACCATCCAGCGAGACGGCACCCTTGCCCTGGGTCGCGGCTTCCGCCATTGCCACCAGGATACGGCGCGCACGGTCAACTTCGGCAACCGGCGGCGTGAACACCTCGTTGGCAAGTTCAATCTGCGACGGGTGGATGGCCCACTTGCCTTCAACACCGAGGGCCGCCACACTGCGTGACACCGCCCTGAAACCTTCCGGGTCCGCAAAATCGCCAAACGGCCCGTCAATCGGGCGCAGCCCATAGGCGCGGCAGGCAACCACCATGCGTGAAATGGCGAAATGCCACTGGTCACCCCAGTGACGTTCGCGGATTCCTTCACTGTCCGGATGGGTCAATATGCAGTAGTCGGGGTTTGCACCCCCCATGTTGGTGGTGCGCGCCTGTGTTGAAGCGGCATAATCCGCAACACCGAATACCATGGCCTCCAGCCGTTCCGGACAGGTCTGCGCTATGGCTTCCACATTCGCCATACCCAGTGCCGTTTCAATCAGCACATGCAGATTTATCGGCTTCAGCCCCTTGGCAGCCTCAATTTGATCCAGCATCGTTGCGACAAACTGAATATCGGAAGGAGTACCCACCTTCGGAATAAGAATCGTATCGAGCTTGTCACCGGCCTGTTCGACCACATCCACGATATCGCGGTAGCAATAATGCGTGTCCAGTCCATTGATACGTACCGAAACAGCACATTTGGACCAGTCAAGATCATTGAGCGCCTCAATCACATTCTTGCGGGCCTGGTCCTTGTCATCCGGGGCAACCGCATCCTCGAGATCAAGGAATACCAGATCCGCGCCCGCGTTGGGGGCCTTTTCAAGCATGCGGGGGTTGCTGCCGGGGACGGCCAATTCACTACGATGCAGGCGATTTCTAACAGCCATGGATTACCTCTTTATTTGGATTACAAGCACAATTAAACCGGTGGTTGAAACAGACCGGTGAAGCCCCATTCCCGGCCAGACCGGCAGGAAGGAAGCCGCGTAATATACAAGGTTGGCGGGACTAATGGAATGTGACTGACGGAAAAGCTCTGGCAGGCAATGCAGATGAGCGCTAAATATCGCGGCTGCCTGTATTTATTTTAAATTTATAATCATATGGTTACAAAACATACATGAGACTTTATTTCGCCTACTGCTGGCAGTATGCCCCGTGCCGGCAGCAGGATGGCCTGTCATCTCATGTCAACAGCACGTAGAAAACCCCGGCCAGCATTAACAGGGCAATCAGATACCCGCCAAAGTGATTCTCACTATGCTCGGGAGTGGCATTGGCGATGTGCTCCATGGATTCCAGCACCAGCCTGTCTATCGCTGCACGCCGCTGCTCCATGCGCTGCCGGGCAGCAAACCGCCGTTGCTGTGCCTCGCTGCAAACCGCGTCACAGGCCAGGTCATACTGTGCTTCTTCTTCCTCGTCATCCTCGCCATTCTCCAGTTCCAGCCACTGCTCTTCCAGCAACAGTAACTGGTTATCTTCCCAGGCAGCGATTTCAGCAAGCTCGTCGTTGTAGATCTGTTGACATAACTTGCCGGCTGCATCACCGCAGCCGTTTCCGGACCAGGCGGCCAGCTTGTCCGCTGCATAGGTGATGTCGATCACCCCCCCGTTGTCGTCCCGGATTTCAGTGTAAAGGTGCTTTGGAAGATGCAGTGCCAGCGCGTCCATTTGATCCCTCTCAAGTAGCTATTGGTCTCTGTTAAGCAACGAGCCATTGACAAGACGCGAGCATAATACGCCACAGGAATCAGTGCTGTCACCCGATGCGTTAATCTTTACCGAAAAAAGTACCGGCAGGAAACGCACCAAAAAAATGGCGGCCAGAAGGCCGCCACCGGAGATACTGCCAGGACAGCTTGCGCTGTCCATGAACTGATCAGCCGACCCTATTCACGAATCAGGTTCAGTTCAAGCAGTGCACTGTAGCAGCGCATAGTGATGTTGGTATTGTGCTCTACCAGGCAGGCCAGCATGCGACCTTCACCCGGTACGACATCGGAGCACAGCAGCTTCATGTCCGGACCGCACTTGGCCCCGAAGAAGTTGGCATCACCCAGTGCCTCGCTGAGGGCTGCCTTGCCCTTGAGAATCGCTGCATCACAACCGTCCGACAACTGGCTTTCGTGCTCTGTGAGGCAATTCAGCACGCGATTCTGCCCTACCGGAACATCCCCGCAGAAAGTGGCTATTTCCTTGCTGCAACCGTCACCGACGATCTTGACCGCATCATTGAAGCCGCGATCGATAATCGGGTTATCGACAACAATGGCCTCTGCAGCAACATTCTTGTCCTTGACTTCTTCAGCACGGCGTCTTGCCACGAACTCGGCTGCAGCAGCCGTACTGACCACGGGAATGACGAACCTGACTTCTGTGCGTCGATTGGGTGCCAGGCACCTGATCAGGGAGTCGCCGGCCATATCCGGGCAAGTGACCAGCGGATCGGCAGAACCATGGGCGGAAACCTTAATGCGTTCTTTCGGCATGCCCAGCGCAAGCAGTTCTGCCTGCACGGCATCGGCACGTTTCTGTGACAATTTCATATTGTAGGCATCATCACCGATTTGATCGGTGTAACCGTCAACGACGACGCGATGGATGTAGTCATCCTTGTGCGCACCCAGGGCCATTGCCAACTGCTCCTTGCCTGCTGCACTCAGCTCGGCACTGTTAAAGGCAAACGCCTCACCCGCCTGCAGCACCATCAGATCCACCTGGGTGCTCACACCGGTCACCCGCGCCTTT
>Ga0316193_10003789_pt1 | contig 11009 bp, 9 predicted proteins | sample MerIslsedime2_MG_FD_207735 | JGI IMG/M metagenome (GOLD analysis project Ga0316193, IMG submission 207735) | Coastal sediment microbial communities from Maine, United States - Merrow Island sediment 2 | ecosystem: Environmental > Aquatic > Marine > Coastal > Sediment | place: USA: Maine... | reverse complement strand
GCGATTTCCGGCGACACAGGACTGGTCCGGCCCTTGCAGGGCAAATCGGCTTGGGGTGTTGCCCTCACTGCCCGGTAATGCCAAACAGCCGCCCATTAGAATAGTGACAAGCAGCACAAGAAATTTAATCAAGGGGTATATCCGCCTCTGGCACGGGCGCACCGTAGAGCAGGGCGCCGGGTTGATTGTTAACATTCTTTGCCAATCGGGATATCTCCCGAAGCGTGTAGGCGAACTCGTCACTCAGGCGTATCAGAGAGGGCAGGTCCTGCTCCAGTAGCTGACTGATCTCCTCCCGATTTTCGTCTACGCTCGCCGCCAGCACATCCGAGGTATTCTGTATGGATTCGCCGGCATCTACTATCGTCGGCAGAAGGTCACTTTCGAGTCGCAATACCAGCGAATTGTATGCGGGCATTGAGGCTTCCAGTTGCTCACTGACCCGGGTAAGGCTTGCCAACAGGGCATCTACTCCATCGGAGGCCTGGGCCAGGTTGCCGGTGAAATCACGCAGCTGCCGAACGGTATCTTCGAAATTTGCAACGTTCTCCTCGTCGAGCAGTGCATTAAGGCGTGTCAGTGCAAGTTCCGCTTGCTCCGAGAGCTGGGCTGCGGAGCTGGTAATTGTGCTCAATATAGAGGCTTGTCCGGGAATAACGCCCGGCTTTACGTCGGCTGTTATAGACGCGGGGTTGCGGTCGCGCAACTCGATCAGGGACAGTCCGGTTATCCCCTGGGCCTCCAGTAAGGCAACCAGCATATCCGAGTCGGGGAGGGGTTGATCCAGCCCGATTTCCACATTCACTCGACCAGCGCGCTCGCGATTGAGTGCAATATCCAGTACACGACCCACGGGAACGCCAAGGTAGCGCACCACACTGCCCACGGACAGGCCGCTGACCGAACTGTCGAACTGCACCAGTCTGCGCTCCACTGAATCTCCCTCGTCAGGCGTGATCCATCGTATAAAGCCAAGCACAGCGGCCACGCTCAGCAGCAGGAAAATCGCCACCAGTACGAACTGGGCGCGCCGCTCCATTCAGCTAACCCCCTGGGCGGCGCGGCCCCGAGGGCCGCCAAAGTACTCCCTGATCCAGGGGTGAGGGTGCTCTACCACGACCTCCTTGCGGTCTACGAGTACTTTTTTATCGAGCAGAACAGCAAGGCGATCACAGATACGTAGCAGGGAATCCATATCATGGGAAACCATGACCACGGTCAGCTTGAGGTGTTCGCGCAGGTAAAGAATCAGCTCATCAAATTCCGCAGCACTGATAGGGTCCAGGCCGGCGGTCGGTTCGTCGAGGAATACCAGCTGCGGTTCGTTAGCCAGCGCCCTGGCAAGCGCTGCGCGCTTGACCATGCCGCCAGACAGCTCAGAGGGAAAGCGGTTGAACGCGGAATGTGTCAGGCCCACCATTTTGAGTTTCAGCTGTGCAAGGTCTTTTGCAAACTCGTGGCTGATACCGGTGTGCTCCAGCATCGGAGCCATCACATTTTCGAGAACTGTGAGCCCTGAGAAGAGGGCTCCTCCCTGAAACAACACGCCCCAGCGAAACTGACAGAAGCCGAGATTACCCGTTTCCTTACAGGCCACATTTTCCCCAAAAACCGATACCACGCCGGAGGTGGGCTCATGCAGCCCCAGCATGGTGCGCAGCAATACCGATTTGCCGGTACCGGAGCCACCGACAATGCCCAGTATCTCGTGCTGGAATATGGTCAGGTTGAGGTCGTCGTGTACCCGTTGGTCCCCGAACTGATTTACCAGGTTACGCACTTCGATCAGTGGAACGCTCACCAGCCCATCTCCGTGAAAAGTATCGAAAAGACTGCGTCCACGACTATAACTGTAAACACAGATTCTACAACCGCGCTGGTGGTATTGTGGCCTACCGCGCCGGCGGAGCGGCCCACGTAATAGCCGCGGAATGTACCTATCATACCTATTACCAGCGCGAAGAAAGGTGTCTTTACCATACCCGCCGTAAAATGCTGCAGGGGGTTCAGGCCCAGGAAGCGGTCGATCGTCAGTGAGACGGGAATATCCAGCATGAAGTGGGCGATAGAAAGCATGCCAAGCAGGCCCGCAACATCAGCGATGAACGTGAGCAGCGGCAGGGCGATGAGCAGCGCGATCATGCGCGGGATGATCAGCGCCTCGATAGGGTCTACCCCCATTGTTTTCATTGCATCCACTTCTTCATTAAGGCTCATAACGCCTATCTCGGCTGCGAATGCGCTGCCCGATCGACCGGCCACCAGTATGGCGGTAAGTAGGGCGCCCATTTCGCGCAGAACCGAAAGTGAGACGAGATCAACCGTGAATATCTGCGCACCGAATCGGGTCAATTGACTCTGTCCCTGGAAACCCAGCACCAACGCCACGAGAAAAGTCATTAGTGCCACAATTCCGATGGCGCTGATTCCCACGTCGCCGATGTGGCGAACGATAGCGATCCAGCGCAGTTTCGAGGGCTTTGCAGCCGAGGCGACCAGAGTCCGGGTGACCAGTAGCCACCAGGCAAAGCGCTGACTGATGCCCAGGCCCAAATCCTGAATCGTCGTAGCGGTTTTTTCTGTAGCCCGCAGTATTAGTGGTGCCGGCTCCATAGGCACCACCCTGGATACATCAATATCCAGCACATCTTCTATGAACTTCAGATGCTCGTCCCGAAAGCCGGCCAAATGTATTGTCCGCCCCAGCGTCCTCAGGCGTTCCCCAGTGCTGTACAAAAGCCAGGCGCCGGAGAGATCGAATTGCTGCATGCCCCCGCAGCGAAAGTAAAAATCGTCATACTGCAGCGATTCCAATGCTCGTTTGCTCAGCAGTTTTTCCAGTTGCGCAATGTTCTGCAGATTCCAGTCGCCACGCAGAGAAAAAACCACGCCGGCGTTGTCTTCTGTCAGAATATAGAACGGTGTCTCGGCCAGAGTGCGCTCGTCTGAACCCTGCTCAGGTGATATACGCGGGGACTCATTTACGTCTTCATTCATAGTTGTTTTGTCGGGGGCTACCCAACAAGACTAATTCACAGCCGGGAACTGTCAAATTGATTCAGTCCGGCTCGGTAGCCAGCACGGTCCTGACTTGCAGGTCGTTGTGCAGGGTGCGATGCACCGGACAGCGATCGGCGATTTGCAGCAGACGCTGACGCTGCTCATCGGACAGGTCTCCCTGCAGCGTTACTGTTCGCTCCAGGACTTCAATCTTTCCCGGTTCCTCCTCGCAGTTCTGGCAGTCCTCGAGGTAGTCCCGGCTGTGCCTCAGGTTAACGATGACGTGGTCCAGTGGCAGTGATTTTCTGCCGGCATACATGCGCAGTGTCATCGAAGTGCATGTGCCCAGTGCTGCCAGCAGATGTTCATAAGGATCGGGTCCGGTGTTGTTGCCGCCAACCGATGTGGGCTCGTCTGCCAACCAATAGTGGCTGTCGCTGTGCACATGTTGGGTAAATTTGTGATTCTTTTCCTCCACGCGCACATGACCCTTGCTGATTTTCGCCTCCGGGACATCAAGGGCGGGAAGATAGCGGTCGACCCAGGCGGCAATGGCACGTGCAGCGTATTCAGAATCTGCCTTGCGGCTCAGCAGATGGTCGGCGTCATCCAGGCTGATAAAACTTTTGGGATGCCTGGCGCTGACATAGATCTTCTCCGCCTCGGTAATACTCACCGTCTTATCCAGTGGTGCATGCATTATCAGCAGTGCCTTACGCAGCTTTCCCAGATCGGCATAATCATGTTTTTCCAGATCATCCAGGAATTGCTTTTTAATATGGAACTCGCGGCCGCCAAGATCAACCCGGGCCTCGCCAGTGCTGGCAATCTCCTCCAATGCTACAGAGAAATTGTGTGCAACATGATCGGCTTTATGGGGGGCACCTATAGTTACCACCGCTTTCACCTCAGGTACGTCGGCCGCCATTGCAAGCACTGCGGCCCCGCCCAGGCTGTGCCCGATCAGTAGCGCCGGTGCCTCATAGTTGTCTCGCAGGAAGTCAGACGCGGCCAGGAGGTCCTGCAGGTTGGAAGAAAAGTTGGTGTTGGCAAAATCGCCATCACTATTGCCAAGCCCGGTAAAGTCAAAGCGCAGCACGGCAATCCCTTCGCGGGTGAGTGCCCTGGAAATTCGGGATGCCGCGGCGATATCCTTGCCACAGGTGAAGCAATGCGCGAACAGCGCATAGCAGCGGATATTACTCTCGGGTGTCTCCAGGGCACCACTCAATAGCAGTCCGTTGCTGGAAAATTCTACCTTTTGTCGCATGGGCTTTCTCCCCATTTATTAAAGCGTAAGAAACATGTGATGCACTTGAAGTATAGCTGTCATGCAGGCTTGTTAGCGTGGGCATAATGAGTCTCGGCGAGGAAGTCGGCAATAAGAGCGGTAACCGGCCTTGAGTAACCCTGGTGAGCTGAGGATTAAGCGCAACGCTTCCCGCCCTGGCCGGGCAAATACCACAATCTCCCCTATACTTATCCGGTCACGTTTAACACGGCCAATGGAGAATATACATGATTGGATACACTACGCTTGGAACAAACGACCTCGAACGCGCCTGCACATTTTATGACGGGCTGTTCGGCAGCATCGGTGAAAAGCGCATTATGGAGATAGACAATTTCGTGGTGTGGGGTACCTCTATGGAGCAGCCGGGTTTTTCGATTACCCGGCCCTTCGATGGCAACCCGGCCACGGTAGGTAATGGCGTGATGATCGCCCTGAAGATGCCCTCAGCGGAAGCCGTGGAAGCGTTTTATGCCAAGGCCATGGAGCTTGGCGCCTCTGACGAGGGTGCGCCCGGTGATCGCGGGGACGGATTCTACGCCGGTTATTTCCGGGACCTGGACGGTAATAAATTGAACGCGTTTTTTATGGGGTAGCGAACCCCCCAGGCTGGCCGAAGTTGACCTGGCATTCGCCCTCCCGGATATGACAGCGCAGCGTATGGTGTTAAATCAGGTTACCGGGATTGAGCAACTCGGCAAGCTTGTCCAGCGGCAAATCTGTCATCTCTGCGGCCACGTCCAGTATCGGGCGTTTCTCGATATAGGCGCGTTTGGCGATTTCAGCAGCCTGGCTATAACCTATTTCCCTGTTCAGGGCAGTCACCAGAATCGGGTTCAGTGCAAGGCTGGCCTGAATGTTTTCAGTGTTGATCACGAAATCGGCGATGCAGTTGTCTGCCAGTGCCTTGCAGCTATTGCCGAGCAGGGAAATGCTTTGCAGCAGGTTGTGTGCGATCAACGGCAACATCACATTGAGCTGGAAGTTCCCGGACTGACCGGCAATGGTGATCACGCTGTCGTTGCCAATCACCTGGGCAGCTGCCATCGCCACGGCTTCCGGGATTACCGGGTTGACCTTGCCCGGCATGATGCTGCTCCCCGGCTGCAGGGGCTTGAGGCTGATTTCACCCAGCCCCGTCAGGGGGCCGCTGTTCATCCAACGCAAGTCATTGGCAATCTTCAACAGGGCCACGGCCAGTGATTTGAGCTGGCCCGACAGCGCCACTGCGATATCCTGGCTGGCGATGGCGGCAAAATAGTTTTCCGCCGGCTTAAAGGGACGTCCGCTGCGTTCACTCAGGTGAAAACAGAACCGCCCGGCGAACTGCGGGTCGGCATTGATTCCCGTACCCACCGCGGTGCCGCCCTGCGCTAACTGGCGCAATTGCGAGCGGGAGCTGTCAATACGTTGTGCGCCGAGGGTCAGTTGTGCGCGCCAGCCGGAGAGTTCCTGTGCCAGGCTGATGGGCATGGCATCCATCAAGTGAGTCCTGCCGGTTTTAATGAGGTTGGCGCAGCTTTCTTCACGGTTAGCGATGACGCTTGCCAGATGTGTTATGGCCGGCAGCAACAGATTTTCCAGCGCCAGCTCTGCACTCACGTGAATCGCTGTGGGAATAACATCGTTGCTGCTCTGGCTGCAATTCACGTGGTCATTGGGGTGTACCGGTATCCCCAGTTGCTGCGCAGCAAGAGTCGCAATGACCTCATTGGCATTCATGTTAGTGCTGGTACCTGAGCCTGTCTGGAAAACATCCACGGGGAATTGATCGTGATGCTCACCCCTGGATATAGACGTTGCCGCAGCAGCTATGCCCTCTGCCATGGTGGGTTCCAGCAGGCCCAAATCGGCATTGGCCAGGGCGGCAGCCGCCTTGATCATGCCCAGGCTGGAAATAAATCCGCCGGGCAGGGGGGTTCCGCTAATGTGGAAGTTGTCTACGGCCCTCTGCGTTTGCGCCCCGTACAACGCGTCCGCAGGGACAGATACCTCACCCAGGCTGTCTTTCTCGGTGCGAAATTCAGCCATGATGCGCTGTCACCATCATGCCTCGTCGGCGATGCGGTTGAGGACGTAAGTGAGCACGCCTCCAGCGCGGTAGTATTCAACGTCGACCAGGGTATCGAGCCTGGACTGCAGCTGTATTTCCCGTTGTTTTCCATCCGGGTAGTGAATCACGGCAGGCAGCAGTTGCTTGGGCTCAAGTTTGCCATCCAGATCCAGAATATCGAAGGTTTCATCGCCCATCAGCCCCAGCGTTTTGCGCGATTCACCAGGCATAAATTGCAGGGGCAGTACACCCATCCCAACAAGGTTGGAGCGGTGGATGCGCTCGAAGCTTTCAACAATGACGGCTTTTACCCCCAGCAACAGCGTGCCCTTTGCAGCCCAGTCACGGCTGGAGCCTGTGCCGTACTCGCTGCCGGCGACCACAACGGTGCTTACACCCAGGGAGACATAATCCATCGCGGCATCGTAAATGAACTGGGGCTCTGACTGGCCGCGCTGCCGGGTATAACCTCCCTCCAGCTCCGGTGTCATTTCATTGCGGATACGGATATTGCCGAAGGTCCCGCGCATCATTACCTGGTGGTTGCCCCGCCGCGATCCGTAGGAGTTGAAGTCACTTTCGGCGACACCGTGGTCTCGCAGATAACGGGCTGCCGGGCTATCGAGCGGGATGGCGCCAGCCGGGGAAATGTGATCTGTGGTGACAGAATCCCCCAGCATGGCGAGCATGGGTGCGGCGAGGATATTCTGTCGGTTGCCCTGGTATTGCTCCTCAAAAAATGGCGGCAGCTGGATATAGGTGGAGTCCTCAGAGAACGCGTAAGTGGCACCACCACCTGTTTCTATATCCTGCCAGCGATCGTCGCCGTCAAATACAGCGGCATATTCCTTGCGGAACATGTCGCTATCGACGGTTTGCACTACCGCAGCGATCTCGGCATTGCTGGGCCATATATCGCGCAAATATACTGGTGTCCCATTTTTATCGGTACCCAATGCGTCCTCGCTCAGGTCAATACGGGTGGTTCCCGCAAGGGCATAGGCTACGACCAATGGTGGGGAGGCCAGCCAGTTGGCCTGTACCAGGGGGTGAATACGACCTTCAAAATTGCGGTTGCCGGAGAGTACCCCGCAGGCTACCAGATCGTTGCTGGCAATGGTGTCTGCCACTGCTGGAGGCAATGGCCCCGAGTTGCCGATACAGGTGGTGCAACCGTAGCCCACCAGGTTGAATCCCAGCTCATCCAGTGATGCCTGCAGGCCGGCCCTGGTCAGGTAGTCGGTCACAACTTTTGATCCCGGGGCCAGAGAGGACTTCACCCAGGGCTTGCGTTGCAGGCCATGTGCCAATGCTTTCTGGGCTACCAGCCCGGCTGCCACCATCACCGCGGGGTTTGATGTATTGGTGCAGGAGGTAATGGCCGCGATCACCACATCGCCGTGGTGCATGGGTTCTTCGCTACCTTCCAGTGGAAACGCCGTATCACGCTGCCCGGATTTGCCTTCCAGATCGATGAATTGGTCAGTTGCAGAGTGCAGTTCTCTCACGGCGACTCGATCCTGCGGGCGTTTGGGCCCGGCCACGTTGGGTTCTACCGTGGACATATCAAGCTGCAGGGTGGCGGAAAATTCCGGCGTAGTATAGTTTTCGTCGCGCCACACGCCCTGGGCCTTGCAGTAGGCCTCGACCCGGGCAATGGTATGCGGATCACGGCCGGTGAGCTTCAGGTAGGTTATCGTCTGGGCGTCCACCGGGAAGAAGCCGCAGGTGGCACCATATTCCGGTGCCATATTTGCGATAGTGGCGCGATCGGCCAGGGGAAGCTGATCCAGTCCACTGCCGAAGAACTCCACAAATTTTCCGACCACTCCGTGGGTGCGCAGCATTTGTACCACCTGTAATACCAGGTCGGTGGCGGTAATGCCCTCACGCATCTGCCCGGTCAGTTCGAAGCCCACAACGTCAGGTATGAGCATCGAGATTGGCTGCCCCAGCATGGCGGCTTCCGCCTCGATACCGCCAACCCCCCAGCCCAGTACACCCAGGCCATTGATCATGGTGGTATGGCTGTCTGTCCCCACCAGGGTATCGGGGCATGCAACAGGGCCGTCATCCCCATCTTGCTGCCATACTACCTGGGCGAGGTACTCCAGGTTAACCTGGTGGCAGATACCGGTGCCCGGGGGCACTACCCGGAAATCGTCGAAGGCACCCTGGCCCCATTTCAGGAACTGGTAGCGTTCAAAATTGCGCTGCATTTCCATTGCAACGTTCTGCTCGAAGGCAGTGTCGGTGGCGAACTTGTCGATACTCACGGAGTGATCAATTACCAGGTCTACCGGTGACAGTGGGTTGATTTTCTGGGGGTCGACACCTCGCTGTACCAAGGCGTCGCGCATAGCCGCCAGGTCCACCACAGCCGGGACGCCGGTAAAATCCTGCATCAGCACCCGGGTAGGGTGATAGGCGATTTCCTGGTCGCTGCCACTTCCTGCGCTGGCCGCGAGCACCTCGATATCCTCGCGAGAGCAGCTGATGCCATCTTCATGGCGCAGCAGGTTTTCCAACAGTATTTTGCTGCACACCGGCAGGCGAGCGGCGCTGTCATGCGCCGCGAGGTCGCCGCCATTGATAGCGTAATAGTGATAGGTTTTGCCATCCACTGTCAGTGTGGAGCGTGTGTTAAAAGAGTTCTTCGAGGAGGCCAATACTGCATTCCTATGGTGATGGTTAAGGTTGAAGTATAGAAGATCGCGGCTGTGCCTGCCTGCACAGGCGACCGCGGAAATCCCATACTATCGCACAAGTGAAACCTGATAGAGGGCAGGCCAGTGAGGCGGAACAGCCCGGCGGAGAGGGTGCGTGTCTCATCCACAGTGGTTTAGAGCACTGGAAAGCTATACCTCTGGACAGAACATGTCTATAGATGTGTGCGAGCTGGCGAGTTAAAGTATGCGCCGCTCTTTCAACTTGCACCGCTTTAAACTTCTGGAGACCAATAATGCAAATAGCCAAAATCCTGGTTGTCTATGATCCAACAACAGATTCTCAACCCGCTCTGGCGCGGGCTTCTGTGATAGCTGAGCGAGACAAATTGACAGTACACCTGTTTTCCTGCATTTATACCGACCTGGGAAAGTCCTCAGATTCCTCGGCAGAGCGTAAGAAGCTGCTTTCTGCCCAGCAGGAGATTGTGGCGGCTGCCGCCTCCCCCCTTATTGAGAAAGGGATAGAAGTTACCACGGAGGTAGAGTGGGATGAGGACTGGTATCAGGCCGTTGTGCGCGCATCCAACAGCAACCATGCTGATGTGGTGTTGAAGGCGTCCCATAAGCATTCCGCGACCCAGCGTTTGTTGAAGTCTACGTCTGACAGGACACTGCTCAGGCAGGCTGATTGTCCGGTGTTGCTGGTGAAGGGAGAGGTGAACAACCATGCGCGCAAAGTACTTGCTGCGATAGACACCCGGGTAGAGAGTGATTCCTACAAGCAGCTAAACAAGAATATCCTCAATTTTTGTGAGCGATTCATGCATATGGAAAATGCAGAGTTGCATTTCGTCAATGCGCATGAGGGCTTGCCTGATCGTCCCGATAAGGGCTCTCTGGTCAGGGCTTGTGGCGTACCTGTCGATAATATCCATGTCAGAATGGGCGATCCGGATAAAGTGATTGTTGAGGTAGCCAAATCACTGGATGTAAACCTGGTTGTTATCGGCAACTCCGCGCGCTCCGGACTGTCCGCCCTGGTCAATACCAATACGGCGGAAAAAATCCTGGATGAGCTGGATTGTGATCTTTTGGCGCTGCCCTGAGGGTGGATGACTACGGGCGCTAGTCCTGTTTTAGCGTATAGCGCCCCATTACGCCCGAAATTCGACGCAGCAACCATTTTGGCGTGGCCCTGCCTGTCAGGGTCGCAGCAAGGTTGACAGCACCGGGTACGCAAATGACGTCACCCTTCAGGCAGGCGCGATAGCCCTGGGCTGCCACATCTTGCACGTCACCGACTATGAAGTCGGGGATTTTTAGACCCCCACTCTTTTGCTGGGCTGTCGCGACCATATTGGTAGCGGTGACACCAGGGCACAATGCGGTAACCGAGACACCTGTGCCTGCCAGCTCTTCAGCAAGCGACTCCGATAACGATAGTACATAGGCCTTGGTCGCCGCATAGGTTGCCAGGCTGGGCACGGGCTGAAATGCGGCGATAGACGCTACATTGAGGATGCGGCCCTTACCCCGGCTCACCATTGGGGGCAGGAAATGGCTCAACATGTTTGTCAGGCCACTCACGTTAAGATCAATCAAGCCCTGCTGAGAGCTAACGGGTAAGTCGATAAAGCGACCATGCTCCAGTACTCCCGCAGAGTTAACGAGTACGTCTACCTCGATGCCTTGCTCGCTCAGGCTTGAAGCGAGTTTTTTTGCTGCGCCGCGTTGCGAAAGGTCTGCCGGTTCCACCCACACCTCTGCCTCAGTATCGCGGTTAAGTTGACTCGCAAGGGCCTGCAGTTTGTTCTCGCTGCGGGCAACCAGCACAAGGTCATAGCCACCCCGGGCAAAGTTCGCTGCCAGCGCTTCACCTATTCCTGAGGACGCCCCCGTTATTACAACAGTGTCTTTACTCATAGATGGGACTCCATGTCTTGGAACGAAAGGTCAGTTCATTGTGAAGTAGATCGAGAGTATAGTTCAGATCGCT
>Ga0316193_10003787_pt1 | contig 11010 bp, 9 predicted proteins | sample MerIslsedime2_MG_FD_207735 | JGI IMG/M metagenome (GOLD analysis project Ga0316193, IMG submission 207735) | Coastal sediment microbial communities from Maine, United States - Merrow Island sediment 2 | ecosystem: Environmental > Aquatic > Marine > Coastal > Sediment | place: USA: Maine... | reverse complement strand
CCACAGAGCCACAAAAAATGATTACTGTTGACAGGATCATCAACAATCCTAATCCGGCCTGGACCAAACAGCCAAGTGATCTTAAAGATGAAGATTATTCAAGTTTCTATAGAGAATTGTATCCTATGCAATTTGAAGAGCCTTTATTTCATATCCACCTTAATGTTGATTATCCATTTAATTTAACAGGAATCTTGTATTTTCCAAAGATGGCAACCAATATGGAAATGCAGAAGGATAAGATTCAATTGTATCAAAACCAGGTGTTTGTAACTGATAATGTAGAGGGAATTGTGCCTGATTTCCTTCAGATGCTAAGAGGTGTTATTGATTCACCTGATATCCCATTGAATGTGTCAAGGAGTTATCTTCAGGCTGATGGGGCGGTTAAAAAGATTTCATCTTATATCACCAAAAAAGTAGGGGATAAGCTCAGTTCTTTGTTTAAAAATGACCGAGAAGGATTTGAGAAAAAATGGAACGACGTTAAAATTGTGATCGAATATGGAATGTTGTCAGAACCTAAGTTTTTTGAGAAGGCTCAGAGTTTTGCACTGTATCCGACTACAAATGACAGTTATTTCACCATTGATGAATTAAAAGAAAAAGTTGCAGCTGCCCAAACGGACAAAGACGGGAATCTTGTTATTTTATATGCTAGTAATAAGGAAGAGCAGCACGGATTTATTGAGGAGGCGGAATCTAAAGGGTATGAAGTGTTATTGCTTGATTCTCCCATCGTTTCCCATTTGATTCAAAAGTTGGAGACAGAAAATGAAAAAGTGAAATTTGTAAGGGTGGATTCTGACTCTATAGAAAAGCTGATCCAAAAAGATGAAACACAGATTTCCAAGCTTTCTGATGAGGACCAGGGTAAATTAAAGACCTATATTGAAGAAATTGTACCAAAAGAGAAATATTCGGTTCAATTGGAGGCTATGGATTCAAAATCAAATCCATTTATCATAACCCAACCTGAGTTTATGAGAAGAATGAAGGAGATGCAGCAAACCGGAGGCGGTGGTGGAATGATGGGTATGGGAGCTTTTCCTGAGATGTATAATCTGGTGGTCAACACGAATAGCGATTTGATGCAAAAGATTATTAAAGCCAAAGGGAAACGCAGTGAATATATCAATCAGGCACTTGATTTGGCCAGATTGTCTCAGAACCTTTTACAAGGAAAGGAAATGACTGAGTTTATCAAACGAAGTTACGATTTGATGAATAACTAAGAGGTTAATTAGTTTAACAAAAAAACACCAATTGAATTTATTCAATTGGTGTTTTTCATTAAATCAATATATCAATAAATCATTAATCTATCATTCTACCGGAAAGTTAAAATAAGTATCCGGATATGGTTCGTCTTTAAGGGTGAAATGCCACCATTCTTTTTGGTAGGATTGCCATCCGTGTTTCTCCATTCTTCTTTTTAGCAACATTCTAAGTGAATGTTGATTCTTGGTTATGCCCGCGGTAGTTTCAGTACTTGACAATTCGTCAAATAAATCATAGGGACTTCCCATATTAAGAATTTGTTTGGTTTTAAGTGATACGATAGTTAAATCAACAGTACTCCCTCTACTATGTCCTGACTTAACCGAGATATATCCTTTGTTAAAAAGATCTCTTTTATCAACATTTGGATAATACTGCAATTTCATAACATCGTCATTTTCATCCTCTGCCCATTTTACAAAATCGTCTGAAGCCTGCTGAGGCCTGTAGGCATCATAGACAAGTAATCCGAAACCTAGCCTTTCCAGCTCATCCTGAACTTTTTTAAGGGCTGCACCGGCTTCTTTTGTCAGCATGCATTTTGGTTGGTTATAACCAGCTATAGGTCTACCCACAAAATTATCAGATCCAAAATATCTCATATCAGACCTCAAATTCGGCATGATCTCTTTTAGATCCACAAAATCTTCCTTAGAAGGGGGCTCGTTTGTCGCTCCATCATTAAATGTGGAAAAACTGAGTAGTGAAAATACTACGATACTTTTTATAATTGTATTCAATTTCATTATTGCAATTGTTAAGAATGCATGTTTAGAACGATTATTTGTTGTTTTTATTATTTATATAAGTTTTTTTTTAATTTTGCTTCCTTGTCAATAGTATTGATTAGCCAAAAATATCATTGAGTATTTTTGCCAATCTGATACCTGATTTTTGTAATTGAGACCTAACTTCATTGAAGTGTTTATAGGAATAATTATAACTCAGTTTATCATCCATTTTGGTTTCAGCATAAATTTTCTTCGCCAAATTTTGAGATTCATAGGTCCAATCCAAAACTGTTCCATTTTCAATACTTGCTACCTGTGCCTTAGACAAGGTGTCAGCATTATCCGCCAATTCTGAATAACTCATGTTCCAGGAGCTAATCATTTCAGAATCCCAAACACGGTGCAGGTTGGACTTTTTATAGTGCCATAAAACTTTGATATCATTACCACCTTTGTCTTCCTCTCTGCCTACATGCAATGGCTGGTGCAGATCACCTATCAAATGTACAAGAAATTTTAAATAAAACACCTTGTCCTCCTGAGATGAATCAGGGTCTTTTAATACCGTGATACAGTATTTTATTCCTGAAACGATATCCCCTTTTGGACTTTTTTCACTGTCTTCATATTTAGTGTCAAAAGGGAAATTAACAAAATGCCAATTATAAAATTTATCATATCTCTTGTCTGATTTGATTTCATCACCAAAGGTTGAAACAAAGGCAAGGTTCTGCCCGTTTAACAAGTCGTAAATCTGTTTTTTAGCTTTTTTGCTCAAATGTGAATCAGCAATTTTACCTATAGTTCTATGCCCGGTTGAACCCCATAGCGGTGATTCTTTGGCCTGTATTTGATTAAAAACAAAAAGTAAAAGGAGTAGAAGTGTTGACTTATGCATAAGTTGTTTTTTTTGAGAAACAAAGGTATAAAAAAAGAGGGCTTATATTGGAATAAACCCTCTTCATTACACAAATTTAATCAACATAAAAAACTTTAAGAGCTTAAATGGGACAAGCGCTTAGTGTTCATTCATTCTAAAGTCAGGATAGGCATCCATTCCGTGTTCATACCCGTCAAGCCCTTCTAATTCTTCAATTTCAGAAACTCTAATGCCTACAGTTTTCTTCAGCGTAAAGAGAATGATAAAAGAAGAAACTATACAAATGGCTGCATATGATGCGATACCCACAAACTGACTGATCAATTGGTCTGCTCCGGCCAATGCACCAAAGATACCAACGGCCAGTGTTCCCCATATTCCACAAATAAGGTGAACTGCTATGGCTCCAACCGGATCGTCTAATTTGATTCTATCAACAAATGATACTGCAAATACTATAATTGCACCACCTATACCTCCGATAAGAATAGCATCCGTAGGTGACATTTGATCTGCACCTGCGGTAATACTTACCAAACCGCCAAGAATACCGTTTAAGTACATGGTTAAATCCAGGTTTTTATACATTGCAGTTGATACCAAAAATGAAACTACTCCACCAGCTGCAGCTGCCAAACAAGTCGTAACCAAGGTCAGAGATGTTAATTCCGGATCAGCCGAAAGCACCGATCCTCCGTTAAATCCAAACCATCCCAACCATAAGATCAGTACTCCTGCTGTGGCTAAAGGAATATTGTGCCCCTGAATTGCCTGTGGTTTTCCATCTTTGAATTTACCAATACGCGCTCCAAGCAACCAAACAGCAACCAGAGCCGCCCATCCTCCAACAGAATGCACTAGTGTAGAACCTGCAAAGTCATAGAATGGAGTTTCTCTCATGTCCAAGAATCCACCACCCCATTTCCATGAACCTGCCAATGGGTAAATCAGGCCGACATATACAATAACAAAGATCATAAAGGGCACTATTTTTATCCTTTCAGCAACCGCTCCAGAAACGATTGTTGCAGCAGTAGCTGCAAACATTCCCTGGAATAAGAAATCTGTCCACCAGGTATACCCTCCATCGGCATAAGCGGCTGTCATACCACCTTCAGGAGCGGTAATACCAAATCCTGCAAATCCAAAGAATCCAGAGGAACCTTCAGCGAATCCCGGGTACATCAAATTAAATCCTACGAAACAGTATAAAAGCAATCCAACCGTTATGATAAAGATATTTTTAAATAATATATTAATTGTATTCTTTTGTCTTGTTAGTCCAATCTCAAGAAAGGCGAAACCCAAGTGCATAAAGAAAACCAATGCTGTACAGATCATCATCCATACATTGTTTATTGTTAATAATTCCATTTTAATTATTTTTTTTAGTTTTTATTTTATGGTTTCACCACCTTTTTCTCCCGTTCTGATTCTATAGCAATCCGTAATGTCGGAGACAAATATTTTACCGTCTCCAACCTCACCTGTTCTGGCGGCATCAAGAATGGCTTTAATGGTAATTTCTTCAAAATCATCATTAACTACGATTGATAGGAATCTTCTTTGAATACTACTGGTGCTATATGAAACACCTCTGTATACGTGGCCTTCTTTTTCGTTTCCTCTACCGGTTGCGTCCCAATAAGAGAAGAAGTTTACGCCCACAAAGTGAAGGGCTTCTTTGACATCAGAATATTTTGATTTTCTGATAATTGCTTCGATTTTTTTCATAATTATTATGGTTTAGAATTTGTATACTGCTGCTACTAAGAATGATGCCAATGAACCCGTTGGTTCAAGATCATTATCCAGGAAAGTATCTTCACTGGTAGTATCTATTCTGAATTCAGGTATGATCATTAGATCTCCAATGGCGTAGTTTCCTGTTAAAGTAAATTCAAATGCATTAGCGTCTCCATTATCATCGTAACCACCAATGGCTCCAACACCGCCTTCGCCTTCTCCGAAGTATTCAGCACGGAATCCAATCGTGAAGTTATCACCCGTGGCAAGTTGAGGATAGATTGCAACTCCATAGAAGGATCCATCCGTATCATTGTCTTTGAAATAGGTTGCATTCAGACCCAAAAAGAATGAGTCGGAGATGTCAAATCCAGTAGTCAAATCAACCTGAAACTGGTATCCATAAACGAAATTAAGGTAGGTTCCTTTGTAACCCAGTTGAGCTCCAAAGCTATACGTGTTCTCTGGATTGAAATTTGTAAAGTCAGGATCGTTCATTGCAGCCAACATCAAAGAGAAGTCATCCGTGACTGCCCAATCCATTTTTAAACCGGTATGTGAGAATGGTCCATATGAGAACATATATGACGTGGAATAGTTGAAGTTGCCAGTTGGAGAAATTACTTCATATCCTAAGAAGGTGTTGAAGTTACCAAAGGTCAATGTAACCTTGTCAGATACGTTCCAGTAGACATAGAGTTGATTCACAATTTGTGAACTGTTTCCTAGATCAGCGGTACCATCATTGTCAATATCCCATATTAGTGAACCGAAAACGGCATCAACTCCACGTGGTCCGAATACAAGGTCGGCAACGGCACCTACTTTTTTACCTTCATAAGATATGATCGCATTTGCCATTCCAATAGCAAAACCATTCCCATTAGCGAATGAAGTGTTAGGAGTTTGACTGAATTCACCACCATTAGGGGCTCCAATGTTTGTTCTGTAGTAAGCATCAACACTACCACTAAAAGAAAATTTCTTTTTTGGTGCTTCTTCTGCCGGTGTTATTGAATCTTGTGCATATGTTATAAAAACTGAAAATAACATTGCAAGAGTAAATAGATTTTTCATACGTTAATTTTTAATAATTAATAATGTGTTAGTAATAATTGAATTTGTAATGATTAATCGGGAGTAAAAATATACTAATACACTAATACCCCAAAAAATAATAGGGTATAGGTGTTATATTTACAGATATTAAAAATGAACCCCTAAAAAAATAGGGGTATGTGAAAAATAATATCAATTATTTTGATATTCATAATAAATTATCAATGGTTTTAGCTATAAATATATCGATATGATATTTATTTAATATATTTGTTATATCAATAAGATATATTCAAATGCGAATTATTCAAGGTCAACAGTTTTTTCGAAACAAACCAGTTGCATTATTAGTAGAATAATTAGGGGATATTTGATAGTAGGGAGTATATTTTCAATTGGTTGAATTGACAATTTTGTTTTATCTTGTCTTTACCAATTATTAAAATAGGAATGCGTTATAAAGGTAAGCCGGGCTTGCTTTTTAAAAATTAAAATTACATTATGAAAGAATATAAGATTATTAAGCAAACGGGAACCGCCGTAAAGTCTCAACAGAATTTTGAAGATTTGGTCAATAGTTATGCTAAAATGGATTGGAAGTTGGTAAATATGTTTACTCACAGAGGTATTCTAAAGGCGGTAATTGTAAGAGATAAAAAACCGGATGAATTATAGGCCTTTATGTAAGGTGGAAAACACTTTAAGGTGTCCAAATGAATTTAAATAGAATCATCAATGACAAATAGAAAAGCGTTTGCGCTCAGGCTTAATGAGGAAATTTTTATCGAGGTTGATAAATGGGCGAAGGAAGAATATCGCTCTACCAATGGTCAAATTGAATGGATGTTGACAAAACTGTTAAAGGATGCTCAACGATTGCCATTAAAAAGGGAGTAAGATAACTGAAGCCCTCACCTGCGAGGGTCTCACAGATGAAGGCTTCAGCAATTTTTCAATTATTTCTTTTTTGGATGTACCAACTTCATCTCATCAATCAAGCGTTGGCTACCGGCAAATTTGTCGATAATAAATAAAATGTATCTGGCATCAACCATTATGTTTCTACAGATTTCAGGGTCATAATTATAATCGCTCATCGTTCCTTCCCAAACCCTGTCGAAATTCAATCCGATTAAATTACCATCAGCATCAATAACAGGACTCCCGGAATTTCCACCTGTGGTATGATTGGTCCCGATAAAATTAACGGGCATTTTACCATCTATACCATAGGCGCCATAGTCTTTATTGTTATAAAGTTCCTGAAGTTTTTCGGGAACATCAAATTCATAATCCCCGGGTTGATATTTTTCCATTACGCCTTGCAAATAGGAAACGGGTTCATAATAAACGGCATCTCTTGGATTATATCCTTTAACTTTACCATAAGTAACTCTTAAAGTACCGTTGGCATCAGGGAAAAACCTTTCTTCCGGAAAATTCTCAATCAAAGCCTTCATATATGTTTTTTGAACCGCTTTAATTTGCAGATTGATCTCATTGAATTTAGGATTAATATTTTCGTAATAATTATCCGCTAATTCTTTACCAAATGCATAGCCCTTGTCACTATTTATTTTTTGGATCACTTCTTCTTTTGACCCTTGGAGCAGTATTTCCATTCCTTCTAAACTGCTGAGTTTGGATTGCTCGTAGACCATCTTGGAAAGTTCTTTTACGTTTTCATTCTTAACTGATGGTGTAAGGTAGTTGGCAGGACTTTTATCTTTATATAGCTGCATCAGTTTTTCGAAAACTTCTCTGTCAACATCGGCATTGTAATTTTTATAAAATCCTTTATAGCTGTCGAGCAATTTTTTTCTAGCCTCTTCAAATTTTTCAGGACTTTTAATAAGCTGTCGTTCAAATTGAAACAATCTAACAGTGGCATTCAGTATTTCGATGTTGCGATAGACTATTTCGGACCAGTAGGCTCTTGCGACAGCAACATTGTCAATATCAGCATATAGCTTGTCAAAATCACTTAATAAATGGGCATACGCTTCGTTATCTTTTACCTTTTCCTGAAATAATGCCTCAAATGCTTTCTTTTTTGCTACGGCATTTGATTTTTCCAAGCCTTGATTTTCGCCAATCCATTTTTTCCAATAATTGGCAATGCGGGCATACTTGGATGCATACTGAATTTTGATCTTGTCATCCTTCCGCATATATTGATCGACAATTTTCAATGCCTCTTCCCTGATTTCAATTTTTGGAGGATTAAGATTGTGCATAAGTTGGTCAATGGCTACTGCTGGCAGATATTCACTGGTACGTCCGGGAAATCCAAATACCAGCGTAAAATCATTTTCTGATATACCGTCAAGTGATACCGGTAGAAAATGCTTTGGTTGATAAGGAACATTTCCTTCATCAAAAGTTGCAGGTCGGTTGTTTTTATCAGCATAAATTCTGAAAAGCGAAAAATCTCCTGTATGTCTTGGCCACATCCAGTTATCAGTATCGGACCCAAATTTCCCAATTGAGGTAGGAGGAGCGCCCACAAGTCTGATATCTTTAAAAGTTTCAGTAACAAATAGCAAATACTGGTTACCATCATACATTGACTTGACTCTTGTTTCCTGCCATGCTTCTTTTTCAGCTTTGCCTTTTGCCTTTGCAATGTTTTGATCAATCATTTTTAATTTATCCTTTGGAGAAAGGCTGCTAGGAATATTTTGAAGAATTTCCTGAGTAACATCATCTATGCGAATAATTAAAGTGGCAACCATTCCTTTATTTGGAAGCTCGTCTTTTATTTGTGGCGCCCAAAATCCATCCTGCAGGTAGTCGTGTTCTACAGAAGAATGAGATTGAATAGCGCCATAGCCACAATGGTGATTGGTAAGTAATAATCCACTGTCAGAAATAATTTCAGATGTACAGCCGCCGTTAAAATGCACAATGGCATCTTTTAAACTGGAATTGTTAATATCATAGATGTCATTAGCACTTAGGTTACTTCCTAAGTTTAACATCTCTTCTTCATTCATTCCCTCCAAAAGAGAGGGGATCCACATGCCACCTTGTTGCGCTGAGATTTGAAATACGACAAATAATAATAGGATTTTAATGAGTTTCATGAGTTTTATAATTTAGTTTTCTATGCTTATTTTAATTCAAAATTAGTGTTTTTTAAAGAGATTTTAGGACAGATTAAGACGAATGATTATTTCTTTTTAAATGGGTTTTTACTTTCTATCCAGTCCATTCCTCTTTCAAAGGATTTTGGAGCACCAAACCTGTAACCAACATATATTTTAAAATATCCCCGAACACTGTCAAATGAAATAATGGATTTCTTATCTCTGGTTATAGCGCTCCCTATAAGTGCCGTTCCACCATAGAATCGTCCCGAATTATAGCCAATACCTATTTGAGTATTGATATTAAAAACTAAATTGTTTTGTCTGGTAATCTCATCATCTTGTCCTTCAGCTCTTGTAACCAGTTTATTGAATTCTATCCCCAAACCAGGAGATAAACCCAGGTTGGAATACCAATTTTTGTGGAGAACAAAGGTGTGGAAGTAACCTGCATTTGCTATTATAAAATAACTGTGAATATCTCGAGGAGTTGGTTGGTTGGTTATTTCAAAATAGCCATAATATAAACTAGGTATAAAACTACCGGCACTTTTAGTCTGAATTTCATTCTGATTTATAACTGCCTTAAATGAATAATTTTCATTGAATCTGTAGGAAGTTGTTCCCGTAATTGACAGCGTTTTTAAATCAGGAAGTATTATATATTCAGAATCGCTGGGTATAATACCTGAAACAGGATCTGTCAAGCCTTGAACATAGTAGCCTTTAACCTGGTTGTAGTCAAAATTTTGCAACCAGTCTTTCATGAAAATATTTAAAGACAATCTAAAAACTTTAGTTGTTCCTTTTAAATCTGAATCTTCCCCAGCCAGAAATTTCGGGGAGAAGCCCACCTTAAGAGAAATAAACCTATAGTTAATATTAACGGCCATTCTCAAATTTGTATTCGGTTCAATGGAATATTCATAATTTTCGGTTTCATATAGAAAGGACCTGACATCATTGTCAAGGTCAAGCCTAAGATTGAGGGTATTGTTCATCTTTATAAAATACCCGTTGGAACTTTCCTCTTCGTACAGCTGCGCTGTCAAATAGACTGGCAGTAGAAAAACAAAAACCAACAAAAATCTAATCATAATATCTATTCCATTTCGCTGGATAAATATAAAGGAATTAATTAGTATCAAAGTTATTTGAAAACCTATTTTAAGTGTATGGGTAATTGTTTTACTCAGTAAATCCAATGGTGATTTCGCAATTATAGCTATTTGTGTATTTTTCCTTTCCTTCAAAGGGATTTTTATATATTTGGGCAACTATTTTTTTTTGTTTATATGAGCCATTCCTTCAAATTTGTTTTCATTCTTATTTTTTTTAGCCAAATTATCTCCTCCCAAACCAAATCTCCTGCAGTATTTTTAGGATATGAATTAGGTGATAGATTCTCAAGGCATGATCAGGTGCTTGATTATTTTGAGCATGTAGCCAATAATAATGGCAACGTAAAGTTGGTCAATTATGGAAAGACCTATGAAAACAGAAGGTTAGAACTCGCTATTGTAGCTTCTCCCGATAATTTCAATAGGCTAGAGGAAATAAAAACAAATCAATTGAGGTCGGCCGGATTAAATGAAAGCGATGGGCCAAAACAGGATATTGCGATTGTTTGGCTAAGTTATAATGTTCATGGTAATGAATCAGTAAGTACCGAAGTTGCCATGAAAACTTTATATGAATTGGTAAACCCTGGTAACAAGAAAACTAAGGAATGGTTAAAGAATACGGTAGTAATTATTGATCCTTGCGTAAATCCCGATGGGAGGGAGCGTTACGTAAATTGGTATACCCAAAAGGGAAATATACCCTATAATAATAATCCTGATGCGGCTGAGCATCATGAGCCATGGCCTGGAGGAAGGGCGAATCACTATCTATTTGACCTCAACAGAGATTGGGCCTGGGCTACTCAGATAGAAACACAACAACGATTAAAAATATACAATCAATGGCTACCCAACATTCACGTTGATTTTCATGAAATGGGCGTGAATTCCTCCTATTTTTTCGCTCCGGCAGCAGAGCCTTATCATGAGGTGGTGACTAGCTACCAAAAAGAATTTCAAATTAAAGTGGGTGTTAACCATGCGAGGTACTTTGATGAAAAAGGTTGGTTGTATTTTACCAATGAGACCTTTGACCTGCTATATCCTAGCTATGGAGATACATATCCAACCTTTAATGGAGCCATTGGGATGACCTATGA
>Ga0316193_10003786_pt1 | contig 11010 bp, 9 predicted proteins | sample MerIslsedime2_MG_FD_207735 | JGI IMG/M metagenome (GOLD analysis project Ga0316193, IMG submission 207735) | Coastal sediment microbial communities from Maine, United States - Merrow Island sediment 2 | ecosystem: Environmental > Aquatic > Marine > Coastal > Sediment | place: USA: Maine... | reverse complement strand
CCTCCAGCGCGCGCGTAATCCAGGGCGAAAACGGCAGTTGTGCCGACTTGACGAGTGCCGCAAGCAGGAAGGCGGCGGCCAGCAAACCGACCTGGAGTTTCTCCAGGGTTGCGGTGCAGGAGAGCACGGCTGGCCACTCGACGCTGTTTATCCAGAACAGTGACAGTGCAATCGCAATGATGAAGCCTGCGTCACCGATTCGACTGGTGACAAAGGCGCGGGTGGCGTTGATGGACGCCGTGCTGCGGTCAAAGGCATAGTTGATCAGCAGGTAGGAGCTGACGCCGGCCAACTCCCAGCCGACAAACGCCAGCAGGGCATTGCCGGCCATGACAATCAGCAGCATGGCGGCCATGAACAGGGACAGGACCATGAAGAAACGCTGGTAGCCGGCCTCGCGGTGCATGTAATTGACCGAGAAGCGCAGGGTCAGCACGGACAGCAAGGCGACCAGGGTGGTCATCGACAGTCCCAGTGCATCCAGCGTGAACGACAGCTTGATGACGTACTCACCACTGTGTAACCAGGTGCCGAAGCGGATTTGTCCGGGGGCGCCTTCCAGCAGGGCAAGTACGTCAATGAGGAGCACCAGCAGCAGTGACAATAACGCAGCACCCAAGGCAATACGGCTGGTCTGTTGCTCGCCTGCTTCGCCACGGTTCCACCCCGTGATATAGCCGATCCCGATACCAGTGGCGGCCAGCAGCGGCAGTAGCGGGATCAGCCAGGTGAGCTTATGCATGCGCGGTCACCACTTCGATGAGTGCGGGTGTCAGTGGCTCATCGTGCCCCCTGTACCAGTCGGCTGAACGCTGCACCCTTGGCAAGGGGGTGACGTTACCGGTCCAGGGCGTGAAGCCGATGTCCGGCGTGAATACGTGAATGGCCTCGCTGTCCGGGTCCTTGACGGACAGCAGCAGCCAGCCGTTGCCAATCAGTTCCTGCAGCAGTGGCTGGCGTGTGTATATCTGTGTAACCACATCGACGCTGGCCTCGATCACTACCTGCAGGCGCATGGCCTCATGGATCTCGATCATCTGTCTGGGCAGGCCGGTGCGCAGGTCGGAGCTGGTGCCCTCCATGACACCGAACAGGCCGGTAATATTGTGGGTGATCTTGCTGCCGCAACCATAGCGTTCGTTGTTGACCGTGGAAAAGTAGTATTCCAGGTTGATGCCGGCGCCCACCGGGCCGACGGCCAGCAGAATGTTTTCCAGTACCGTGCCGTCAGGATCATGTGTCGGGTCATAGGAGATCAGGAACACGCGCCGGTCGAAAAAGGCACCCTGGCTCATGGAACGCCTGCCAATGAAGGCAGCGGCATTGGTGGCATGTCCCAGCTCAGGACGTGCCTGGCTGAAGTCGCGGGCGCGTTCCCTGATGTGCCGCAGTGCCCGCGGCGGTGCTGGATTTTTCGGTGCCGATGCCAGTCGCCGGGAACGTTCGTGGGCGGAACCGAGTACGGCAATATCGAGATCCTGGCGTAATTTACTGAACGGCTGTTGCAATTCCTGCGGCAGCAGATCCAGGTCATACCAGCTGATGTTTTCATCGCAGGTGTCATGCTCGGCGCCGAGAAACCAGGTGTCTTCGGGGATGTTGCAGCCGCGTTCCGCGAGCAGGGCGCGGATCTCCGGACGGTTGGCCATGGCTGCAAACACACGGGCATTCGGCCCGCCGTGGCGGCCGCTGCAGGCACCGCAGTCATAGGCCGCCAGGTGGGGATTATTCTGGCTACTGGAACCATGGCCCATCAAGACCACCAGCGGCGCGAAGCCGCTTTGCAGCCCTGTGTTGCGCAGGAAGCCCTGCACCCGGTCGGCCTGCTCCTCATCGGTGAAACCGGGGCGTGGCTGTTCCGGTGTTGCCGGCGTAGAGTCACTGCTGTTAATGGCTACACGGGTTGCAAGTTCACCGTCGTAGTAGCTGCGCAGCCGGTCTGACAGACGGGCAAGGGGCAGTGGTGCAAACACCTTGCAGACCAGAACCGCCAGGGCAGCCGGCGCGGCCAGCAGGATCAGCAGGGTCGAGCGTAACAGGTTGCGCCGTGTCTCCTGGTGCAGCAGGTCCTTCAGACGCAGGCGCCGTTCACGGCGGCTGGCGTGTTTCCTGCCCGCTGATTCCTGTCCGGCCTGCGGTGTTTCGCGTATTTCGTGCGCGGGTATAACCACCACCGGGCAGAGCGGGGTCACCGTGCTGTCATCCAGACCAAGCCAGTTGATGGCCACGCCGAAAAAACCGGCTGCGCCGAGTGTCTCAAGCTGCGGGTTATGTTCTTCCAGGTGCCGGCGGAAACCCTCTTCACGTTCATCCATACAGAACACCAGCTGGGCTTCGGGTCGTGTGTTACGTGCGGGCCAGCGGCCACGCCCGTGATTGTTGACCAGGGCATTGAACAGCTGTTCGCGGTAGTGCCGTTCATAGGCCTGTAGCCAGATGAAGCCACTGCGTTCGGGGTCGAGACTGTCAATGGCGTCGAAGATGCGTTTGAGGGTGGCGCGATCCAGGTCACGGATGTCCGCGCCACATACCCCCAGGTGCTGCGCCAGACGGAACAGTCGCCAGGCGCTGCGTTGTACACTGTAGCCAAACGGGCGGTCGGAGGCCGGGCTCTTGCGCCAGGTCCAGATCATGTGCGCCAGGTGGAGCCACTGCGTGGCGTCGGTTCCGTACAGGTCTGAACAGTCAAGCAGTTGCTGCGCCCGGGTCACCAGGTATTCCGGCAGGTGCCTGTTGTAAACGGTGTGACGCACCATAAACTCGGCACGATTATGCTGGAAGTACCAGCGGATGACGTCGAAGCTGGCCTCGATCATCCAGCGTTCGCGGCACAGGCGCTGGGCGAACAGGCGCTCCAGCACCAGGCGCACGGCAAGATAATCCACCATGTCGACCTGCACCTGCTGCAGCCCGTCGTAGCCCGGGCGGCCGTGCCGCCACAGGAACATGCCCGACCAGCCGGGTAGTTCCAGCGCCAGTCGTTCCAGGTAGGTTGCCCACTGCTCCTCTGCCAGTCCCAGCCACCTGAGCTCGATGAGTATGGTGTCCAGCGGGTCTTCCGGGAGCGCGCCAATGCTGTCCTGCCAGCCCGGCAGTTCCTCGAACACCCAGGTCAGATCCTGCACGGCGCCCTCCCGCCACACGGCATAGAAGCCCAGTTGCCGGTCCGGCGGATTCCAGGCCGCCAGACCCTGGTCGAGGAAGGAGCCGACATGGCGGATCAGCAGTGGCCGCATGGTGTCCATCAGGTCTTCACCGGTGACGGTCTTGAGCAGGCCCGCCAGGGTGAAGTCATGGCCGAGTTGCGCGAAGAGCGACTCCATGAGTGTATCGGCCTCGCGCTCGATGAGCCGGTCCATCAGTAACTGGCCGGGCGTGCTGTGTTCTTCTTCGGTGACCACCGTAGACAGCATCATCTCCGCCTGTTCCGGGGAGATATCCAGCAAATCCTCGGGGTGCAGGAGATAGTAGTCCAGTCCCAGGGTATGCAGGCAGGCAGTCCACAGATCAGCTATGGCCGTGGCCTCGTCCATCTGCCCGTGTTCCCGGGCATCATTCAGTAGTTGTGTACGGCTGGCCGTTGCTACGTCGGGCTGAAACGCTGCCAGTGCATTGAGTTCCTCTATCTGCCAGTTGAGCTGACAGCCGGTGATGGTTTTCAGTGGGTACAGCAGTGTGGCCAGCATGATATCGCGGCGCTTTAGCTGTTTCCCGCCGGCGTTAAGGATGTCTTCATCGGCATTGAGCCCGGGGTCTGCATTGAGGACTTGTTCCAGGTCCCCGCGGCTAATGCGTCCGGCTCGGTAGCAGGCACGAAACTGATCTTCCGGCAGATAGCCATAGGCGCCGGTCACCTTGTGAGCTGCGGCCAGTGCCTGCGGGAAGGGCAGATGCTGGAATCCATGCAGGGTGTTGTGATGAACAAAGTCCCTGATGGCAGCCTGTGCCGGCAGTACATGCTCGAAGTGCTCGATCACCTGCCGCAGTAATGTCCGGATGTCTGCCGGTGTTGACGTGTGTGCGTCGGACATCGTCTCAGCTTCCCTGGATGCCGGTGAAGGCCGCGCTCAAATGCGCGATTGACCTGGCCATCAGTTCCAGCGCCGGCCGTGGTGCAATGCCGAGCAGGATAATACCCGTGGCGAGTACCCCGGCAGCTGTCAGTTCCATGGGTTGCAGGTCCTTCAGATTGCGCATCCGGCTGTGCACCGGTCCGGTAAACAGCCGGCCGATGGTGCGTACTGAATAGGCGGCGGTCACCAGCATGCCGATACTGATTATCAGGATCATCCAGCCCCAGGTCTCAAAGCCACCGACAATGGCGTGTATTTCGGCAATAAAGCCGGCCGTGCCCGGGATGGCCATGCCGGCCAGCAGCGCCAGCGAGGTAAAGAAGGCGAACCGCGGTGTCACCTGCATCAGCGAGCTGTATTCGTTGATGTCGCGGGTGTGGGTGCGTTCATACAGCAGCCCGATGAGCAGGAACAGGGAGCCGGCCACCAGGCCATGGGCGATCATCTGCATCACCGCACCGGTCAGGCCGGCGATATTCAGCGTGGCGATACCCAGCAGCACGATACCCATGTGACTGACCGAGGAGTAGGCGATCATTGCCTTCAGATCGGTCTGTCGCCAGGCCAGCAGTCCGCCATAGATCAGGCTGAACAATGCCAGGCCCGCCAGCAACGGTTGCAGGGCCACCATGGCCTCCGGCAGCATGGAGGCGGCGCGGATGAGTCCATAGGACCCCATTTTCAGCAGGATGCCGGAGAGCAGGATGGAAATCGGGCTGGGCGCCTCGACGTGCGCCAGTGGCAGCCAGCCATGAATAGGGAAGATCGGCATCTTTACCCCGAATCCGATCAGAAAACCAAGAAAGATCATGACCTGGGTTTGTGCGGGTAATGCTCGGGCGCCGGTGGTCATGGTCTCCATCGCAAAGGAATGCCCGGGGGTCGTGTCGAACAGCACCAGCAGGCTGATCAGCATGAACACCGAACCGCCCATGGTGTACAGCACAAAATTGAGTGCTGCCTGGTGGCGGCGCATGCCACCCCAGCCACCGATCAGGAAGAACAGCGGGATAAGGGTGAGTTCCCACAGCAGGTAGAACAGCGTCCAGTCCTGGGCCATGAAGACGCCGAGCATGGCGGCCTCCAGCAGCAGAACCAGCATGTAATACCATTTGGTCCGGTCCTGAATACTGGCCGAGGCAAGAATCGCAATGAAGGTCAACAGGGTCGCCAGCAATACCATGGGGAAGGAAATGCCGTCGATACCCAGTGAATAGGAGGTTCCGAGACGTGGATTCCAGGGGGTCACCTCAACAAGCTGCAGTCCGGTGGCGCCTGGCTCGAATAGCGTTAATAATCCCCAGGAGAACAGCAGCGTTGCTGCCCCGGCCGTCAGGGCGACAGTGCGGACAAGTCGAGTGTGTTGTGCCGGTAGCAGGGCGATCAGCAATGCGCCGAGCACAGGTATCAACAATAGCGATGTTAGCAAGTGCATACCGAATAGACTTCATTTGTTCCGGGGAGGAAACGAGTAATGCCGGGGTTGCGCTGAGTGCCTCAGGCGGTGATTGCAGGGATGAGCCGCAGTCGTGCCGGTTTCAGCGTTCAGACCAACAAATAAGCCGACAAAAAGTAGCATAGAAGCTCAGTAGAGTCATCCGGATTAGCTGCCTCGTACACGGATAACCGGACTTCTCGATAAAACTGGTGATTGCGGCGGTAATAAAATTTAATGAGCGAAGATTCACTGTGGCTGTCCGGACAGGTAAGCAGCATGGTGCAGAAGGTCCTGCAGCTCTATGAATGAACCTTGCGATCGTTAATGACGGATAGATTCTATTTTTGGTGTAGGAACGGCGTCCTCACCGCGATAGTTGTAGCTATGGTGGTGCTATAAATCCATCGCGGCGAGGGCGCCTACCGGGTAGTGCTGGCCAGTAGCCGGAATCTGTTGGGTTGCCGTGGTTTTGTAGCAGACCATCTTCATAACTTCATGCGTTGATAATACCGCAGCCGGTAAAGTTGCCGTGTGTGCCCGGCATCATCATCGAACCCGGAACGGTCATGCAGGACATTGTTGCAGATCAGTCCCTGGCCGGGCTGCAGCGTGGCGCGGTAGATGTAGGGCGACGCTGATGCCAGAAAGGTCTCCAGTGTCTTGATCGCAGCCTGCGTGACCGGGTCCGGGGACCATTCGATGCTGCGGGTACGTGCGGTGTAGCGCATGTGCAGGTTGCCATCTGCCAGGACCGAGAATACCGGGCCGCTGCGCGCGGGACGCAGTTGTTCACCGTTTTCGTTGTTCGGCGGGATGGTCATGGCGTCGGTGGCCATCAGGGCGCGGATGTAGTCGGGATTTTTATCACGCAGGTGGATGTAGGCAATTTCATGATCCAGCAGGGCATTCTCACCACCACTTGCCGCTGCCGACACGCAGTGCAGCTGCAGCCCCTGTATCTGCCGCTCCGGTAAATTGTAATAGCCGTCTGTGTGCCAGTGGATGGGGCGGTTGGTATAGGGGATGTAGCCGCCGCGCCACTTGCCCTTGACGACTCTCAGGGACGTTATACCGTCATCATCGGCACCCATGTTGTAGTCCAGTTCTGTCAGCCCGAACTGCTTGCCCAGTAGTCCGGGTATTGACTTGTCCGGGTCGCTGCCGGTTGGGCTGGTATAGATGGCCATATTGGTTTTGCTGCAGCGTGCATGGATGGCCTCGTATTCTGCTCCCGTCAGCTGACGCGGATCATTGATCTCGACAATCAGTGCCTCGACACTGGTCGGGTAGGCAAGCAGTTTTTGCTCACGCCAGGCCATGTAGTCGGCCTCATTGTCGAGGTCGAACGGTGCAAGGGTACGCGGGTTGTGTGTCATTCTGTGCCTGCCCATAATTTCGCTGATTCAGGTGATTCCCAGTTTATCCCGGACGGCATCAATCCGCGCGACACCTCATCGGTGACGATGACAAATCTGGTGCAGGCGAACCGGCGCAGGTAGGACCACACCCCGAACATGATACGCCGGGCATGCCCCGGGTAGGCCTTTCTTATGCTGACCACGGCGATCCGGTAGGAACATGCCTCTGCCGGGCAGTTCGGGTGCCTTGAGGAAGGCCAGTTCCTGGCCGACTTCACGCAGTGCGTCCACCGAATCTGCCCCCATGGCCATGGCAACACACTCTTTGGTACCAAACAGATTATCCGGCCCCGGGATGGATGAGCCCTTCGGGTTGTTGAACAGCAAGGCCGGACCGGCCACTTTCAGTGTGCGGTAACAGATCTCGGTGATCTCCAGCCGGGGATCGATTTTCTGGTGAATACGCTTCAGTTTGCCGCGCACCTCCAGGGCCTTGAGAAAATCTCGCAGACTGTGAAACTGCAGGGTGCTGGCCATTACAGTGCTGTCTGTTGCCGGGAGTTCATGCCGGCAGTAGCGTCCGGCAGTCAGTTACTGTTTGCCTGGAGCACGACTTGCTGCGGTTGTGTTGCTGCAGTGCATTGGTAAGGCGGTTGAGTACCAGCCACTTCTGCGAACACCAGTCGGGGGCCAGCAGTATTTTCTTCGATGCCGTACCGGTCACGCGGTGGAAGATAACTTCCGGTGGTGTCTGCCGGATGAGGTCTGCGGCGATGTTTATGTACTCATCCAGCAGCAGCGGCCGATACTCCCCGCGGCGCCACTCATTGGCCAGTTGCGTACCCTTCACGACGTGTAAGGGGTGGAGCTTTAGCCCATCCACACCAAGTTCGAGCACCCGCTCCAGGGTGACGTTGCAATGTTCTTTGGTTTCTCCCGGCAGGCCGATGATGAGGTGCGTGCACACCTGCAAGCCCCGCTGGCGGGCAGCCAGCAGTGCCATCTTGTATTCAGCAAAACCATGCCCGCGGTTGACGCGCCGGAGCGACTCATCGAAGGAAGTTTGCAGGCCCAGTTCCAGCCAGATCTCGTGGCCCTGCTGCTGGTATGCGGCCAGCAGATCCAGAACCGGGCCGGGTGCGCAATCAGGTCGTGTCCCTATGGAGAGACCGATCACATCCGCTGCGGACAGTGCCTGGTCATAGAGTCCCCTGAGCGTGTTGATGTCCGCATAGGTGTTTGTATATGCCTGAAAGTAGGCCAGGAATTTTCGTGCCCCGGTGCGTTTGCGAATGACCTGTCGGCCAGCGGCCAACTGCTCGCTGATCCCCGGTGGCCGGCGCCCGTTGGGGCTGAAGGACACGTTATTGCAGAAGGTGCAGCCACCCCGGCCCTTGCTGCCGTCACGGTTGGGGCAGGTGAAATCGGCGTCGATGGCAATCTTGTGCACACGTTCGCCATAACGATGCAGCATCGCCTGGCCAAAGGTATTCACATGCCTGGAAAGTATCACGTGCAGTAATTCAGCTGTGTTTTCTAGCAGTTATCAGGGTGTTTTAGTATCGATGGTCACGAACATCTTGCCGTTCTGCCCGAGGGGTAAACAATTCGGAAGTCTCTGGAAGCCGGCACTGTGCATTTATACTATCAAGTGGCTTCTTCGTATTTGACGCAGGTCAATTCATAAGTGGTTGTGCGCGCTGAAAAGTATCTTGCAGGCATGAAGCTGACACCATGACTGCAGGTGACCAGGCATGTGATTTAATTGTGCATAGAATTAAATATAAACAGTGCCATGAGTTATGTTATTGATGTGGGACCTGATGCTGGCTGGTATTATTCAATGCAAGCAGCAACGCTTGAATTTCTTGCCGCTGCCGCAGGGGCAGGGATCGTTGCGGCCGACTTTCCGGTCTTCGCGAACGTAGGGAGCACTTGATTGCTCGCGTTGTTTGAAGAAATGCTGGAACAGGCGCTGTACGGCCGGTTCGATTAATTGTTGCTGTGCAACTATTTCGTCTTCACTCATGCTGTCGAGTTGTGCGAAGCCTGCATCTGTCGCAAACAGTTTGATGCTCCGAATGCATTCCTCGGTCATGGCGGTATCGGCGGCAGCCAGTGGCCCCCAGAGTTTGCTGCCGCGGAGGAATCCCTCACACCACTCATCGACAATGATGTGTGTTTTTCCCTTCGCTTCGTGTTCGAGAAACAGCGCCTCGTAGTCTCCATCATTCATGTCCTGCATCACCTGGTTATATAAAGTGAAAGCAGCACGGGTGAAATGGTCGACTTCCTGTCTGTCCTGCCAGGCAGGCGCCTGGTCTTCGCCGCCCCAGATGGCAGGCATCCAGTGCGAGGGCAGGATTGTCTCGGGCGCACATGCCAGCGCGGCAAAGAAACCATCCAGTTCGGAGACATCCAGAATGGAGTCATCGTTTCCATAGCGCGTAAAATAGAAGTCCAGCGTAGTGAGGATGTCGTCATGCTCCGGTTTTTCCGGTACCTGCAGGGATTCAAGTCCATACGGCCGGGTAAAATCCGGTGGGGTGGTGGGGCGTTTATGCCGGAACCCCAGTTCAATCTCCACGTCTTCCAGGTCACCTGCACAGGTGATGTCTACACAGTCTTTGGCAAAGAATCGCCGGATGTCATCAATGGCCTCTTTAGCACCAAGATCCAGCAGGTGAGTAATCAGCAAGCCATTCAGTGTGTAAGCCGTGTGGTCCGGTTTTTCCATGTAGCTGCGATAGCACTGGATAACACTTTCCCTGCAGTCAGATTGGTGTTTGGCGATTTCAGCCAGGCTATCAGCGGCCAGTACCCGTGCAAACTCATCGTGTTGAGTTTCATTCAGGTAGGTGGCAAGCGGAATAATGGCCGTCTCACCCAGCATGCCCATGACGACGGACAATTCCGTGAGCGCCCAGTCGTCATTGTAGAGTCGGTCGAACTGGGCAATTAACGGTATGGCTGCCTGGCTGTTGCCCAGCTGTCCAAGTGTGCGCCAGGCATGTAGGGGTGCCCAAATCTCGGCGGACTCACTGTCAGCCTGATCAAACGTTTCGTCTGCAACCAGATCGAGCAGGGCGGGTGTGTCCGCCTCCTTGAAGCCGTACTGCAAATAGTCCGGCCAGTCTCCGCCATGGTCGGCCTCGCCAAGTTCAAGCAGAAGTTTGATTCGGTCTGTGGTTGTCATCGTCATGCAATTGTTCAGCTAAGCCTATGTGGCAGATAGTAAAAAACTTGTCTTGGACCAGGATCCTTAATGTTTACATAAGGTTGACTAGGCACAATGGGTCATAATCAAACTGCGGACTCAATGTAATGCTCAGTGAAAACATAAACTTACACACGAAACCTGTGTTGAGATCGAGAAGCGATATCGAGACACTCGATTTTGCATTGATGGACCTCTTGCACCCCAGGCGTCGCGATGCCGAAGACTTTGTCCGGGGTGTATTCTTCAATGCCTACCGCGCCAGACTGAATGCATTTTACCCCTTGCTGGTGAGTATTGCCTACCCGGATGACGAGTATGCGGCGGTGGCCGGTGTTCGCCCCGCGGGTGGCGAAGCCCTGTTTTCCGAGCATTATCTGGATGAACCCATTGAAAAGATTCTCAATGTTGAACGCCACAAGATTGTGGAGATCGGTAACCTTGCCCCTGCCAGTGCCGGACAGGCACGCTGGCTGATTTGCACCCTAACGGCGTTTCTCACGGGTGCCGGGTTCACCCATGTGGTCTTTACAGCCGTCCCCAGGCTGCAAAATGCCTTCAGGCGCATGGGGCTGCCACTGACGAAGCACGCTGATGCCAGGCGGGAACAATTGCCTGAGCACCAGGCAGCAGAATGGGGCAGCTACTACGAAAGCAAACCAGCTGTTTTCAGCGGAGATATCCGGGTCGGACATAGTGCCTTCAGCAATATCAAGGAGACGTCCCCGGATCTGTATTTCATCTCCCGGCTTGCCTTCGATGCCGGGCAGGCATTTGCCGGGAGCCGTTAACTTACGCCTCATGAGCAACATCATCCGCGCACTCGAGGCTAATGCCAGTCGTGCGCCAGACAGGACCGCAGTCACCGGTAGCCGGGTATCATTGACGTGGCGTGAGTTGCATGACGAGGTGGGGGCCCTTGCT
>Ga0316193_10003785_pt1 | contig 11011 bp, 7 predicted proteins | sample MerIslsedime2_MG_FD_207735 | JGI IMG/M metagenome (GOLD analysis project Ga0316193, IMG submission 207735) | Coastal sediment microbial communities from Maine, United States - Merrow Island sediment 2 | ecosystem: Environmental > Aquatic > Marine > Coastal > Sediment | place: USA: Maine... | reverse complement strand
GGTGTCAGCACAGAGGCGCACTGATGTCAGATGGCCGTGTAAGTGGAGAACTTCTTTCCTGCTGTCTACATGGTTCTACATACAATTATCGTACTGGCAAAAATATTCACTACCCCGGAGCTGATTTGAAAAAGTTCAACTGCTGGGTGGAGCATGGCAGTGTGTGGGTCGATGCAGAAGAGATTGAGGCTTGGGAGCAAAACAACCCTCAAAAGTATAATCGAGACGCCTATCAAGGTTTGTATGCCGATTTTAAAGGTACTCCCGATGAACCGCACGTAGGGGCCATTCAGATGTTAGCTGAACACGGGCTGGAAAAGGTGGGCCACCATGGACCTGTTTCGGCAATGGGAGTTCCACGGGGGCAACTTCCGAGTTGGGATGACATTCAAGTTTTGACAGCACAACTCTACCGCCCACCCCTTTTAGACGATGAACCTGTTGGCACTGAAATTGTGATAGGTCCTAACGCCCAAAAACCTTTACATTTGGATATACCGCTATTCGTCTCGGATATGAGCTTCGGGGCGCTTTCAGTGGAGGCAAAGACGGCCCTTTCCAAAGGTGCCGAGCTTGCGGGAACGGGTATATGTTCTGGCGAAGGGGGTATGCTCGAAGAAGAACAGCGCGCCAATACCCACTATTTTTATGAGCTGGCATCAGCTCGATTTGGGTATTCAATGGAAAAGATCAAGCGCTGCCAGGCTTTTCACTTTAAATGCGGCCAGGCAGCCAAGACAGGCACGGGGGGACATCTGCCCGGACATAAAGTCACCGAGAAAATAGCAGAAGTGCGCGGTTTAGTTGAAGGTGAGGCGGCGGTCTCACCGGCCCGGTTTCCGGACTGGACAGACCCATTTCAATTTAGTGATTTCGCAGCAGAAGTGCGTGAGGAGACCGGCGGAATACCGGTTGGAGTAAAGTTGTCTGCTCAGCACATTGAACAAGATATTGATACGGCATTGAAAATTGGAGTTGATTACATAATTCTTGATGGTCGTGGTGGAGGTACCGGAGCTGCTCCTCTACTCTTTCGCGATAATATTTCAATACCCACAATACCTGCTTTGGCACGCGCCCGGCGACACCTGGATCGCAGCAAAGCTGAGGGTATCACTCTGATCATTACAGGAGGCCTGCGGATTCCGGCTGATTTTATCAAAGCCTTGGCCTTAGGGGCTGATGCTATAGCAGTCTCAAATGCCGCAATCCAGGCAATCGGTTGTCTGGGGATGCGCGCCTGTCACACAAATTACTGTCCTGTTGGGATTGCAACACAGAAATCAGACTTGAGAAAACGATTACCTGTTGAAGAGGCAGCTCTACGACTTAGTCGATTCTTTGGCTCATCAGTGGAATTAATGCAGGTCATGGCGCGAGCATGCGGCCATTCCCATTTACAGCAGTTTGGTCATTCAGACTTGTCGACCTGGAAAGAAAACATGGCACGTTTATCCGGTATTGCGTTTTGTGGCATTGATAAGCGACTGGTGAGTTAAGAGCAGTGCTACTGTTCTAGGAGCCGAAAAAGGCATGAAAGATAATTCACTACCTACTGCGTCTCGAGTGCGCCTGCAAAATTCATTATGGGGACTCTTTATCGGAGATGCGTTAGCCATGCCCGCCCATTGGTATTATCGGGTTGAGAATATTCGCCAGATTTTTGACGGCGGGATCCGGAACTATAGTGAACCTCCCCATCCTCATCTTGAAAGCTTTATGGTTGGAATGGCATATCATCCAGATGTTGAGGCTGCCAAACGGTTGGGGCGACCATTTGATATCCTTCATGATCATGCCCGCTTCTACCACACTAGTTACAGTGCGCTTGCAATTAGAAGTACCGAAAGAGAAAAGGCCCATGGAAATGCTGTTCCCGGGTTAGCGGATCGCTATCATTATCACTATGGGCTTGAAGCCGGTGAAAATACCCTGGCCGCGCAACTTGTTCGCGTTTTGATGCGCTCAGTGATCCGCAGTGGTCGCTACGAACCCAGTACCTTTATACAAGATTTTATCGCCCACATGACAACGCCCGGGAAAAACCGGGATCCGTATTGCGAAATCTATATTCGACGGTGGTTCGAAAACTACTCCACAGGTTTGCCGCCCTACTACTGTGCTGAGTTGCAGCGAAATGTATGGTCCATCGGTTCCCACGGTGGCGTTATTCGGCCCCTTATCATATCAATGATCGCGACCAGCTCTTATCAAGGCCTTGGGCTGGCCATAGAGCATCAAAATCTCACCCACCGATCTGAAAACGTGACAAGTGCTCTGGGGGTGCTCGTCCCCCTGCTGCACGATCTGCTGGTAGGCGATGATCCAAACAAGACGGTATCGGATTATGCGCGGCACGTGTACCCCCCGCAAGTCACAGGGAAGCAGCTGTTTCAATCATACCGAGATCATCAGGGTCCAGGCAATATTCCCAGACGGACAATGTGGGATTTTCATACGCATCTTGCTGATGAACCATATGAACTGGACAGACTCATTACGGAAAAATCAGGATCGGAAGTAGTAAATAATCTCTTTGCCACCGCATGCTACCCGGAGCATGGTTTGCCCCTGCTTTTATATTTCCTTAGAAGCCACAATGCTCGTGTAGAATCAACACTTCTTGCTAACGCCAATAGTGGAGGAGATAACGTTCATCGCGGCATGATTTTGGGCTTACTTGTGGGCGCTGCCAACATGGAAATACCGGTTCATCTTAAACAGGGATTAACCGCATTTGACGAACTGCAAATCGAGATTGATTCTTTCTGCGACATTGCTCTAAGTGGAAAAGCTATCTGATTCATTCGTATAATCTGGATCATCGAATATTTGATATATTTTGATGAAAGATATTGGCTAAAGGATCACAGTAATCTTTCCAACGCCAACCTTTATTTCTCAGCTACTCCCTAAGGATTAGATTCCTGATCATTTGAGAATTCAGATAACTGGACTAAACGAGAGGTTTTTATTGGCAGGGTTCAATCAACTGCAAATTTCGGAAAATATAATATCAGGAAGCAGCTTCAATGTCTGATATTGAACAAATTTGAGATGTGTGAACTGGCAATATAAATTGATATTGTTAGCGAAATTTGAAAACTATTGTTTATCCAAAATCTCTGTAGCCCAGGACTTACAGAATGTTTCCGGGATCAACCGGGCAGCAGAACGAAATAGCTTCAACCTGTTACTTACCTTCTCACGAGATTTTAGCAGATGTGCCAGCATTCTCAACCTGCTTTCATCAATATTGTTACGATCAAGTGCTTCAAGGATGGAAAGATGCTCCTCTATGAAAGGATCATCATCCCCAAGCGGAATTTCTTTAGAAGCAACAACATGCTTGCTTGAAATAAGTCCCGCCTTTGATGATCTAAGGGCAACAAGTGCAATCTTGTTATCGGCATACTGCATGAGTCTTTCATGCAAGTCCATTTCAAGCTCGTTCAATTCCGTACTTGTGTTATAGGGAAATCGTGCAAGAGCGGCTATGTGTTTTTCAATAACCTGATGTAGAATACTAGATGGAATTTTCGGGGCTGCTTGAGCAAGAAGATTCGGTTCAAGCCAACTTCTCACATCAAAAATTTCATTAAGGCGATTTGCACCTAACGGGATAATCGTCCACCTTGGCTGATAACCCTTTACGACAACTCCTCTGCTTTCAAGTTTAGAAAGGACCTCCTGTATTGTATTTCGGCTGCACGCGTAAGTTTCTGCAAGCGCCAGAGCATTTAGTCTCCACCGGGAGAGGATTGAAAGTTTGATGATTTCATTTTCAATCTTTTCATAGATTTGTTCCCACTCTTCCACCGGATGTACAAAGCCCGTTCCGGACTTTGTTTGGAGCATATCCGAAGTCAATTGAATTGCCGGCCCGTCTTTGCACGACCCAACCATATAACCGCGCGAGGTTCTTTTTTCTACCAGATTCTCCTGCTCGAGATATGCCAAAGCTTGCCTGGCCGGGGTTCGGCTGATACCAAGTATCGCACTGATACGGGATTCTGTCAGTATTACCCGTTCAGCCAAAACCCCATCTACAATACAGCTCCTGATATGGTCCACAACTTTAAGGTAAAGCGGGACCGACTTTTGAGCCGAATCATTGCTTTCAACATTCGTCTCCGATCTTTTTTGTTCGGTTGGCATGGTAACGGCATCAACTCGTGGTTCTTCTGTTTAGCTCTGATTGCCTAGATACTGTTTGTGATGTCAATGATTAACACCCGATATCAAGCTTGAAAACTTGCCAAGAATAACATTACAATAAAACGTATTTTGAAACTTTTGTACATTTATTATACGATTCTAAGAACAATACATAATTACTTCATTCCTTTATATGCCAACATACTACTATGTAGCAAAATGGAACATATTTTCAATTTATACCCCAATCATCAACTCAATGCCTAACTATCTAAATCTTATATTCAAAACAGATTGACATCCACTCCTAGGTGTACTAATGATTCATAATCCATTTATAGATATGCGGATTGACAGATCCAGCGCCATCCCCTCATGTAAAAAGACGGATCGTCTGAAACTGTGAATTCCACAGTTTGAATAAGCTTGTTTAAGCTGAAGTTCATTGCATGAGCAATTGGACATAACTAAAACCACTAAAGGGAGGTTGAGTATGAAGAAAATTACGGCATTGCTCTTAACCGTGTTCTGTATTGGTCTGTTAGCGGGTATCACAAATGCTGCGACCGCCGATAAAAAAATCGCTTTGTCCAACAACTATGCAGGTAATTCCTGGCGCCAAGCAATGCTGAAAAGTTGGGACAAGGTTACCAGCAAAGCGGTATCAGACGGCATCGTTGCAGAAGCCCCCGCCTTTACTACTGCCGAAAACCAGGTTACCGAACAGGCTTCACAGATTCAAAATCTCATTTTACAGGGATACGATGCAATCGTTCTAAACGCAGCCTCTCCGGACGCTTTGAACGGCGTCGTCAAGCAGGCCTGCGATGCGGGTATTACGGTTGTTTCTTTCGACGGAGTCGTAACCGAACCTTGCGCGTATCGAATTGCGGTGGATTTCAAAAAAATGGGGGAAATCCAGGTAGATTATCTTGCAGGACGTATCCCAGATGGAGGAAACCTGCTTGAAATTCGCGGTCTCGCTGGTGTCTTTGTTGATGATGAAATCAGTGCTGGCATCCACAAGGGTGTAGCAAACCACTCTCAGTTTAAAATTGTCGGATCGGTTCATGGCAACTGGGCTCAGGATGTTACCCAGAAAGCAGTTGCTGGCATTCTACCGTCTCTTGCTGAGGTCAAAGGTGTCGTAACCCAGGGTGGAGACGGATACGGTGCCGCACAGGCATTTAAAGCAGCCGGTCGTACGACTCCTCTGATTATCATGGGTAACCGGTACGATGAGTTGACCTGGTGGAAAGAACAGAAAGATGCAAACGGTTATGAAACAATGTCAGTATCGATCGCCCCCGGTGTATCTACGCTGGCTTTCTGGGTTGCCCAGATGATTCTGGATGGGCAGACCATACCCCACGATTTGACGGTTCCGTTTCTCCAGATAGATCAGGACAATCTTGAAGATAATCTCAAAAGCACGGAAAAAGGCGGTGTTGCGAATATTGAGTATTCACTTGAAGATGCCAAAAATGTAATTGCTGGAAAGTAATTTCTACTGGAACTGCCAAAGACCGGACCTATGTCAACAGAACGAAAACAAATCGTACGATTTGAGGCTGTCCATAAAAGCTACGGTGCAGTAAAAGCACTCGTAAATGTCGATTTGAAGGTTGATGCAGGTGAATGTTTAGGTCTTGTGGGACATAATGGTGCCGGCAAGTCAACATTGATGAATGTACTTGCCGGCACCATACCTTCTGATCAGGGCATAATTTCCGTTCAAGGGAAAGATCTTGCCGCTAATTACGATGTGAAAAAAGCTCACAAAAACGGTATTCGCTGCGTTTTTCAGGAATTGTCGCTCTGTCCGAATCTAACCGTAGCCGAAAACGTTCGTGTTGTTCATAAATCTTTAAAAGGTTTCGGCTGGAAGAAACGCTCCCGCACTCTCATCAAAGACAAACTCGATGAAATATTTCCCGATCACGGAATATACACAGATGATGTCGTAGGCGATCTGTCGATCGGAAAACGCCAGATGGTGGAAATTGCCAGGGCATTTACCGTTACCGACGATCCTCTGCACCTGGTAATTCTTGACGAACCGACATCGTCTCTTGATTCAAGTACCGCCCAACAGTTGCTGGATTATGTAAGAAAAGCCGTAGGCAATGATCAGAGTTGTATTCTGATTTCACACTTGCTAGGCGAAATCCTGAACTACTCCGATCGTATCCTGGTCATGAAGGATGGGGAAGTGGTTGCAGAAAGACCCGCAGCCGATTTTACCCGTGATTTGCTTGTCGCAGATATGGGAAGCAAAATCGAAGCTGAGAGTACACTGTCGTCTGAACGATCCATGAAAGTTCGTAATACTGCTGAACTGATGGTACGAGCCGGAGACAAACAGCAGGAAGATAACATCGAGCTACTTGCCCATAAAGGAGAAATTGTTGGACTGGCAGGACTCGCAGGTAATGGACAGGCAAAGATGTTGTTACAGGTCTATGATACGGCAATGAAGGGAACACGGAGGGACAGCGTAGACGTGCAGGGGCCTGTTTCGCTTGTTGCCGGAGACCGTCAGGCTGACGGCATATTCCATCTCTGGTCAATCGGCAGAAATGTTTGTGTTCGTTCGTTAAGAAACATGGTTACAAATTTTCTCATTGATCCATCTCTTGAGCAGCATATGTCGGAACTCTGGAGAAACAAAATCAAAATTAAAACCCCGGATATGAATAACAACATTTTATCGCTTTCCGGAGGTAACCAGCAAAAAGCACTCTTCGCACGCGCCCTTGGCTCAGATGCTGAGATTGTGCTTATGGACGATCCAATGCGTGGGGTCGATATCGGTACTAAATATGAAGTATACGATCTTATAAAAAATGAATCTGAAAACGGTCGGACATTTTTATGGTACACGACCGAAATAGACGAACTATACAACTGCGACTATGTTTATATCTTCAGAGAAGGCAAAATTGTTGCCGAAATCTCCCACAGTGAATTGACGGAAGAGAAAGTCCTGCAAGCGTCATTCGAGAAAGGTGTATAGCCATGTGGGGTTATCTGAGTTCACCAAAATTTTTACGCAGCGCCTTACCCGCCGCATCTTTTCTGGCACTCCTGGCCGCCATTTTTTATCTGCAGCCCCGCACGATGAGCTACTTCGGTCTCAATCTGATGCTGCAATACGCCGTACCGATAGCTCTCGCAACCATTGCCCAGATGCATATTTTAATGGTCAACGATCTCGATTTGTCGATCGGTCCATTCGTTGGCCTGACAGCATGCATCGGTGCGACGCTGCTCACCACCAACCCGGTATTAGGGATTCTCGCCCTCACCGGATGTATTGCCGCTTATGCTGGATTGGGAGCTTTGATTTATTGGCGAAATCTACCTTCAATCGTTGTGACGCTGGGCATGTCTTTTGTCTGGCTGGGCATAGCGGTTATAGTGTTGCCGACTCCCGGAGGCAAGGCTCCTGTCTTGATCAAGGCAATCATGGGATTCAAATTTCCATTCATCCCATTACCGATCATTCTTGCTACGGCCATCGCCCTAATCGTGCATATAGGGCTGATGCATAGCAGTTATGGTGCCGTACTGAGAGGAACCGGTGGCAATCCTAAGGCCGTTGCCCGCGCCGGCTGGTCTTTGCTAAAATCTAAAATGTTGATGTATGGAACCGCTGGATTTTTTGGCGTGTTAGCCGGATTGTCCCTAATTGGGCTCACATCTGCTGCCGATGCTCATATTGCAGATCGCTATACGCTCTACTCCATTGCCGGCGTGATCCTAGGCGGCGGTGAGTTCGTCGGTGGGCGTGTTTCAGCTATCGGCGCTGTTTTGGGTGCCCTGACCCTGACTTTGACCGGATCTTTTTTGATTTTCATGAAGATCTCACCAGACTGGCAGATCGGTGCTCAAGGAGCAATTCTTATAATCGTTCTGGCGTTGCGAGCATTGATAAACAGGAAAGAGGCTTAGCCATGAACGCGTCGACACGAGTATTTGAAAACGTATTCAAGAAACCCTGGATCTGGGCATATCTCGGTACTCTCATTGTCTGGCTCATCACGATTGCTTTCACCAAAGGACAAGGTGCCGGTGACATCGTAACTGCAGCACTGTCGTTTGCCACCTTTACCGTTATTGTCGGTATCGGACAGATGCTCGTAATCACCACCGGCCCCGGAAATATCGACCTCTCGATTCCGGCCAATATAGCGCTGTCCGGTGCGGTCACGATGAAAGTCATGGACGGCTCCAATGAAATGCTGCTGGTTGGCGTTTTCGTAGCTCTTGGATGCGGTCTTGCAGTAGGTATCTTCAACTATTCTTTAATCAGGATTCTTCGAATCCCGCCGATCATTGCCACGTTGTCGTCAAGCTTCCTAATATTATCCACGGCAATCGCCTATGGGAGAGGCCTGAAAATAAAACCACCACCCCTGCTCGCTGATTTTGCGACGATGCGGTTATTTGGTATTCCGATACTTGCCATATTTGTGATTGCGATGGCCGGTTTTTTTTCCATTGTCATGCACCGGACATTGTATGGTCGGTCGATTCTGGCAATAGGCCAAAACATGCGGGCGGCATGGCTTGCCGGCATACAGGTGGAGCGAATCCGTTTCATCACATACGTCCTCAGTGCGTTACTGGCCAGCATCTGCGGTCTTGTTCTGGCAGGATTCTCCGGCGGTGCTTCCCTGAACATGGGTGAGGAGTATCTCCTTGCGTCAATTGCAGTTGTCGTCATCGGCGGTTCATCGGTTGCCGGCGGAAAATCCAATGTACCTGGTATCTGGGGAGCGGCACTTTTTCTGTTTCTCCTCGTGACCATGCTCAATACATTGGGCGTCACTGCAGGATTGCGTCTGATCCTGACCGGACTGATTATCATCGCCGTCATCACAACCGCAGGCGGTGACAAACCTCAACATTAACAGGAGCTATCATGGCACTGGTTGGTGATTCGTTTGAATATTACGATAATCGGTTTTATGATTTAACGGTTCCCATCGCTGAGGTGGAGGAACTATTCAACGAATGCCGGTGGGCGGAAGGGCCGGTATGGTTCAACGATCATTCTTCACTGATCTGGAGTGATATTCCCAACCGTCGACTATTGCGTTGGATAGAAGGCCAAGGCGTCTCCGTTTTCAGAACAGAGACAAATTTCACCAACGGTAATACAAGGGACCGGCAAGGCAGACTTGTTAGCTGCGTACACGGAGACAGGTGTGTAAATCGCACTGAGCCTGACGGATCGATTACGATCATAGCGGACAGCTATAACGGCAAAAAGCTCAATTCACCCAACGATGTCGTGGTGAAATCGGACGGTACGATCTGGTTTACCGACCCTAACTATGGAATAATGTCTGATTACGAAGGCTTTAAGGCAGACATGGAGCAGGATGCCTGCAATGTTTTTTGTTTCGATCCTGACTCAGGGTCGCTTAAGATTGTTGCCGATGATTTTGTCAAACCCAATGGTTTAGCTTTTTCCGAAGACGAGAGAATTCTCTACATTGCCGATAGCGGTCGCACCCATGACCCCGGCGGCCCCCATCACATCCGTGCGCTGGATGTAACAGAAACAAACACTTTGTCAAATTCACGAGTTTTCTGTGAAGTAGATCCCGGGGTTCCTGATGGTTTTCGAGTCGATATCGATGGCAATGTATGGACGAGTTGTCAAAATGGAGTACTTTGCTTTGACCGTGACGGCACAGCCCTGGGCAAAATTAAGATCCCCCAGATGGTATCAAATTTAACCTTCGGTGGCCCCCGCAGAAACCGCCTTTTTATTACCGCGACAAAATCCTTGTATGCTGTGTATGTAGCCACTACCGGTGCTCAATACTTTCAGTAGCAGGGCAAGATGTCTCAACAATATGCTTTCGTTGGATGTTATACCGGATTTGAGCCAGGGCAGCTTGGCTGGGTCGGTTCAAAGCAAGCCGGAGAAGGAATTCTTTCCTTTTCATTCAACGGTGAGGATGGCTCACTTACCCCCATTGGCAAGATCACGAAGCAGGATTCACCAACGTGGCTAGAAATTCACCCCAACAAACGCTTTCTAGTTGCAACTCACGAGCTTTCTCACCATACGGGAGTGCCGGAAGGTACTGGCTTTGTGACTTCGTACAAGATCCTTCCCGATGGTGGGCTCGAGAAGATCAATACCCAATCGACTGGCGGCCGAGGCAACACCTGTGCAACATTTGATCGGACAGGGCGCTTTTTGCTCGTTACAAGGTATTGGGAGGGTGGCATCACAGTGTTACAGTTTGACCCCGATACTGGAGAGATCGGTGAGTTTACAGCGAAGCCAGACCACCCTGGCGCGGGACCGCACCCTTTACGTCAGTCATCGTCTCATCCCCATGGTATCCAAGGCGATCCCAAAACAGACATGGTATATGCGATGGATTTAGGCACAGACAAGGTGTACCAGTACATCCTTGATACAGAGACGGGAAAACTGACGCTACATAGTGAAGTTGAGATGGTAGCAGGATCCGGCCCGCGCGGTATCAACTTCCATCCGTCATTACGGATAGCGTACGTGAATGCCGAGCTTGACGGCACCGTCACTGTATGCACCGTTGACGACGATAAGGGTTTAACACCGGTGCAAACGTTGTTCTGCTATCCGGAAGGCTTCGTGGCGCTTGACCACCCGGAGAATCTCGGCAAAGCTGATTTCTGGGGCGCCGAAGGCTGCTTGTCTGGCGACACAGCATACTACTATATCTGCCGGGTTCACCAGAGCATTGCCGTATACACCGTGGAAGCTGACGGTAAGTTGACGTATTCAAGTCGGTGCGCGCTTGCGGCTAACTCTAACGCTCGGAACCTAACACTCGACCCGAGT
>Ga0316193_10003783_pt1 | contig 11012 bp, 11 predicted proteins | sample MerIslsedime2_MG_FD_207735 | JGI IMG/M metagenome (GOLD analysis project Ga0316193, IMG submission 207735) | Coastal sediment microbial communities from Maine, United States - Merrow Island sediment 2 | ecosystem: Environmental > Aquatic > Marine > Coastal > Sediment | place: USA: Maine... | reverse complement strand
TGCCTGGCCCGAGCTCGACCAGAAGGAAGGGCGAGACGTGGTTCGCAGCCTTGATCTCGACGCCCATCCGAACCAGTAGCGGAATCACTCCACGCGTGCCGATGTCCTGGTTGCTGATGTAGACGGCGAACGGGATCGTACCACCCGTAATCACGCTGACCCGGTCGTGAACGTCGATCGATATCGGCGCCGCGACTTCAGCCTTGACCCCGAAACTGAACGCGTCGAATCGATTGCCCGCAATCAGGATGCCAGGGGTGAACCGGAAGGCAATGTCGTTGGTCGCCTTGGGGCGTCGCTTCGTCGAAAGATGCCAGCGAAGCGGCGCGCTGACCCCCAGCCCGACCCGAATAAACCGGCCCCGTGAATACGCCGCGGCCCAATCCCCGTACACGAGCGCACCCTTCAGTGCCCAATCGAGCTGCCGTGGGCCCTTGTTCCACCATTCGTAAAACAAGCTCGGATAACCGACGCCGACGTTGTGGACGCTGTCGTTTTGCAGACGCTTCCCGCCGATGGTCGAGTTCACAGGCCCCGCCAATGCCGGGCTCGCCAGAGCGAGCACCAACGCAAATACCCCAATAGCTTTCATCTCGATCGCCCCCCAACGACGTGCATCCCTAGGGTATCCGCCAGGTGCACGGTGGCAAATTGATGCGCGCCCGCTCCTATCGGAACAGGCGCCGCAGCGCCCAGAGCGCCCCGCCCACACACGCAACTGCGCCGAGACCAAACAGCAGGCGGCCAAGCGCGTCGTTGACCTCCGCAGGAATGAACGGGAGGACTCGATTGATCGTTCCTTCGGGAGCGTAGAAGGTGACCCAGCCAGCGATGGCGGCGATGATCAGGAGCAGGATTGACGCGATTGAGTCGCTGGCCCGGTGATCGCGCGCCAACAACATGAAGCCGGCGAGGACGAGGACAGCACCGGCGCCGAAGACTACCGCGCGGGGCGCCTCGAACACGAGATAGTCAGCGGGGAGGAAACCGAGCGAGGCGGCGCAAAGTGCGACACCACCCGCCAAGCACAACAACGCGATCGCCTTCCCCACAGCCAATCATGATAGCGGATCAATCGCGGTGAGGAAACGGCCCTCAGTCGGCGACCGCTCTGCCCCAGTAGTTGTACGAGGCGATCTTGACCCCGGGGATGTACATTCGCTCGTCGACGACGATGCGGAAGCCGGACGACTCCAGAAGGGCAGGTATGTCTCGGTTGATGTCGCAGCCGCCGGAGAAGCGACGCCAGATCGGGTTGAGTCGGTCTTGCCATCGTCGAACGTCCTCGTCCGGCGCTACGCCATGCTCGCAGAACAAGAGCTTGCCCCCCGGTCGGAGGACGCGCTGCACGCCTCGAAGCGCGCGCTGCGGATCAGGGATCGTGCACAGCGTGTACGTGACCACTACAGTGTCCACGCTGTTGGCGTCGAGCGGGATTTCCTCACCGGGAAGGTCGATCATCTCGACCTCGAGCTCCGAGCCCAGCAGCTTCTTGCGCGCGAGCTTACGCATGCCTTCGGAGGGCTCGAGGCCCCACAGCTTTCGGACCTTGCGGGTGTCGTAGAAGGGCAGGTTCAACCCACTGCCCATGCCGATTTCGAGAACCTCTCCCTCGGCAAGGGGGACCACCTTCTCCCGTTGCTTCATGTTCGGCTTGGACGAGCACGCCAGATTGATGAGGGGCGGAAGGATGTAGCGGTCGTACAGGCCCATCTCGACGCAGGTGTACCAGATCTCTAAGACTTGCCAACGGGAGGCGGAAACTTCACGTATTCGCCGACTAGAATTTCGGCAAGCTCGCGATTGGGTGGACGCTCACCTCCAATACGGCCGCGCGCGCGTAGGTCGGCACAGAGCTCGTCGAGCACGATGTCGGCGTCCAAGTCCCGCTCATGCGTTCGCCAGGCGTTGCGCTCAGTTTCGTCTCGAAAGCAGTACGCCTTCCACGAGATGGAGAAGCGCATGTCATCCCATCGATAGCGACCGACCTCCTCATCGCCGTCGCGCACCACCCATTGGCCGTCTCCCTCGGCGTGGAGACGCATGCGCGGCAGCAGACTCGGCATCGGCTGGTCGGTTTCCACGACCCGGTCGACACCGTGGAAGACGCTATCGGTATCCATGATGACAGCCGTGTTGAAGTGCACGTCGTACGCTCTCGCGGCACCACCGATGTCATCTGGATAGAACGCGAACTCCCCACCGTTCGTGTCCTGATACCAGGAGACCGAAGTCGCGATGGGCATGCGATACTCATCGAACAGGCCCGAGTGGTGCGCCACGACGATGAGCCACTGCGGGTGGAGCTTCCGATTCAGGCCCCGGAACTCGGGGACGTCCGTGTGGATGGCAAGCTCTTGCCCCGGCAGCAGGATGTTGGCGTAGACGATGGCTGGCTCGACGATAGGCCGGTCGAAGATCTGCCTCGCGGCGTCGACGAGTCGCTCGTTCTGGTAGAGGGGTTCAATGCCCGGTGCGAAGATCTGGTCACCATACGCATAGGTCTCGCGGAAGTAGTTGGTCCGGGCGACGAGGGTTCCGAGGTCAGTGTCTCGGCGCCCCAACCGGCCGCCAGTGCGGACGAAGTTGAACGCGGCGTCGAAGCGCTGCGGCAGCCCTTCGCCGATTCCGTCATTGAGCCCCTCCTCGGAGTACATGCCGTAGCTTCCAAAGTCCTCGCATAACTGCACGAGTGAACGAGCCTGTGCGGCGTCTAGAAATGGGTCGAGCTCGACGTAGCGGGTGAAGAAATGTTGCTGCACGTTGATCGCAAACGGAGGTTCTCACAGTCTGGCGATTCCTTGTAGGCCACTCATGCGCTAAGGTTGTAGAGCATTGGTGTCAGTCGTCTCGGGCGTATCGGCAAGGCGGGCTCTCGCGGCCAACCTGCTCCTTTTGGGCTTCCTCGGCGCGTTTGCGTGGCTCGAGGCAAGCCTCCCAAATGCCTATTACCGAAGCGTCCAGGAAGACCAGGCGCTCGAGTGGGCATCGTTCTGGAGTTTCTTCGTCGCTGCTGGCGTCTTCGCAGTGGCCGCTTGGCGTCAACGTCAAACCACCGGCGCCCTCCCCTGGTTTCTAGCCGGGCTTGCGTTGTTCTGTGTGTTCGTGGCGATGGAAGAGATCTCCTGGGGGCAACGTGTGTTTGGACACCGCCCCCCGGACTACTTCTTGGCGGAGAACTACCAACAGGAGCTCAACCTCCACAATCTCGCGAGCACGAAGCTTCGCCTCCTCGCGTTTCGCGGCATCATCCTCGGCTACGGGGTGCTGCTGCCACTGGCCGCATTGATCCCGTCCGCGCGTCGGCTGCTCGACCGGCTCGCCATCGTACCGCCGCCCGTCGAGCTAACTCCGTCGATGTTTGCGATGTTTTGGATCCACTCTGCCTACCCCTGGAAGTTCACCGGCGAGGTCATCGAATGTGCGATGGGATTCGGATTCTTGTTCGCCGCCATGGTAAACGCCGAACGGTTTTCAGGCGAGCATGGCGGCAGCTCGCCCTGGCGAGTGGCGGGCCCGCTCGCGCTCATCGTGGCGCTTGCGCTTTCGACAGCATGGTGGTCTCAGAACAGGCAGAGCGGTGACCCCGCGAACGTCGAGCTCGCGAAGGCCGAAGCCGCAGCCCTGAAGGACGACCTCATCCAGATTGCGGAGGCGCAATCCGAGCCGTCGATCACCAACTGCGGATTGCACAAGCGCCTCTACACCGTCGTGCAAACCAAGAAGCGGGCGCAGCCGCTCGTGGAAAGGTCCTTTGCAGGGTTGGTGGAACGTGGGCTCCCCGAAGCGCGCGCAGAGTTCTTTCTAGACCCTTGGAACTCGCCCTACTGGATTCGCGACCGCTGTGACAAGGAAAAGGGGCGCCGCGTGGTTTTCGTGTATTCGTTTGGGCCCAACCGAAGCCGCGACTCGAGCCGCTGGGAGATCCTGGGAGACGACATCGGGGAGTACGCGTTGGTCGAGCCGTAGCCGCCACGCGTTGCTCGTTTCATCTGTCCTCGGATTCACGTAAGCTCGCGTCCTTCTGGAGGGCAAGGGCCATGCAGCAGCTGATCCCCGCGACGTTGATTCTCGCCTTGGCGCTAAGCGGCTGTGCGCCGAAGAAGCAGGCACCCACGTTTTCTGGCGCGGACCTGCCGCCCGACGTGGCGGGCAACACTGCGCCGTCCGCGCAGACAGCCGCCCTCAACGCGAGCGTTGCTGAAGCTCTACCGTTGTCCGACCCGCAAGACTTCGAGGATGCGAAGCGCGGATTGATCGCAAGCGACGCGGAGCTTCGCGTCAACGGCGCCGAAGGCAACCCGATCTGGGACATGCCCTCGTACCGCTTCGTCGATGGCGACGCGCCTGCAAGCGTGAATCCGAGCCTTTGGCGGCAGGCGCGATTGAACAACATTCATGGCTTGTTCGAGGTCACGAAGGGCGTCTACCAGCTGCGCGGGTACGACCTCGCGAACATGTCGCTGATCGAGGGGGAGACCGGATGGATCGTCGTCGACCCGCTCACCGCAGAACAGACGGCGCGCGCGGCAATCGCCTTCGCCCGAGAGCATCTCGGCGACAAACCCGTGTCCGCCGTCATCTTTACTCACAGCCACATCGATCACTTTGGTGGCGTGCTTGGCATTCTCACCCCCGAGGAAGCCGAAGAACGGAAGGTGCCGATCATCGCACCTGAGCTCTTCATCGACGAGGCGACCAGCGAGAACATCATCGCTGGTGTGACGATGTCGAGACGCGCGCTCTATATGTTCGGACTGCGACTGCCGCGTACCGAGCGGGGCCACGTGGGTTCCGGCCTTGGCAAGGGACCTGCCCACGGCACCTTCGGCATCCTCCAGCCCACCGAAACCATTCGTCAGACGACCACGGAGCTGACGATCGACGGCGTGAAGTTCGTGTTCCAGAACGCTCCAGGCTCCGAGGCGCCCGCGGAGCTGACCTTCTACTTACCCGACCTGAAGACGTTCTGCGGCGCCGAGGTCGTGTCGCACAACATGCACAATCTCTATACGCTGCGCGGGGCCAAGGTCCGTGATGCCGTCAAGTGGAGCGGCTACATCGATGAGGTCATCGCCCTCTTTGGCGATGCCGAGGTCTATTTCGGAAGCCATCATTGGCCGATCTGGGGCAACGAGCGCGTCATAGACTTTCTCGAGAAACAGCGGGACACATACAAGTACATCAACGACCAGGCACTGCGGCTCGCGCTGCACGGAAACACACCGCGCGAGATCGCCGAGCAGATCGAACTGCCCGCATCATTACGAACTTCGTTTCCGAGCCGCGGTTACTACGGCACGCTCAAACACAACGCGAAGGCGGTCTACCAACGCTACTTTGGCTGGTACGACGGCAACCCGGCGAACCTCGACCCTCTCCCACCGGCCGAAGCCGGCGCGAAGTACGTGGAGCTGGCAGGCGGTGCCGCGAATCTGTTGAAGAGCGCGCAGGCTGCGTACGACCGCGGCGAGTATCGCTGGGTGGCGGAGGTCGTGAACCACCTCGTGTTCGCCGACCCCGACAACCAAGACGCGCGGGACTTGCTTGCACGAGCGTACGACCAGCTCGGATACCAGGCGGAGTCCGGGCCCTGGCGCGACATTTACCTGACAGGCGCCTTCGAGCTTCGCCACGGAGCTCCCACCGAAGGCATCGACCTGGCGTCCGCAATCGACATGATCAAGCACGCGCCCTTGGAGCGGTTCCTCGACGCCATGGCCGCGCGTCTAAACGCGCCGAAGGCGGAGGGGAAAGAGATGATCGTCAACTTGGTCTTCACCGACCTCGGCGAGAGCTATGTCCTCGAGCTCAAGAACTCGGTCTTGCGCCACTACCAACGCGACCCGGACCCGGATGCCAATGTCACCCTGAGGATCACGCACGACATCTACCTTCGAATGGTAACCGGCAGGGTCGGCATCAAGGACACGCTGTTTACCGACGACCTGAGGATCGAAGGGAGCCGCCTGGACTTGGTAGGCTTCTTCCGTCTCTTCGACAAACCAGACGGTACGTTCAACATCGTCACCCCGTAAGGAGGCTGCCAAGCGACTCTGGGATGTGTCCGAAGAGCCGCTCCGGTAGCCTCGAGATGCCGTGGACACCGACAAAGCAGGCCTTAGAACACTAGTAACCCACCTCGAGGAGGAACGTCATGAAGCAATTACCCGAATCCCACGCCGACATCTTGGACAAGCCCGCGTTTGCGCACCTGTCGACGCTCATGTCGGATGGAAGCCCGCAGGCCAGCGCAGTTTGGGTCGACACGGACGGGCCGCTGATCGTCGTCAACTCCGCGGAAGGCCGGCTCAAAGACCGGAACATCCGACGCGACCCCAGGGTCGCCGTCTCAGTCACCGATCCGGAAAACCCCTATCGCTCTCTGATGATTCGCGGTCGAGTGACGAAGATCACCAACGAGGGCGCCGACCGCCACATCGATCTCATGGCGAAGAAGTACATGGGCGTCGACGAGTACCCATTCCGGCAGCCGGGCGAGGTCAGAGTGCTCTACTACATCGAGCCGGAGAGAATCGCGGCGATGGGCTGACGCGCAAGGGTCGATCACTCGCGGGGGAGCTCGACCCAGAAGACGCCACGGAAGTCACCGGCCGCGTAGCCAGTTGCCTGGTCCTCGGGGTACAGCTCGCCAAGCTTTGCTTTCAAGTCGGGGGCCAACTCGGCGCCATGGCAGGTGACGCAAAGCGGCTGCATGAAGATCGGCTCGACGTACCCCACTGTCTTGTCGTCGATCAAGACGACGCCGGGCTCTCGGCGCTCGGGATCGGTCTCGTAGACCTGAAGAAACGGCTGCATCCAGGGCTTGGGAGCGTTGCTCGGATTGCGTAGCTTCTGGCTCGCGCGTCCGACTTTGAGCCCGCCCCTGCTTTGCATCTCGGCGAGCTTGGGCGCCTCTTGGCGGCACGCAGAAATCGCTTCCACCGGGCCATCCTCGAGGCCGGCTACGAGCGCCTGCTTCAGATTCTTCTTGAAGGGGAGCACCGCTTCGGCGCCGGCCTCCTTCCATTTCGCTTCGTCGATCTTCGAGCGATCGCAGGCAGGCAAGACGGCCACGATTGAAAGGATTAGAGCTGCACGCAACATAGTCCTTGCTTAGCCCGATGCGGGGGCTTCGATCAAGCCGGCGTAGAAGAGTGCCCAGCGGCGTCACGTAAGTTACGATGCTCTCATGCGGTTCTTGCCTGTCCCCCTCTTTCTTGCGCTCGTGGCGCTGGCGCCCTTGGAAGCACGCGCCCACTTGGGCTTGGACGTCCCAACCTCACGGTACGGGCCCGACGTGTTGAAGACCGGGCCGTGCGGGAACGCTGGCGGCGAGAGGACCAGCAACGTCACCTACTACGCACCCGGCGAGACGATCGAGGTGGTCTGGGACGAATACGTCGACCACCCTGGGCACTACCGCATCGCTTTCGACGACGACGGAGTCGACGACTTCGTCGACCCGGCCACGATGATGGAGCTCTACTCCAACGACACGGTCCTGCTCGACGGGATCGAGGACAAGGGGCCCGGCGAACGCAGCTACATGGCGACGGTCACCCTCCCCAACCTCACTTGCGAGAATTGCACGCTTCAAGTCATCCAGGTGATGTACGACAAGCCGCCGTACACGACGCCGGGCAACGACATCTACTATCAGTGCGCGGACCTGGTCCTGCGCGACGGCGGTGCCCCGCCTGGCACTGACGCCGGCACTGACGCCGGCACTGATGCCGGCACTGACCCTGGCCCTGACGCTGGCCCTGACGCTGGCACTGACACCGGCACTGACACCGGCAGTGGCTGCGGAGTGGCACCCGGCGCAGCGGGCAGCCTCGGCCTCACCCCGATGTTCTTGCTTCTCTTTGCCCGCCGTCTTGCCCGCAGGCGTAGGTTCCTCGTATAGAGTGCGCCTCATGCGTATCGCTGACTTGTACGCGGCCGAGGGGGGCCCGGTACTTTCGCTCGAATTCTTCACGCCAAAGAACGAAGCGGGCCGAAATGCTTTGTTCCGGGCAGTGGAACGCCTCGGGAAGATCCAGCCGGGCTTCGTCTCCATTACCTGCGGGGCGGCCGGCACGACACGCGAGCGTACGGCGGATCTGGCGATCGAGCTCCAAGACAAATTTGGGCTTACCGCCATGGCGCACCTCGTGTGCACCGGTACCACACAGGCCGAGCTCGACGAGACGCTTCGCCACATGCAGGCCCACGGAATCGACAATATCCTCGCCCTCCGGGGCGACCCTCCCAAGGGGGTCACCGACTGGACACCCGTCGAAGGCGGCTTTCGCCATGCCAACGAGCTTGCCTCGTTCGTCAGGGAGCGCTTCTCGCTCGGTATCGGTGGCGCCTGCTACCCAGAGAAGCACCACGACGCGCCCAGCCTCGACGCCGACGTCCACAATCTCAAGCGCAAGGTCGACGCCGGCGCCGAGTTCTTGATCACCCAGCTGTTCTTCGACAACGACAAGTACTGGAGCTTCGTCGACAAGGTCCGCGCAGAAGGCATCGGCGTGCCCGTCGTGCCCGGGATTATGCCAGTCCTAAACCTGGCCAACCTGCAACGCATCGCATCACTGTCACCCGCAACCACAATCCCACCCGAGCTAGACGCTGCGTTCCGCGAAGCTGGAGATGACGACGACGCAGCCCTTCAAGCAGGCGTCCACTTCGCAGCCCAGCAATGCCGCGCCCTACTCGCCAAAGGCGCCCCCGGCATCCATTTCTACACCCTCAACCGCTCCAAAGCGACCCTACAAACAGTCGCCCAACTCTAACACCGGCTATGCGCCACGGATTAGGGCCATGGAGACGCCGGCGCCCATCATCAGGAGGCCTAGGCAAATGATCGCGAAGCCGAGGGCGCCGGTGTAGCACCATGCCATGACACCGCTGCGTTCCTCGCGGCGAAGGAGGGAGTTGAAGCGGAGCGGCCGCCAGTACCATCCGCTTGGCAGCTCTCCTCGCGGGCTCAGCACTTGATAGAGGCGCACGTGGTAGACGAAACCCGTTGGAACGCCCACTACGAAACCAGCTAGGGCGACCCAAATGCCCCCATAGTAGAGGGTCTCCCAGTGAGCGAACCAGACCCCGCTCAGCACGCACATGAGCGCGGTGATCGCTGCAACGATACCGAGCTCACGCATGACCCATGCCCCTAGCCGTCCTCACGGCTCCGCCTTTGGTTCTGAATCGGTGTCGGCGCACAGCCTAAGGAAGCGACGAAATACGGATCCGACCCCACTTCGGCTCTGCGAGGCTCCCGATGTAGAGCCAATCGCCCACCTGCTCGACGCTCGTTGTATGGGAGAACTCGATGCCGTCGGAGTCCTGCAGGTTGTGGACGACGTTGCCACTGGCATCGAGGCCCAGGACGAACGGATGTCGCATCGGCTTGGGCTGAAGCGCCACGGGGATTCGATGGATCAGCTTACGCAACCACGGCCGGGGTCCGGCGAAGTCCATCAGCGCGTTGCGAGGCGTGATCATCGCCAACCAGAAGATGCCGTCGGCGCCGGTCGAGATCCCATCAGGGATCCCCGGAAGATTGTTGACTAAGACCTCGACGTCGCCCTTCCGTGGCCCACGAATGTATACCCGTTTGACGCGATACCGCGTCGTCTCGTTGACCAAGACATAGGTCTCGTCAGGGGAAACCGCGATGCCGTTGGCAAAGAAGAGCTCATCGAGGACGACCGAGCACTCGCCCGTGTTGATATCGTACTTGACCAATCGGCCGTTCGGCGCGCTCTCGAGCACATCGTTCATATACTCTTGAAACGTCCATTTGTACGACGCGTCGGAGAACCAGGCGACGTTCTGGGAGTCGACATCGACGTCATCGGTGAGCCCGAACGGGTGATAGCCAGCCTCCGTGCACAAGACCTCGATCGCGCCACTCGGGTCGATCGAAAGCAGCCCCTTGTCCGTATCGGCGACAATCAGATTGCCGTCGCTGTCGAAGTCCAGGCCCGCGGGTCGCCCGCCGGTGTCCGCAAACACCTGGGGATTGGAACCGTCGGCCGCATAGCGAAGAATCTGCCCTTCTGCGACGCCGACATAGACGCGCCCTTCCGCATCGACCGCGACGTCTTCGGGGCCGTGGCTATTGGGCGTTGCGAAGAGCTCCATCCCCTGCAGCACGCGGTTCTCGGCGAAGTCCCCTTCGAGCGCCGGCGCCGGGTGCGGCCCCCAGGCGACGGGGTGAATCGGCACGGGCCAGAGGAATAGATAGAAAACGAGGACAAGCAGGACGCTGCCCAGCCAACCGGCAACCTTTTTTCCCATCGTCATCCTTCCCAGAACCAGCGAAGACGTTGCACCTGCGCGCCCGCCGAATCGAGCTCGGCGACGAACGCGGCCTCCCGTGTGCGCGCCCCCCATTCGATCGATGCAAGGCCGGACACCGTCTGCCCCGAGGCCAGCAGGTCACGAACCTCGAGCGCGGTGCACCCCTCGACAAACTCCGCCGGTGAAGCGATCGCGCCGCCCGGCAACTCGACGGTCGCCCCAGCCGCGAAGGCCTCGGCCCTGTGGTGACCGCTCTGATTCACCAGTCGCTCGACCAGCTCCTTGCCCGCGCGGCCCACACCTTTCTGCGACGACTTGAAGTACGACAGCAACCACCTGGGTCCGAATGCACGCAGCATGCTCCAGTTCATGACCGCGATCGTCCGCATCCCAAGCGACCCCTCCCCCATCAACATTCGGCTCATGCGGTTGAGCTCCCAGTGCGCCTGCATGCGCCTGATCGCGAGGCCGTCGCCTCGTGGGGCGATTTCATAGAGAAGGTTCGCAGGCACCTTCATCTTCAACCCTGTCTTGAGGTTGGTCGTGTGAATGTCGACCGCGCGGAAGACGAGCATATCCGACACGATGTCCTGGCGCGCCACCATCTCGATCCCACTCGCTGCGATGAACGCCTCGTAGAACCGCCCCAGCTCATCCCCCAAGCGCCCGGGTCGCCTTCCACGATGAGAAGCAGGCGTCCCCACCGGGTCCTCGAC
>Ga0316193_10003775_pt1 | contig 11018 bp, 9 predicted proteins | sample MerIslsedime2_MG_FD_207735 | JGI IMG/M metagenome (GOLD analysis project Ga0316193, IMG submission 207735) | Coastal sediment microbial communities from Maine, United States - Merrow Island sediment 2 | ecosystem: Environmental > Aquatic > Marine > Coastal > Sediment | place: USA: Maine... | reverse complement strand
GAATGACCAAGGTGTACAACTTCAGCGCCGGTCCAGCGGTATTGCCGGCAGAGGTGCTGGAGCAGGCGCGTGATGAACTGGTGGACTGGCACGGCAGCAGCATGTCGGTCATGGAAATGAGTCATCGTGGTAAGGAATTCATGTCCATCGCGCAGCAGGCGGAAGCCGATCTGCGCGAGCTGATGAAAATCCCGGACAACTACAAGGTGCTGTTCCTGCAGGGCGGTGCATCCAGCCAGTTCGCGATGGTGCCCATCAACCTGCTGCGTGGCAGGGACAAGGCGGACTATATCTGGACCGGCGCCTGGGGCAAGAAGGCGATTGCCGAAGGCAAGCGTTATTGCAATGTCAATGTCGCCGCCAGTTCTGAAGCTGACAAATTTACCAGTATTCCCGAGCCTGCCAGCTGGCAGCTGGATAGCGATGCGGCCTATGTGCACTACACGCCGAACGAAACCATCGGTGGCGTCGAGTATCACTGGATTCCCGATGTCGGCGAGGTGCCGCTGGTGGCGGATATGTCTTCGACTATTCTGTCACGGCCGATCGATGTCAGCCGTTACGGCGTGATCTATGCCGGTGCACAGAAGAATATCGGCCCGGCCGGCCTGACGGTGGTGATTGTGCGCGAAGACCTGATCGGTCAGCCGGTTGACGGTCAGCCGGTCATGTTCGATTACGCTACCCATGCCAACAACGAGTCGATGTACAATACGCCGCCGACCTACGGCTGGTATCTGGCGGGTCTGGTGTTCGACTGGCTGAAGCGGAAAGGTGGTCTGGAGGCGATGGCCATGGTCAACCACACCAAGGCGAAACTGCTGTACGATGCCATCGATGCTTCGGATTTCTACAGCAACCCGGTTGACCCGGATTGCCGCTCATGGATGAATGTACCGTTCACGCTGGCTGATCCGGAGCTGGATGGAACCTTCCTGGAAGAGGCTAAACAGGCCGGTCTGGTAACGCTCAAGGGCCACCGCTCGGTGGGTGGCATGCGCGCCAGTATCTACAATGCCATGCCGGAAGAAGGCGTGCGCGCGCTGGTGGATTTTATGGCCGGGTTTGAGAAACAGCACGGTTAAATTTGAATACAGACGTTGGACGGAATAACTTTCCAGAACCGTCGGCAGCAGGGATGCTGCCATCGAGCGTACAGGGACAAGGTGAGACCGCCCCTGCGGTCGAGAAGGTGCCCTGGGGCATGTATTCACAGCGCGTCCTGGAAAGTTATTCCGTCCAACGTCTGTATGCACTGAATTAGAAAGAAGAGAGCATGCACAAGATCCTGACACTGAATAATATCTCCGTCGCCGGCCTGGAACGGTTGCCGCTCGATAGCTACGAAATTGCTTCCGAGATAACGCATCCGGATGCCATTCTACTGCGCTCGTATAATATGCATGACATGATTATCCCTGCTTCGGTAAAAGCCATCGGCCGCGCCGGTGCCGGTGTTAACAATATCCCTGTAGACAAAATGAGCATGCGTGGAGTGCCGGTGTTCAACGCGCCGGGCGCCAATGCCAACGCGGTGAAGGAACTGGTGCTGGCCGGTATGTTGATGGCGGCGCGCAACCTGGTGCAGGGCTGGAATTTTGCGCGTGGCCTGAACGGCGATGACAGTGAAATCAGCAAGCAGGTCGAGAGCGGCAAGAAGAACTTTGCCGGTATGGAGCTGCCCGGGCGCACGCTGGGCGTGGTCGGGCTGGGCGCCATTGGTGTGCAGGTCGCCAATGCTGCGCATGCACTTGGCATGAAGGTCATCGGCTATGATCCTGACATCACGGTGCAAAGCGCCTGGCAAATGTCGTCGGATGTCGAACAGGCCACGGGTATCGATGACCTGTTGTCGCAGGTGGATTTCGTCACCTTCCATGTGCCGCTGGTCGATGGGACACGCCATATGATCAATGCCGAGCGGCTGCGTTCCATGAAGGACAATGTGGTGCTGCTCAACTTCTCCCGCAACGGTATTATCGACGACGAAGCCGTGGTCAAGGCGCTGGACGAGGGCAAGGTGTATGCCTATGTCTGCGACTTCCCCAGCAACCTGCTGAAGGATAATCCGCGCGTCGTTACCCTGCCGCACCTCGGTGCCTCCACCAAAGAGGCGGAAGATAACTGCGCCATCATGGTGGCTGACGAGGTTCGTGATTATCTGGAAAATGGCAATGTGCGTAATTCGGTGAACTTTCCCAAGGTGTACATGAAGCGCTACGGGGGGTACCGCCTGGCGATTGTGAACGAGAATGTGCCCAATATGCTCGGGCAGATATCCACTGCGCTGGCTGACTCCGGCTTGAATATTGTTGATATGATCAACAAGTCGCGTGGTGATCTTGCCTATACACTGGTGGATGTCGACAGTGAAGTCTGCCAGGACTGTGTAGACAAAATTGCCGCGACCGAAGGCGTACTTGCGGTGCGGGTACTATAGGATTACAGAGGCCTTATGTCTGATTCCAGGCTGGATCAACTGAGGAAGGGTATCGATAGCCTGGATGAGGAAATCCAGAAGCTGCTGAACAAGCGCGCAGAATCTGCACAGCTGGTGGCGGAAGCCAAACGCAGCGAGGGCGACGATACGGATTTTTATCGGCCGGAGCGGGAAGCGGCAGTGCTGCGGCGGGTACGCGAGCGCAACCAGGGACCGCTGTCCGATGAAGAGGTGGTGCGCCTGTTCCGCGAGATCATGTCGGCCTGTCTGGCGCTGGAAAAACCACTGACTATCGCTTATCTGGGTCCCGAGGGCACCTATTCCCAGGCCGCCACACTGAAACATTTTGGCCATTCGGTGAAGCTCAAACCACTCGCCGCCATTGACGAAATCTTCCGTGAAGTGGAGGCGGGCAGCGCCGACTACGGCGTGGTGCCGGTTGAGAATTCCAGCGAGGGTGCAATCAGCCAGACGCTGGACATGTTTATCCGCTCACCGCTGAAAATCTGCGGCGACGTGGAGTTGCGTATCCATCACCAGTTGCTTACCAAGGCCGGTAATCTGGAAGGGATCAAGTGCGTGCGGGCCCACCAGCAGTCACTGGCACAATGCCGCGAATGGCTGGACGCCAACCTGCCTGGTGTCGAACGTGTGGCGGTCAGCAGCAATGCCGAAGCCGCCCGTTTGGCGCGTGAAGACAGTACGATTGCCGCGATTGCAAGTGATGCGGCTGCAGAAATGTATGCGCTGGGTACCCTGGCGGAAAATATCGAGGATGAACCCAATAACACCACACGCTTTCTGGTGATCGGTGATCAGGAAGTCGAGCCCAGTGGCAGCGACAAGACATCGCTGATGGTGGCCGCGCATAACAGGGCGGGGGCTCTGTATGCCCTGCTGGAGCCCATTTCGCGCCACGGCGTGAGTATGACCCGTATCGAATCGCGTCCGTCACGGGTCAGCAAATGGGACTACGTATTTTTTCTCGATGTCGAGGGACATGCCAGGGATCATAACGTGGCGGCAGCACTGGATGAGCTGGTACTGACGGCAGCGCAATTGAAGGTGCTGGGCTCCTATCCAAAGTGTGAGCTCTAGTACCAGTGAGCCGCTCCATCGCACAACTTGCCACCCCTGGTGTCCAGACATTGAGGCCTTATGCGCCGGGAAAACCGTTAACCGAGCTGGAACGGGAATACGGTATTGTCAATGCGGTAAAGCTTGCTTCCAACGAAAACCCTTTAGGGCCGAGTCCGCGTGTGCTGGAAGCCCTGCGCAGCGGCTTTGATGAGCTGGCGCGCTACCCTGATGGCAACGGCTTCGAGCTCAAGACCGCGCTTGCGCAAAGGTACGGTGTGGATCCCGCCGCCATCACACTGGGCAACGGTTCCAACGATGTGCTGGAACTGGTCGCACGCGCTTTTCTGTTGCCTGGTTCGTCCGCAGTATTTTCGGCCCACGCGTTTGCGGTTTACCCGCTGGTAACGCAGGCCATCGGCGCGCGGGCCAACGTGGCCGCGGCACATGACGGCAGTGACGGGCCCCGTTACAGCCATGACCTGGATGCCATGCTTAGGGCGATTGATGCCGATACCCGTGTAATTTTTATTGCCAATCCAAATAACCCGACAGGAACCTGGCTGGACAGGGCGGTGCTACGGGCCTTTGTTGAAGCGGTGCCGGGACATATCATCGTCGTGATCGACGAGGCCTATTTTGAATATGTCAGTGAGCCCGACTACCCGGATACCACGATGTGGCTGGCGGATTTCCCCAATCTTCTGGTGACGCGCACCTTTTCCAAGGCCTATGGCCTGGCTTCCCTGCGCGTTGGCTACGGTATTTCCCAGGGCGGGCTGGCCGATGTGCTGAACCGTGTTCGCCAGCCTTTTAACGTCAATAGTTTTGCGCAGCTTGGTGCTGTTGCTGCACTGGGCGACGAGGTTCATTTGCATGAGAGTGTACGCACCAACCAGGACGGTATGCGGCAGCTGGTCGACGGCGTACAGGCACTGAACCTGCCATACATCCCCTCGGTGGGTAATTTTCTGTGTGTGGATGTCGGCCGCGATCCCGGTGATGTCTACGAAGCCCTGTTGCATGAGGGGGTCATTGTAAGACCGGTTGATAATTACGCAATGCCTGGCCATCTGCGCATCAGTATCGGGTTGCAGGAGGAGAATCAACGTTTTCTGCAAGCGCTTGATAAGGTGCTGGCAGCATGATCGAACGTCTGTGTGTTATCGGGGTGGGTCTGATTGGCGGTTCGCTGGCGCGCGCGTTGCGCGAGGCGAAATTTGTCAAAGAGATTACAGGCGCCAGCCGCAATCCGCAGCACCTTCAGAAAGCACTGGAACTGGGTGTTATAGACCGTTATGACACAGACCTCTCCGGCGCTGTGGAAGGTGCGGACATGGTTTTTGTTTCCGTGCCACTCGGCGCCATGGGTACGGTGTTCAAATCCATAAAAGATACGCTCGGGGTCGATACGGTGGTAACTGATGCCGGTAGCGCCAAGGCCAGTGTGGTCGAAGCGGTCAAAGCGGCAACCGGCGTGATACCCGACTGGTTTGTCCCGGGCCATCCGATTGCCGGTACCGAGCAAAGCGGAGTAGAGGCTTCTTTTCCTGACCTGTACAAGGGACGCAGGGTTATTCTCACGCCGACAGAGGAAACCAGTGCAGCAGCAATACTGAAGGTTCGTGCCATGTGGGAAGCGGTCGGGGCGGTCGTAAACGAAATGGGTGTCGAGCACCACGACGAAGTGCTCGCGGCCACCAGCCACCTCCCGCACATGCTGGCTTTTGCGTTGGTAGAGAGTCTGGCGCGCATGAGCGAGCAGCGCGAGATATTCGAATATGCCGCAGGCGGGTTCCGCGACTTCACGCGAATTGCATCCAGCGATCCAGTGATGTGGCGGGATATATGTGTCGCGAACCGTGACGCGCTAGTGGCCATGCTGAAAACATTCAGGGGTGATCTCGATGACCTGGCCGCGGCGATTGAAGATCGCAACGAATCAAAAATCCTGAAGATATTCCAGGACGCCAAGTCAGCACGTGATGCATTTGCCGAGTAGCGGAATTGTCTGAATGAGTGCCGACACCAATGTTCGCTTCAATGTAAAACCCGGTGGTTCGCTGCAGGGACGCGTGCGTGTTGCAGGTGACAAATCCATTTCCCATCGCTCTATTATGCTCGGTGCAATTGCCGAGGGTGTAACCGAAATTAACGGGTTTCTGGAAGGCGAGGACAGCCTGGCAACGTTGCAGGCATTTCGTGCCATGGGTGTCGACATTGAAGGGCCGGATGCGGGCCGGGTGGTTGTGCATGGTGTTGGGCTGCACGGTCTCAGGGCGCCGGTGGCGCCGCTGGACCTCGGGAATTCCGGCACCTCTATGCGCCTGCTGTCCGGGCTGCTGGCAGGGCAGGCGTTCGACGTGGAGGTGGTCGGTGATCGTTCCCTGATGAGCCGACCCATGCGCCGCGTCACCGAGCCTCTGGCGAGCATGGGTGCGGTGATCAGCACCACCGAAAACGGCACCGCTCCGCTGAGGATCAAGGGCGGGCAAAAGCTGCAGGGCATCAGTTACGACATGCCGGTAGCCAGTGCTCAGGTAAAGTCGTGTCTGTTGCTGGCTGGTCTGTATGCCAGCGGTCAAACCTGTGTGCGCGAACCTGCACCGACCCGTGATCATACCGAGCGCATGCTATCCGGAATGGGTTATACGGTAACCCGGAGTCACAGTACCGCCTGTGTGGACGGAGGAGGGAAGCTCAGGGCGACGAGCATTGATGTGCCGGCCGATATTTCATCGGCGGCATTTTTCCTGGTCGGCGCCAGTATCGCACCGGACTCTGATTTGCTGCTGGAGCATGTCGGTATCAACCCCACGCGCACTGGAGTTCTGGAAATTCTCAGGCTCATGGGCGCCAATATCGAAGTGTTTAATCGTGGCGAAGTGGGCGGTGAACCGGTAGCGGACCTGCGAGTCCGGTCTGCTCAATTGCACGGTGTGGATATTCCGGTGGAGCAGGTGCCGTTGGCTATTGATGAATTTCCCGTGTTGTTTGTCGCGGCAGCCTGTGCGCAAGGTCGTACTGTGCTGACCGGTGCAGAGGAACTGCGGGTCAAGGAAAGCGACAGGATTCAGGTAATGGCTGACGGCCTGCAGGCGCTTGGTGTGAAGGCTGAACCAACAGCGGATGGCATGGTCATCGAGGGTGGTTCAATGACAGGTGGTCATGTGGACAGCAAGGGAGATCACCGCATTGCTATGTCGTTTGCCATGGCGGCGTTGCGGGCATCCGGTGAGATCAGCATTGACGACTGTGCAAACGTGAATACATCTTTCCCCGGTTTTGTTGATATCGCTTCCAGGGTCGGACTTTCGGTTACCAATGGGTAGGGAAGCAGGTTGATAACGCTTTACAAGACCGTCGGCCGCAGGGAAGCGGCCGTCGAGCGTACAGGGATGTATTTACCGCGAGTCTTGTAAAGCGTTATCAACCTGCTTCCATGCGGACTAACAGGTAAGTACATGGTTCAAAGAAAATCAATCCCGGTAATTACCGTCGACGGTCCCAGCGGTTCCGGAAAAGGAACCATAAGCCGTATGCTCGCCCGCGAACTGGGCTTTCATTTTCTGGATAGTGGCGCCCTGTACCGGTTGCTTGCACTGGCTGCGAGGCGGCGTGCAATAGCGCTTGATGACGAACCTGCGCTGGCTGAACTCAGCGCCGAACTCGATATCAGCTTCCCCGCAAACGACGACAGCGATGTGGTGATGCTCGAAGGCGAAGACGTCACCGGTGAGATTCGAACCGAGGATGCCGGGCGTGGTGCCTCACTGGTTGCCGCGCTGCCAGCCGTTCGCGAAGCGCTGCTCGAACGGCAGCGTAACTTCTGCGTGGAACCTGGCCTGGTGGCTGACGGCCGGGACATGGGGACCGTGGTCTTTCCTGCAGCGGATGCCAAGGTATTCCTCACCGCCAGCGCAGAAGAACGTGCAAGAAGGCGCTGTAAGCAGCTGAAAGAGCAAGGATTGGATCTTGTCTTCGAGGACGTTCTGGCAGATATAGAAGCACGCGATGAGCGCGATGCCAACCGCACCGTCGCGCCATTGCGCCCCGCCGCAGACGCAGAACTGGTGGATACCAGCGATCTTGATATCCCCGCCACAATCGAACGAATTCGCAGCCTGTTAAAAAATCACCTAAACCAGTGAATTCCAAAGAATATACAGTTATAATGCGCGGCTATCTGGTCTGTCATCTCGTGGAGATGATAGTTTTTTGAACTCAACCCGCCACCAGACTTTACTACTGGTCGGGCGGATTTTGCGATGCCGTTGTCTCGATACAGCGGAAGGAAATTTCACCCATGTCTGAAAGTTTTGCTGAACTCTTTGAAGAAAGCCTGGTTAACAAGGAAATGCGTCCAGGCACTATTGTTACTGGTACTGTTGTTGATATCCAATCCGACGCAGTTATTGTCAATGCTGGTCTCAAGTCGGAAGGCGTTATCCCTATAGAACAGTTTTACAATAATCAGGGTGAAGTCGAAGTTGCCGTCGGGGATGCTGTCGAGGTGTCTCTGGATGCGGTTGAAGATGGTTTTGGCGCGACCCGGCTGTCGCGTGAAAAAGCCAAGCGTGCCGAAGTCTGGAAACGACTGGAACGTGCTTCTGAAGAGGGTGAAATTGTTACCGGTGTTATCAACGGTAAAGTGAAAGGTGGTTTCACTGTTGATATAGAGGACATCCGTGCGTTCCTGCCGGGTTCGCTGGTCGATGTACGCCCGGTGCGTGATACCACGTATCTTGAAGGCAAGGAACTCGAATTTAAAATCATCAAGCTCGACCAGCGCCGCAATAACGTCGTGGTATCACGTCGTGCCGTGGTTGAGTCTGAATACAGCGCCGAGCGTGAGCAGCTGCTGGAAGGCCTGCAGGAAGGTGCCCAGGTCAAGGGTATCGTCAAGAACCTTACCGATTACGGCGTGTTCGTGGACCTGGGTGGTATCGATGGTCTGTTACATATCACTGATATGGCGTGGAAGCGTGTCCGGCATCCATCTGAAATCGTTGAAGTGGGTGAAGAGATCGATGTCAAGGTGCTCAAGTTCGATCGTGAGCGCAACCGCGTTTCTCTCGGCCTGAAGCAACTGGGTCAGGATCCGTGGGCCGATCTGGCTCGTCGCTATCCGGAAGGCACACGCCTGTTCGGTGCGGTCACCAATATTGCCGATTACGGCTGCTTCGTGGAAATCGAAGACGGTGTGGAAGGTCTGGTGCACGTCTCGGAAATGGACTGGACCAACAAGAACGTGAACCCCGGCAAGATGGTTCACATCGGCCAGGAGGTCGAGGTGGTGGTGCTGGATATCGACGAAGAACGTCGCCGCATTTCCCTGGGCATGAAGCAGGCCCACGCCAATCCCTGGGAAGAATTCTCCGCCACCCGTAACAAGGGTGATCATGTCACAGGTACCATTAAATCCATTACCGATTTCGGTATCTTTATCGGCCTGGATGGTGGTATCGACGGGCTGATTCACCTGTCTGATATCTCCTGGAACGATACTGGCGAAGAGGCTGTTCGCCAGTACAAGAAGGGCGAAGAGCTGGAAGCTGTGGTTTTGTCCGTCGATGCTGAACGTGAGAGAATTTCCTTGGGTATCAAGCAGCTTGAGAAAGATCCTTTCTCCAATTTCTCAGCAGATAACGCTAAAGGTTCTATTATCAAGGGCGTTATTAAGGAGGTCGACGCCAAGGCTGCGATTGTGGACCTCGGTGAAGGCGTGGAAGGGATCTTGCGTGCTTCCGAGCTGGCCCGTGACCGGGTCGAGGATGCCCGCACTGTCCTGAGCGTGGGTCAGGAGATCGAAGCCAAGTATATCGGCATGGATCGCAAAACCCGCGCTATAGCGCTGTCCATCAAGGCGAAGGACAACGATGAAGAGGCTGCCGCGGTCAAGGATTACTCCCGCGGTGCGGCGACAACGGGCGCCAAACTGGGTGATGTTTTGAAGGAACAACTTGAAAATAGTGGTGACTAATCAATAAATTGGTCTATGCTTGGCAACAGGGTGCAAGGGCGGCCGGTTCGGCTGCCCGCAACCAACGGGGACAGTGAATTATGACAAAGTCTGAGTTAATCGAAATACTCGCGGCTAAACACAGTCATTTAAACCATAAGGACGTGGAACTGGCGGTAAAAAGCCTGATTGAGCAGATGAGCCAGTCACTTTCCACGGGTAATCGTATCGAGATTCGCGGTTTTGGCAGTTTTTCCCTGCACTACCGGCCACCTCGCATGGGACGTAATCCCAAAACCGGCGATGCGGTGGCCCTGGCAGCAAAGTATGTGCCTCATTTCAAACCCGGCAAGGAATTGCGGGAACGGGTGAATGTCTATGCCCGCCAGGATGCGCCTGCTGATGCGGCCCCGGCGTCGCCAGGTGAGAGCTCGACTGCACCCGCTGGCGAGGGCAGCCTGTTCTAACGGAGGGCCTGTTCTAACGGAGGCGAAATTAATCCAAAAGGGATTACAGAAGGGATTACAGAAAGAGGCTGATTTCAAATCAGCCTCTTTTTTTGTTCAAGTATTTGCTGCCAACCCACAAAGCACAGATAATCCGTGATTCGACGATTTACGTATGAGGGGCGGCAATGGCACGCCTGTTGGGTTTTCTTTTACTGGTTATTCTGGTGGTGCTGGGGTTGTCCTTTGCAGTGCTGAATTCGCAGTCCGTAGCACTGAATTATTATTTTGGCGTCCGTGATATTCCACTATCGATGATTGTGGTTGTGTCTCTGGTTGCGGGTGCAGTGACAGGTATTCTGGTCAGTCTGGGTACCATTGTCAGACTGAAGCAGCAGGCCGGCAGTTTGCGCAGGCGACTGCGGACCGCCCAAAGAGATGCTGAACAGGCGCGCATCCTGGAGTAAGTATGGAAATACTTCTCTGGCTTTTGTTGCCGGTTGCAGCCGCATCCGGTTGGTGGGTGGCGCAGTACAGCGACAAAAAAGCCAAGACCAGTGCACGTGCCAAACTAAACTCGGCCTATGGTCGGGGACTCAATCATCTGCTCAATGAAGAGCCCGACAAGGCAACCGAAGTGCTGGTGCAGATGGTTGAGGTGGACCCGGACACTGTCGAGTTGCACCTTGCGCTGGGCAGCCTGTTCAGGCGTCGGGGCGAGGTGGATCGGGCCATCCGTGTACACCAGAATATCATTGCGCGTTCGAGGCTGAGTGATGCCCTGCGTTCCCAGGCGACACTGGAGCTGGGGCGGGATTTTCTCAAGGCGGGTTTACTGGATCGTGCCGAACAGCTATTTCAGATCCTGCTTGATCGTTCGGAGTATGAGAAGGACGTGTGCCAGTATCTGGTAGAGCTATACCAGCAGGAAAAGGAATGGGGCAAAGCGCTGCTGGTCGGGGGTCGACTGGCGGACCTGGATTCAGTGCAGTGGAGACCGCGTTTGGCGCAATATCATTGCGAGCTTGGCGAAGTCGCGTTGGGAAAGAACGAGCTTGACCGGGCGCAGGATGAAGCAGAACTTGCAGAAAGG
>Ga0316193_10003773_pt1 | contig 11018 bp, 10 predicted proteins | sample MerIslsedime2_MG_FD_207735 | JGI IMG/M metagenome (GOLD analysis project Ga0316193, IMG submission 207735) | Coastal sediment microbial communities from Maine, United States - Merrow Island sediment 2 | ecosystem: Environmental > Aquatic > Marine > Coastal > Sediment | place: USA: Maine... | reverse complement strand
GCGTCCTTAGCGTCCTTCGCGGTTAATACGGTTTTGTGCAGGGTGAGGTTTACTCACTTAATCCAGTGAAGACCCGCATTTTATATATCCCTTAACAGCTCGTTTATTCCTACCTTGCCACGGGTTTTTTCATCGACTTTCTTGACGATGACGGCGCAATACAGGCTGTATTTACCATCCTTGGACGGCAGGTTGCCGGACACAACCACAGACCCTGCCGGAATGCGACCATACAGGATTTCGTCTTTTTCACGATCGTAGATACGCGTGCTCTGGCCGATGTAAACCCCCATGGATATCACCGATCCCTGTTCGACAATCACACCTTCGACCACCTCGGAGCGTGCACCGATAAAGCAGTTGTCTTCGATAATGGTCGGAGCCGCCTGAACCGGTTCCAGTACACCACCGATACCCACACCGCCGGAAAGGTGAACATTTTTGCCGATCTGGGCGCAGGAACCCACTGTAGCCCAGCTATCAACCATGGTGCCGCTATCGACGTAAGCGCCAATATTGACATAGGAAGGCATCAGTACCACTCCGGGCGCTATGTAGGATCCGAAACGGGCGGTCGCAGGGGGTACCACGCGAACACCGCTGGAACGGAACTCGCGGGCATTGTGATCGGCATACTTGGAACGCACTTTGTCGTAATAGTTGGTAAAGCCACCTTTCATGAATTCGTTGTCTTCGATGCGGAATGACAGCAGCACGGCTTTTTTCAGCCATTCGTTGACCACCCAGCCACCGTCCTTATTTTCAGCGACGCGGACTTCACCCGAATCCAGCATGCGAATCGCTTCCCGGGTGGCTTCCTTGACATGGGTTTCCACGCTGCGCGGGGTAATGTCAGCGCGGCGTTCAAACGCTTCTTCGATCGTGGCTTGCAGTTCGCTCATGTCTGTCTCCTGTCGTTTCTGGCGACCTATTCATTCAATTCAATGTTTCAATAAATGTTCGAATGCGGTGTGCGGCTTCAATACATTCGTCCAGCTCGGCGACCAGTGCCAGCCGTACATGATTTTCTCCGGGATTGCAGGCATCGGTATCGCGCGACAGGTAACTGCCGGGTAGTACAACAACATTCTGCTGCTGGTAAAGACGCCGGGAAAATTCCTGATCGTCGATCGGAGTCCGCGGCCAGAGATAAAAACCCGCCGGTGGCGTCTGCACCTCGAAAACAGGTGACAGTATATCCGTAACCGCTGAGAACTTTTCCCGGTATAGACGCCGGTTTTCCAGCACATGTTGTTCATCCTGCCAGGCGCGTATGCTGGCATCCTGTGTGGCGGGCGGCATGGCGCAGCCGTGGTAGGTACGGTAGCGGAAAAAGCCATCGATCAGATCACTGTCACCGGCGACGAAACCGGAACGCAGGCCCGGCGCATTGGAGCGTTTGGACAGGCTGTGAAAGACCAGGCAACGCCGGTAATTATCATTGCCCATGGCTGCCGCGGCCGTCAACAGGCTGGGTGGCGGCTGGTCTTCCACCCGGTAGATCTCCGAGTAGCATTCGTCGGATACAATAACGAAGTCATGCTGCTGCGCGCGCTCAATCAGGCCTTGCAGTGATTGCAGATCGATGACGCGGCCGCTTGGATTGCCCGGCGAGCAGATATAGATGAGCTGGCAGCGATCCCAGACAGCGCCTGGCACAGCGTCGAAGTCCGGGAGATAATCGGTTTCGGCGGTGGTATTCAGAAAGAAGGGTTCTGCACCTGCCAGCAATGCGGCCCCTTCGTAGATTTGATAAAAAGGATTGGGCATTAACACCAGGGGCTGATTGCCGGGGTTGACCACACACTGTGCAATGGCAAACAACGCTTCACGGGTGCCGTTAACGGGCAGTACGTTATGCCCGGGGCGCAGGCTGTCAGGAGGCAAACGGAAGCGTTGCACCAGCCAGTCAATGATGGTCTCGCGTAGCCTGTCTGTACCGCGCGTGCTGGGATAAACCGATAGGCCGTGCAGATGCTCGATGACCGCTTCGGCGATAAAACCGGGTGTCGGGTGTTTGGGCTCGCCAATAGACAGATGGATGCTTTCAAGTTCGCCGGGTGGCGTCACGTCCGCATGCAGTTCAGCCAGGCGCTCGAACGGGTAGGGGTGCAGACGTGCTAAATTAGGGTTCATGAAGAAAAGGGACAATAAAAAGGTAACGGAAGTATACGGAATCTCATGAAACGGTCCAATCATCATATCCTGCCGGTGCTGAGCCTGTTGCTGACGGCCAGCTTATGGGGGCTGGTCTGGTATCCGCTGCGGTTGCTGGAGGGACAGGGACTGAGTGGCCTTTGGGTGACGTTGTCCAGTTACGGCGCAGCACTTGCGCTGGGGCTGGTCTGGTTGTGGCGGAGCCGTAGCGACTGGCAATACAAGCCATTAGTGCTGGGCATGATGACGCTGGCGGTAGGCTGGTGCAATGTGGCTTTTGTACTGGCTGTGCTGGATGGCACCGTAGTGCGGGTGTTGCTGCTGTTCTACCTGTCACCCCTATGGGCACTGCTGCTGGGCTGGGTTCTGCTCAAGGAGCACCCCGGCTCAAGCGGACTGCTGGTATTCGTGCTGGCGCTTGCCGGCGCGATTACCATGTTGTGGGACGCGGAAATGGGAATGCCCTGGCCACGTGACCGTGCTGACTGGTTGGCGGTGTCCTCGGGTTTCGCGTTTTCCTTTGCCAATGTCATGGTGCGGAAAAGCCAGCGTATCTCGATGCAAACCAAGTCTGCCGTCAGTTGGCTCGGGGTTGTGCTGGTGGCGGGAGTCTGGATTCTGGTCGTTCAGGAACCTTTTCCGCTTGTGCAGGCGTCAACATGGTTCGGCGCGGCCCTGTTGGGCTGGTTCGGCTTTGTCGTTATGACAGTGACTGTCATTTACGGTGTCAGCCATATGCCGGTACACCGATCAGCGGTGATTTTGCTGTTTGAACTGGTAGTCGGCGCCGTGTCATCGCTGATACTGACCGATGAACAGGTATTGTTGCAGGAATGGCTGGGCGGTGCCTTGATTTTGACGGCGGCTTATCTTGCTGCACACGCACACATCGGGGAGCACAAATGACAGAATTCCTGCAAATCCATCACGCCAGTGTCGTAGTTGCAGACAGCCGGCGGGCACTCGGATTTTACGTCGATACGCTTGGCTTGCAGCTCGATCCTTCGCGACCCGATCTGGGCTTTCCCGGCGCCTGGTTGAGGGTGGGTGATCAGCAGATTCATCTGCTCGAAGTCAGGAATCCGGATGCAGTTGAAGGGCGCCCGGCCCATGCCGGGCGTGACCGCCATACGGCATTGCAGGTGCGTGGTCTCGATGAGCTGGAACAGCGGCTGGAAATCGCCGGCATCCCCTATACCCGCAGCCGCTCGGGACGAAAGGCGATTTTTTGCCGGGATCCCGACGGCAATGGTATCGAGATCGTGGAAGTTGTGCCCTGAGCTGCTCGTCTGAACCTTAACCACATGCCACAGGGCACGCTCTTCCCCTCATCGAGAAGGGCATTAAAGTCTTGTATGGCCAAACCGCGTGCCCCAGGGCACCCTCTCCTCCAGAGGACCCTCTCCTCCAGAGGACCTTCTCTTGCTGCGCAATTCACCTTGTCTCGCCTGGCGGCGATTCACCTTGTCTTGCTCCGCAATTCACCTTGAAGGACGCTAAGGGCGCGAAGTAAAGAACGTTTTTCTGTATAAGGGCTGTAAGGCCTCCTGACGCACTGTTTCGAACGACAACGCTCACTTCATTGTATTGTTGTTTCCTTCGCGTCCTTAGCGTCCTTCGCGGTGAGAAATACGGGGTTCAGGCAGGCGCATCCAGAGTCTGAACAAGTGCCTCCCGTAGTTCGCCCTGTTGTTCCTCGCTCAACGGCTTGTCGTCCCTGCCGCTCACATAAAAGACATCTTCCGCCTGGGACCCGAAAGTGGCAATTTTGGCGTTCTGTAGAGACACATCGTAGTCATCAAACACCTGGCCCACATTGGATAGCAGGCCCGGATAATCGGTGGTAAACAGTTCTACAATTGTGCGTTGACTCTTGTCATCGGTATGAAAATAGACCCGTGTCGGGACCTTGAAATGACGCACCCGACGCTCAGCGGGACGCCACACAGGATTTGATGACAGTTCCTCCGAGTGCAAGACCTTTTCCATGAGCGTCGAAATTTCTTCCAGTTGATAATGGTCAACAATCGGTTCGCCGGCGGCATTGAGCAGCAGGTAGGTATCGATGGCAAAATTACGTTTTGAGGTGATAACGCGCGCATCGGTAATCGTCAGGCCTAACTGATCGAGCAGTGCTGTGGTACGACTGAACAGCTGGTCTATGAGCGGCGTATAGATGAACAGTGCACTGCCCCCGCGAGGGGAGTTCGGACACAAGTCGACACGGACACCTTCGCTGTGGCCGGGTTTCAAAATAGTTTCCGCATGCCAGATAACTTCGTCTACATTGTGGCGCAGGAAGTATTCCTCAGGGAATTCGTCCCACAGGGCCTGTAAGCGAACGAAATTGATGTTTTTACCGGCCAGTTTTCCCAGTGCGGCTGTCTTGATGTCGAGAATCAGTTCGTCGCGGTGCAAGGGGTTTTCCAGGCCGCGGCGTAAGGCACGGTTTGTCGCGGCGTACAGATCCTTGAACAGGGCATCCTTCCAGTTATTCCATAGTGTCGGGCTGGTGCCGCGAACATCGGCAACGGTCAGCAGATACAGATAATTCAGTCGGGTCCGATCGCCCACCTGTTGCGCAAACTCATTGATGACATCGGGATCGGATATATCCCTGCGTTGCGCGATCTGCGACATCAGCAAGTGCTTCTCGACCAGCCAGGCCACCAGTCGCTGATCATACGGGCTCAAATCGTGCCGTTGCAGAAATTTTTGCGCTTCCACGGCACCCAGCTCCGAGTGGCTGCCACCGCGCCCCTTGGCAATGTCATGGAAAAAACCTGCCAGGTAAAGCAACTCGGGCTTGGGAATAGTCTCGAAGATGCGGCTGCAAAACGGAAGCTCATGGGCATGTTTTTTGATCGCGAAGCGCCGCAGATTGCGGATCACAAACAGGGTGTGTTCATCCACCGTATAGGCGTGAAACAGATCGTGCTGCATCTGTCCGACAATGTTTGCGAACACCGGGTAATAGGCAGCCAGAATACCGTAACGGTTCATGCGTCTGAGTTCATGGGTCAGGCCCCGTGGCTGACGGAAAATTTCCATGAACAGACTGCGCGAGCGAATGTCATCGCGGAATGCTTCGTCGATCAAATAGCGATGATCACGCACCAGCCGAATGCTGGAGGCTGAAACACCTTTGAGTTCGGGGTGTTGCTCCATTAACAGGAACAGCTCGAGGAGCGCGAAAGGATAACGTTTGAAAATATTATCACCCGTAACTTCAAGAAATCCGTTGCGAACCTGGAAACGGCGATTGATAGCGACAGCTTCCCCGGGAGCATTACTATAGAGAATGACCTCCTTGAAAAGCTGTAACAGCAACTCGTTGAGGCGACTCAACTCCTGAATGGCGCGGTAGTAATCCTTCATAAACCATTCAACGGCCAGTTTATGTTCCTTGTCCTGGTAGCCAAACTGCTGTGCCAGTGTCCGCTGGTGATCGAACAGCAAGCGATCCTCACGCCGCTGGGTGAGCTGATGCAGACCGAAGCGCACCTTCCAGAGAAAGCGCTGGCCATCCATCAGGGCGTGGTATTCGTTGTTGGTGATGAAGCCCCTGTCGACCAGGTCTTCCAGACTGTTCGAGCCGAAATGGCGTTTTACGACCCAGCCGATCATCTGGGCATCGCGCAAACCGCCGGGGCCTTCCTTGATATTGGGTTCGAGGTTGTAGACAGCATCGTTAAAACGATGATACCGATGCTCCTGTTCTTTTAGTTTGGCGGCAAAAAAATCACGACTCGGCCAGACCTGGTCCGGGCCGACACGTTCGCGCATGGACTGGAACAGATCGCCCGACCCGGTGATCAGCCTGGCTTCAATAAGATTGGTCGCTACCGTGATGTCCGCTTCCGCCTGTTCATAGCAATCATCCAGCGTTCGCACACTGTGGCCGACCTCCAGCCCGATATCCCAGAGCAGCATCAGGAAAGTTTCTATTCTCTCTTTCGTGCTTTGATCTTCGGCTTCGGCAAGCAGCAACATGATGTCAATATCCGAACCCGGTAGCAGTTCATTCCTTCCGTAGCCGCCGACTGCAACCAGCGCACCGTTAAAGCCCGCCAGCGTCCTGTCCCAACAGCGGTTCAGCACCTGGTCTATCAGCCAGCCGCGCGCGTGTATCAATTCTTCTATGTCAGTACCGGACTGGAACTGTCTGGCCAGTTCCTGGTGCGCGGCCTTGAGGAAGTCCCGGCATACCGGCAAGGGTGGGGTATCGGCCCGGAAAGACCGGTCCAGTTCAGCCAGCTGAAACCATTGTTCGAATTTTTCACTGCTGCCTGTATCCGCAGTCGATAGCTGCTGATTGCCGTCAGCGGACATCAGATTTCTTCATCGCTGCGCAGGGTAAGGACTTCATAGCCATTCTCTGTGACCAATATGGTGTGCTCCCATTGAGCGGAAAGACTGTGGTCCTTGGTCACGACCGTCCAGCCGTCCCGGAGCACCTTGGTATATCGTTTGCCGGCATTGATCATGGGTTCGATGGTAAAAGTCATGCCCGCTTGCAGAATCAGGCCGGTCCCTGATCTGCCGTAGTGCAGGACCTGTGGGTCCTCGTGGAACTCACGGCCAATCCCGTGACCGCAATATTCGCGGACCACTGAGTAGTTATGAGCTTCGGCGTGGCGCTGGATGGTGTGGCCGATATCACCCAGTTTTGCACCCGGCTTCACCATCCGGATACCGAGATTCATGCATTCGTAGGTAATGACCGCCAATCGCCTGGCAATGAGCGAAGCTTCACCGACGAAGAATATTTTACTGGTATCGCCATGGAAGCCATCCTTGATGACGGTGATATCGATATTCAGCATATCACCATTTTTCAGTCTGCGATCCCCCGGGATGCCATGACAAACCTGATGATTCAATGAGGTGCAGATAGACTTGGGAAATCCGCGATAGTTTAACGGAGCCGGGATAGCACCCTGCTTGTCGACGATAAAGTCGTGGCACAGGCGATCCAGTTCTTCGGTGCTGACACCTGGCTGGACCTGTGGCCCGATCATCTCCAGTACCTCTGCGGCCAATCGGCCGGCGACACGCATTTTTTCGATTTCTTCGGCTGTTTTTATTGATACCGTCATGCCGCCCTGTCTCCCCCTGGCCCGTACAAAAATGATTTGCGGTTAGATTTCAGTACTCCGGCAGGCCCCAAAGTTACCGAAACGATTGCTGTTACAGGCAGTGTATGGTATAAAGCGCGGCTTGTTAACAGTCTGTTGTACATGGGTTTTGTGGCCGTCTGTCGCTGAACCTGAAATTGAATCCACACATACGCCGACACATGCGGTCGGGTGCCTGAATTTCCGGGTTACTGCATGGGGCGTATGGAGGCTTAACCCTACAAAGAGGTTGTATATTATGTCGAGCGTAAGTATGCGCCAGATGCTCGAAGCTGGCGTACATTTCGGGCATCAGGCCCGTTTCTGGAATCCGAGGATGGCCCCCTACATTTTCGGTGAACGCAGTAAAATCCACATTATTAATCTGGAAAAAACTCTGCCACTGTACACCGATGCCATGAACTTTATCGGCAAGCTGGTAGGCAACAAGGGCACGGTGCTGTTTGTCGGTACCAAGCGTTCTGCACGCGATACCATCCGTAGCGAGGCTGCACGTTGCAAGATGCCTTACGTCAATCATCGCTGGCTGGGCGGCATGCTGACCAATTTCAAAACCGTTCGCCAGTCCATCAAGCGGCTTAAAGACCTGGAGGCGATGGATGAGGATGGTACCTTCGACAAGATCAGCAAAAAAGAGGCGCTGATGTTGACTCGCGAAAAGGACAAACTGGATCGCAGTCTGGGTGGTATCAAGGACATGAATCGTCTGCCCGACGCTATGTTTATTGTCGATGTCGGCCACGAAAAAATCGCTGTTGCGGAAGCGAAGAAACTGGGTATCCCGGTTGTAGGTATTGTTGATTCGAACAATTCACCGGAAAGTATCGATTATGTCATTCCGGGCAATGATGACTCGATCCGAGCCATTCAGATTTATGTGCAGGGTGTTGCGGATGCCGTGGATGAGGGCCGTAGTGCCATGGCTCAGGTCGGTGGTACCAGCGAAGATGAATTCGTCGAAGTCAGGGGTGGAGCCGAGGCCCAGTGAGCGGAACAAACCGCTTTCAACATTATTCAGTCTTTTTAAGAGGAAAGAGTCATGGCAATTACAGCAGCGCAGGTTAAAGAACTGCGTCAGCGCACCGGCTGCGGCATGATGGAATGTAAGAAAGCCCTGGTGGAAGCCGACGCCGATATGGAAGCAGCCGCCGAGGCTCTGCGTAAATCAGGCCTGGCCAAGGCAGACAAGAAGGCAGGCCGTGTCGCGGCCGAAGGTATTATCGTCGTCGAAGTCAGTGGCGATGGTAAAGCTGCGGCGATGGCGGAAATCAATTCCGAGACCGATTTTGTCGCTAAGAAAGAAGAGTTTCAGAATTTTGCACGCGCCGTTGTTCAGCGCGTCCTGAATGATGTGCCTGCAGACATGGACGCTTTATTGGCAATGCCGCTGGAAGATGGTGGCGAAACTGTGGAAGAAGCGCGCCGCAGCCTGATTGCGGGCATTGGCGAAAATATCAACGTGCGCCGTTTCGTTCGTAATGAAGCCACTGTCGGGACACTGTCCAGTTACCTGCACGGAAACCGCATCGGCGTTCTGGTCGATGTGCAAGGCGGTAACACCGATCTGGCCAGAGACATCGCCATGCACATCGCTGCCAGCAAACCGGTGTGTGTTGACGCGTCGGGGGTACCGCAGGAACTGCTCGACAAGGAGAAGGAAATTTTTTCCGCCCAGGCAGAAGCCAGTGGCAAACCGGCAGCTATTATCGAAAAGATGGTCAGCGGCCGTATCCGCAAGTTTCTCGGTGAAATTACCCTGTTGGGTCAACCGTTTGTGAAAGACCCCGAGCAGACGGTCGGCAAACTGTTGCAGGCCGCCGGTGCCAGCGTGCAGGCTTTTGAGCGTCTCGAACTGGGAGAAGGGATCGAGAAAAAGACCGAGAACTTCGCCGAAGAGGTTATGGCACAGGTTCAGGGCAGCTGATTCCGGGGCGGGACGTGAGGTCTGCTTCCCGGTATGATTTATGGGGTCGCGCTGCGGCCCCATTTTGTAACAGAATAAAGAAAGGACTATGCAAAAAAGCCAGTTTGCCTACCGCCGGATTCTGCTGAAACTGAGTGGCGAAGCCCTGATGGGCGACGGTAATTACGGTATCGAACCCGCTGTAATCGCTCGTATCGCAGAAGAAATTCATGGGCTGAGCTCAGCGGGTCTGGAAATTGGCCTGGTGATTGGGGGCGGTAACATATTCCGCGGTGCCGGTCTTGCCCAGGGTGGCATGGATCGGGTCACCGGCGACCACATGGGTATGCTGGCGACAGTGATAAACTCGCTGGCCATGCAGGATGCCCTGGAGAAAGTGGGTAGCCAGTGCCGTGTCATGTCCGCTTTGAAAGTCAACCAGGTGTGCGAGGACTATATTCGTCGCCGTGCAGTACGGCACCTGGAGAAAGGCCGAGTGGTTATTTTTGCAGCCGGTACCGGAAACCCGTTTTTTACCACGGATTCGGCCGCCAGCCTGCGCGCTATCGAGGTGGGTGCGGAAATCATGCTGAAGGCGACCAAGGTGGATGGCGTCTATACGGATGACCCTGTCAGGAACCCGGAGGCCAGGCGTTATGACCGATTGACTTACCAAGAGGCGATTGTCAAGAAACTCGCGGTCATGGATACCACGGCACTGGTGTTATGCCGAGATCAGGGTGTGCCGATCCGGGTGTTCGATTTACATACACCAGGCAATCTGGGCCGGGTAGCTGCGGGCGAGGACGTAGGTACCCTGGTGGAGTGAGTGTAATGATTGAGGAAATAAAAGACGATGCCAAAGCCCGCATGGGTAAAAGCATCGAGGCACTGAAGAAGGATTTAGGGAAAATTCGCACGGGACGGGCCCATACCAGCCTGCTGGACCACATCAGAGTCGACTATTATGGCTCCGAAGTGCCGTTGTCTCAGGTTGCGAATATTTCGGTCGAGGACTCCCGGACACTGATGCTCACACCGTGGGAAAGGCCCATGGTAAAGCTTATCGAAAAGGCCATCATGAGCTCGGATCTGGGTTTGAACCCAAGCAGTGCGGGGACTGTAATCCGTATCCCGATGCCTGCGTTGACAGAGGAGCGCCGCAAGGACCTGGTGCGTGTGGTGCGTTCGGAAGCAGAGGGCGCCCGGGTAGCGATCCGGAATATCCGTCGCGATGCCAATAGTGACTTCAAGGAACTCTTGAAAGAGAAAGAGATTTCCGAGGACGATGAGCGGCGCGCCCAGGATGACATCCAGAAGCTGACCAATCACTTTGTCGAAGAAGTGGATAAACTGCTCGCCGTCAAAGAAGCGGAGTTAATGGAAATTTAACCCCCATCATGGCACAGGAAAACGTCCAGGCGGAAGTGCAGCCTACACAACTGGCGTTGCCTCGCCATGTTGCCATCATTATGGATGGTAATGGCCGTTGGGCTAATAAAAAGAATCTGCCGCGTTATATGGGGCACCGTGAAGGTGTTAAAGCGGTTCGCCGCATCGTTTCCGCCTGCCAGAATCGCGGTATCGAAGCGCTGACACTGTTTGCATTTTCGAGCGAAAACTGGCGCAGACCCAAGGCTGAAGTTGGCCTGCTCATGGACTTGTTCGTTCACACCCTCAAAAAGGAGGTTAATCGCCTCGACAGAAACGGTGTGTGTATGCGGTTTATCGGTAACCGCACAGCCTTTGATCCCAAGTTGTGTTCACTGATGGATGCTGCGGAGCAACAGACTGCCCATAACGACCGGTTGACACTGGTA
>Ga0316193_10003771_pt1 | contig 11022 bp, 9 predicted proteins | sample MerIslsedime2_MG_FD_207735 | JGI IMG/M metagenome (GOLD analysis project Ga0316193, IMG submission 207735) | Coastal sediment microbial communities from Maine, United States - Merrow Island sediment 2 | ecosystem: Environmental > Aquatic > Marine > Coastal > Sediment | place: USA: Maine... | reverse complement strand
GGTTTTGACGGGGCGATCCGCCGCCGTCTGTCGGCTTACGTCCTCGGGCCTTCTCTGCGGAATACGTGCGTATTCCTAGTGACCGCGAGCCGCGAACCGCGAGCCGCGAATCAGCGGTCGGCGGTCAGCGGCAGCGTCAGAGCCGATGTCGGGGTCCGCGTTGCTGCGTTTGGCTTGGGGCCTTACAACTCGGTTTCTGTGACTCTGCCGTTTTACAAGTACGAAGGGCTCGGGAACGACTTTCTGATCGTGGAGAAGGAAGCGCTGGCGGGGGTGCGGCTGTCGACCGAGCAGGCGATTGCGCTTTGCGATCGGCATCGCGGTATCGGGGCTGACGGCGTGCTCACCCTCGATGTGCATGATCCGTCGATGCACGTGATCAACTCCGATGGCTCGGTGCCGGGGATGTGCGGCAACGGGATTCGCTGTGCGGCCTTGCACCTCGCACGGCGCGCTCGGGAGGCTGCGCTCGAGGTGACGATCGACACCTTGGCAGGACCTCACTCGTGTGTCGTGGTGAACCGCCCGGATGCGGAGTCGGTTGCCGTGCAGATGGCGCCACCTTCGTTGTCGCCTGCCGACCTTCCGTTGAGCTCAGATCTGCCCTGGCTCGATCATGCTCTTTCGGTTGCGGGCCGTACCCTTCACCTGACCTGCGTGTCGATGGGCAACCCACATGCCGTGACGTTCGACGAGGTGGGTGTCGGACGCTTCGACCTCGGTGCGGCCCTGCAGAGAGATTCGGCGCACTTCCCGGAGGGCGTCAACGTGGGCTTCGTCTCCGAGCAGAACGGCAGCACGATGCGTCTAGACGTTCTCGAGCGGGGCGCTGGCTGGACCCAGGCCTGCGGCACCGGAGCGTGCGCCGCGGCGGTCGCGGCCGTGGAAACCGGTCGCGCCAGGCGTGAGGAGCAGCTCAGTATTCGCCTGCCCGGCGGAACCCTGATGATCACCGTTGGCGCCCCTGGTGACACCGTGCTGATGCAGGGCCCCGCGCGCTTCGTCTTTCAAGGCGAAGTCGCGCTCTAGTGTCGATGCTGCGCACACTCCTCAATTTCTTTCTGATCGGCGGTCTGCTTTTCGGCACCAAAGTCTTCGTGGAGGGGCGCCGGGTCGAGGGCCCGGAAATCACAGTCCGAGTCCCGGTGGACGCGACCCCGTCGGAGGTCGATAACGCCGTCCGTGAGGCGATCCTGCTCAATGAAGCGAGGCGCTACGGTTGGGACAAGCGCGACCCGATCGTATTTACCCACCTGGTCCGCAACATGCGCTTCATCGAGCCAGACTCGACCGAGGAAGACCTCGCGCTCTACGAGCGGGCGCTCGAGATGAACATGCAGGCGCACGATCCGGTCGTCCGATCGAGGCTTCTCTACCGTACGGGCGAGTCGCTCGCCTACGTGCCAGAGGATCGAATGCCGACTCGCGAGCAGCTCGAGGCGCATCTTCGGGCGCACGCAGACCGATTCGAACGCGAGGGGAGGGTTCGCTTTCAACAGGTGTTCCTGAGTCGCTCGAAGCGCGGCGACGCTCTGCCCGCTGACGCCACGGCGATGCGGGAGCAGCTGGGGACGCTAGCCGATGGGGCCCCGCGGGGTTTGGGCGATCCCTTACCGGGTTTGCGGTCGGAGCAATCGGTCACCCCTTCGCAGATCAAGGACGACTACGGCGTCGAGCTGGCTCAGGTCATCGAGGAAGCTCCGACGGGGGTGTGGCTCGGGCCGGCTACATCGGTCTACGGCCTCCACTTCGTTCGGGTCATCGACAGGGACCCGGCCTATGTCCCACCGCTCGACATCATCGCCGCAGAGGTGCGCGCCGATCGTCTCCGGGAGATCCGTGACGAGCTCCGAACAGCGCGTATGGACGCGCTTCGCGGGGCCTACACCGTCCAGATCGAGAGGGTGCCCTGATGCGTGTCGTCTTGGCCATTGCGCTCGGGGCTCTCGTGCTGGGCGCTTCGTCTGAGGCTTCCGCGCACCCGCTTGCCCCTTCCGTCCTCTCGTTCGAACAGGGGCCCGACGGGAAGGTGACGATGCGCTGGCGCGCGCCGGTGAAGCGGCCCACCGGGCAATCGCTGCAACCGCGAGTTCCCGAGACTTGCACACAGGTGGGCGCAGCCAAACGTCACAAGACCGAAGATGAAACGGCGGTCGTCCAGACCTTGGAGCTTCGCTGCGACCCGCCGGACATGGTCGGCGAAGTCATTCGGGTGGACGGACTCGCGGACTCGAGCGTGAACGTCGTCGTGCGCGTCGTCCGCGCCAACGGCGACGTTCACCATGCGATCCTCGACACCCGCACACCCCAGCTCACCATCAAGGCGCAGGAAGACGAGTCCCATTCGTTTTTCGAGTACCTGGCACTTGGGGTAGAGCACCTCCTCACTGGTTGGGACCACCTCACCTTTGTGCTCGGGCTCCTGATTCTCTTCGGTTGGCATCCCCGCCTCATCGCCGCAGTCACCGCGTTCACGGTAGGTCACAGCCTCACGCTCGCCCTTTCGGTGCTCGGGATCGTCTCGGTCCCCATGGCGCTGGTCGAAGCGTTGATCGCTCTCACGATCGTCGTCCTCGCGCTGGAGATCCAGTCGGGGCAACATGGCCCTGTCTGGAAGCATCCGTGGACGCTTCCGGGGGCGCTTGGCCTCCTTCACGGCCTCGGCTTTGCTTCGGTCCTCTTCGACGCAGGCCTTCCTGCCGATGAAATCCCGCTCGCCCTCTTCGGCTTCAACCTGGGCCTCGAGATCGGGCAGCTCGGAGTGATCGCCGTGGCCGGGCTGAGCTTTGCGGTCGTTCGACGCGTGCTCCCTTCCGGATGGCAAGCCCCCCGAACCGTTCCGGCGTACATCATTGGATCGCTCGCCGCGTTCTGGGTCATCGAGCGGACGCTCGCGGCGTTCGGATTCGTGGTCTAGCTCGCCTGCGCGCGGGTCGGGTCGATCAACCCGAACGCGCCCGCTGCGATACGGTCGACCGCAGTGCGATCTTTGGCGGCGGAAAGGTAGCCGCGGAGCTCGGTGGCGGCCTTGTTCTTGTCAAAGGGTGCCAGGAGCGATTGCGGCACATCGGCCAGCGCTTCGTCGAGATGCTCGAGAAAAAGGATACACTCGTGCGTCGCGAGGTTGAGGCCTGCCGCGTTGATTGCTTCGCGGGGACTCAATGCGCTCACCGCACGCGTTAGCGGTCCACGGCGCGGGTACTCCGTCGCTCGGGTCAACCGCGGACCGAACACGCGAAAGTGGCGCACGAACTCGCCGACGAACTCGAGGCTGCCAGCGTCGCTCCAGTAGTCGGCACCTACGGACGCGACCGATGCCTTCGCCGTGAAGGCGCGCAAGATAAACCGGAACGCCCAAATGTCTTGCTGAGTGTTCTTCCGCACACGCTCGCTCTTGCGTTCCGCACGTGGATCGCGCGCCGGGCGGCCCAGGGCGCGAAGCTGCTTGGCGGCGTCCTTCACGGTCCGGCGAACTTCGCGAATTCCATTTCGCATTCGTTCGGCTGGGAGCGCATGACCTCGCTCCGGGTGAAGCTCTGGCAACGCCCCGTCGAGCGCAGACCGCACCTTGGCGTGAATTTCCATGGCGAGCGCTTCCACCGACTCTCGCAGCTCTGTGAGCTGCTGGGAGGCCCTGGTGATCTCCGCACGAGCCCCGGTGATGTGGTGTGCATCGAGGGATAGCAGCCTCGCCTCGAGCTCGTCAGCAAAGGTCTCCACGCCCTGCACCAAGAGAAAGCGCGTCAGGGTTCGCAGCTCTCTGCGCACCGCCGCGACCACGATGTGCGCGCGATAGAGGCCGTCGTCTTCGCGAACCTGACGGTCGGCAATGCCTAAGAATCGATGACCGCGGAGCAAGGTCAAGAACGCCACCATGGTCGTCATCTTGGCTGCATCACTCTTCCACGAGTCGAGCTCTGGCGTCAGTCCATCGGGGCGGACGAGCTCTGCCACGTTGGAGAACTCGAGCGGTTCCGGTGGCCGGAAGAACGCGTTGCGCGCCAGGTCCCGCAGGAAGAGATCACAGCTTGCCTGAAAAGCGCCCGCGTCGACCAGCGGAAGGTCGAGGAGCCGCTCGCTCACCCGAAGCGCATCGGTCAACGAACGTTCGAGCGCGCGCAACGAAGACTCAGGTTCACCCAGTGGATCGCCCACGGACTGGAGCCGTAACGCTGGGGCGTCGTCGCCCCGCAGTTGAGCGACCAGTTCGAGCGCCCAGTCATAGGTCACGCGTACGGCATGCAGGTGTGGACGGAAATCGGTGACAGGCGCAGAGAGCGGGTGGTTCTCGAGATGACGGAACGCGACGAGCCCCGACAGCGCCGCTTGCAGAGGTAAGAGCGTGTCGGCCCGTTGCTCGGTGCGAAGTGACTCCCGCCAACGCCCCCACAGCTCCGCGTCCGCCGGCGCCCAGCGCTCGGCGGAGCGCAGAAGGCCCTCTTCGGCCGAACTAGGGCGGGAATTCATGGGGGATTCGACTCTAGCAGCGCCCCGCAGGGGTGCGCAGATTCTTCACAAATGGCTCAAAACAGGCCGGATTGCTTGCCGGTCGGCTGCTTCTTGCCGAGATGCTCGAAGGCATGCCGGGTCGCGACACGTCCCCTCGCCGTGCGCGCCAAAAGGCCCCTCTGCAGCAGATAGGGCTCATACACATCCTCGAGCGTATCCCGCGGCTCGCTCAGCGCAGCCGCCAAGGTTTCGATTCCGACCGGACCGCCGTCGTAATGATCGATGATCACCGTGAGATACCGCCGGTCCATTTGGTCGAGGCCCGCGTCGTCGACATCGAGACGGGTGAGCCCTTCGCGTGCAGTCTCGGCGTCGAGCTTGCCGTCCGACAAAACCTGCGCGAAGTCGCGCGACCGACGCAGCAGTCGATTGGAGATGCGAGGTGTGCCCCGCGACCTGCGCGCGAGCTCGTTCGCGGCCTCAGTGGTGATCGCGAAATCGAGCAACCGCGCGCTTCGTTCGATGATCGCGCGCAACGCATCGTCGGGGTAATAGTCGAGACGCGCGACGTATCCGAAGCGCGACAGCATGGGATTGGTCAGCAACCCGGTTCGAGTTGTCGCGCCCACCAAGGTGAACGGGTTCAGAGGAAGCTGAAGCGTCTGTGCGTAGGGACCGTCGCCGTTGACGATGTCGATCCGGAAGTCCTCGACGGCCGTGTAGAGGTTCTCTTCCACCGTGGCGGTGAGGCGGTGGATCTCGTCGATGAAGAGCACGTCGTTGGGCTCGAGCTTCGTGAGAAGCGCGGCGAGCTGGCCCTTGTGCTCAATTGCAGGGCCGGATGCCGAATGGAGCGTGACCCCGCGTTCACCCGCCAGAATCAAGGCCAGCGTGGTTTTTCCGAGCCCTGGCGGTCCGCAGAACAGCGTGTGGTCGATCGGGTCGCCTCGCCGCCGGGCCGCTTCGACGAAGACCCGCAGGTTGTCTTTGATTCGCTCCTGGCCGACGAAGTCCTCGAACCGCGCCGGGCGGAGGCTTCGATCGAACACGCGGTCATCGGATTGCTCACCGATGCTCAGCGTCTCGTTGTCTCTCGCTTCCATCTCACTCATGACAATGCCGACAACGCAGCCCGTAACAGCCCTTCGACGTTGTCGTCGCTCGAAGCGCCGCTCGCGTTTCCGACTGCGGCCTCCGCCTCGCTTCGCTTGTATCCCATTTGCACCAGGGCACCAACGACCGCGTCACCCGCCGAGCCTGCTGCGCTCGGAACCGCCCGGAGCCGGACCCCCGTCTTGCCGCTCGAGGCAAAATCGAGCTTGCCTTCCAGGTCGACGAGAATTCGCTCGACGGTCTTTTTCCCGACGCCGGTGATCCCCTTGAAGGCGGTCTTATCTTGGCGCGCGATCGCATTCTGAAGCTCGGCCGCGTTCATCACGCCGACGATGCCGAGCGCAAGCTTCGGCCCGATGCTGCTCACCTTGAGCAGGGCGCGGAACGCGGCACGATCCTCGGCGGTGGCAAACCCAAACAGAGTCATCGCGTCTTCGCGCACGTGCGTATGGATGTGAAGCGAGACGGCCTGCCCCGGCTCGGAACCGGCGCGCCCCGCCGCCCCCACCGGCACAAACACCTCATAGCCGACGCCGTTCACATCGACGATGACCGAGCCATCCACCTCCCGATGCTCGATCGTCCCACTAAGCCTGCCGATCACGCGGCCGAGGGTAGCAGGTTACTGAACAGGTGTCCTGATTTCTGCCAAAGGCAGAACCTGCCCGTGTCAGCGGGTGAGCCCCTTGGAGCGGCTTGCCTGGATGTGGGTGATCGCGACTGCGAGGGCGTCGGCGGCGTCCTCCTCTGGCGGGGCCTTCAGACCCAGCAGCGCCGAGACCAGCCGCCCTACCTGCGTCTTATCCGCAGACCCTCTGCCGACCACCGTGCGCTTCACGATCGCCGGTGGGTACTCGTGCACCTCGAGCTCTGACTCTGCCGCCACGAGCAACGCTACTCCGCGGGCGTGGCCGAGCTTCAAAGCCGCGTTTGCGTACTTCGCGAAGAAAATCCCTTCCACCGCGACGGCCTCCGGTTGATGTTCCGCGATGACCTGCTGCAGCCCCCGGTGGATCAAGTGGAGTCGCTTGGGTAGCGGTAGCTTTTCTGGGACGGCGATCGTCCCCGCGGCAATGTGGCGGAGTCGTGTTCCCTCGAGCTGCACCACACCCCAGCCGGTGCGGCGGCTGCCCGGGTCGATACCCAGCACACGCATTGGCGTGTTAGGCCATCTCCGCGAGCGCCTGCTCGCTGAGCTCGAAGTCGGAGAACACGTTCTGAACGTCGTCGTTGTCTTCGAGCGCTTCGTACAGTTGGATCAGCTTCGCCGCGTCACCGCCTTCGACGACCTTGGGATTATTGGGGATGTACGCGAGCGCTGCCTCGCGCACCGTGGTTCCCGCCGTCACGATCGCGTCGCGAACCGTGTCGAGATCGTTGCGAGCCGTGGTCACCACCCATTCGTCGCCGACCAGCTCCATGTTCTCGGCGCCGCCGCCTACGGCCGCCTCGAAGAGCTGGTCCTCGGTGGCCGCGTCCTTGTCGATTCGGATGATGCCCTTCTGCTCGAAGGCCCAGAGCGCAGAGCCGCTGCTGTTGATGTGCCCGTGGTTCTTGTCGAACAGCTTTCGCACCTCGGCGATTGTTCTGTTGCGATTGTCGGTGACGACCTCGCAAAGGAACAGAGCCCCGTCGGGGCCCACGCCTTCGTACAGGAGCTCCTCGTACTGGACCCCTTCTAGCTCCCCGGTGCCCTTCTTGATCGCCCGGGTCACGTTGTCGGCAGGCATGTTCACGCCTCGCGCCGCGTCGATCGCGCGCCGTAGCCGGGCGTTGCCCTCCGGATCGCCACCGCCAGAACGTGCGGAGATCGTGATCTCTTTGATGACTTTCGTGAACAATTTCGCGCGCTTGGCGTCCTGAGCACCCTTGCGTCGCTTAATTGTCGACCATTTGCTGTGGCCACTCATTTCGCCCCTGTTATCCAACGGAATTCTTTGGTTTTCAAGCCAATCTCGCGAGTGAATATGCCCTGAGCCGATGCGTCGAACCTCCCATGAAACGCTTCGGGATTCTCATCATCGCGCTATCCGGGCTTGCCGGCTGCAACAACGATTCACGTTACGTCTGTATCGCCGACGGACCGATCAGTGATCGCGGCTGCTTCTTGTGTCGCGGAGACGAGTGCGATCCACAGCCTGCGCCGGAACGAGAGCTGTGCGTGGCGGACACCGACTGTGCCGTCGGAGCTGTCTGCACGACGCTCGGCTGTGTCGGCGAGTGCGAAGAAGAGTACGACTGTCCGGTCGGAACTACGTGCGCAGACAACGGCCTCTGTCTCAACCCTCTCGAAGACGATCCCGAACCGCCGCCCTTCCGCTGCCAGTTCAACTTCGAGTGCGGCGACTCACGCATCTGCATCGATGGCGAGTGTCTATTGACCTGCCTCGATGCGCCGTGCCCCGATACACAAGAGTGTGTGGCCGGCGCGTGTCGCCCTTGCACCGATGACACCTGCCTCACTAGCTGCACCGAGGATGCTAACTGTGCCGAGCACGAGTACTGCAGCTCGTTCCAGTGCATCCCCGACACTCGCCCCGAACAGTTTTGCCCGGACAACGAATGCCAGCCCGGCCGTGTCTGCGTGCGCGGTCAATGTCGCACACCCTGCGAGACCGACGACGAGTGCGCTCGCATCGATGCGACGATCCGCTTCTGTGCGCCCGTCGAGGAGCAGAACCTCTGCGTGCGCAGCAGCGAGGTGCTGGCGGAGTGTCAGCTCAACATCGATTGCGGGCTCGGCGAGGAGTGCGTCGACGGTGCCTGCGCGGTCGGCTCGGAGTCGCCCTGAGCGACTCGGAGTCGAAAAGCCTCGTAGAGGCTCGCAAGGCCCACGTAAGTGAATCCCCCGCAAAACAGGAGCAGAAAGGGCACGCTCGCCCAGCTCTTGGTCGCGACCGCGACGACCAGCGTGGCCATGCAGTAGACGCCAAACCCCAGCTCGATCGCGTTGTGCCAGGGCCAGCGGCCGCGGTAACGGTACGTTCCCAAAGCAGGTTCGCCGTCGACGACACCCCGCTTGGGCGTCCGCACGAACTCGACGTCGCGGCCGAACAGCCCTTCGATCGCCGCGCGTCCGTTGTTGATCGAGAGGCCGATGCCGAGCGCCATCATCACCGGCAGGCGCTTGATCGCCTGCCAGCGCTGGCCGTGGAGCTCGTGATGGGCGACCACGTAGAATGCTGCGACCGATCCGCACGTGGCCAAGAAGAGTGGCACGTCGAGCAGCAGAAGCTCGGGGTGCTCCATGTGGCGGCGGATCAACATGTTGGGGAGCTGGAGCGCCGCCAAGACGAGCAGAAACACATAGGCCAGATTGTTGGTCAGGTGGAAGAACGCCTCGGTCTTCACTTTGCGACCCACCGGCGCGCGTAGAATCGAGCCAAGCAGCTTGCGTGCGGTTTGAACCGAACCTTTGGCCCACCGGTACTGCTGTCCTTTGAAACTGCTCATGTCGCTGGGGAGCTCTGCTGGCGCGCTCACGTGCGGTGCATAGACGAACTTCCAGCCGGCGAGCTGTGCGCGATAGCTGAGGTCCATGTCCTCGGTGATCGTGTCATGCTGCCAGCCGCCCGCCGCGGTGATTGCAGCTTTGCGCCACATTCCCGCTGTGCCGTTGAAGTTGAAGAAGCGCCCGGAGCGATGGCGCGCCGCGTGTTCGATGACGAAGTGCCCGTCGAGCAGCATCGCCTGGCAGCGTGTCAGCAGCGAACGATCCCCGTTCAGGTGCGCCCATCGAGCCTGCGCCATCCCGACGGACGGGTCTCGGAAGAAATCGATCAAGTCTCGGAGGATGGACGGGCCCGGAACGAAATCCGCATCGAACACCAACAGGAAATCACCCTTGGCGCGCATCATGCCGGCTTCGAGCGCGCCGGCCTTGTATCCGACGCGGTCGTCCCTGTGCAGATACGTGATATCGAGCCCCGCATCGCGTAGCGCGCGGCACTTGCTGCGCGCGATCGTCGACGTCGCGTCGGTAGAGTCGTCGAGCACCTGAATCTCGAGGCGGTGGCGCGGGTAGTCGATGCGCGCCGCGGCATCGATCAAGCGCTCCGCAACGAACATCTCGTTGAACATCGGCAGTTGGATCGTGACCATCGGCAGGTCGGCTTCGTCGAAACGAGCTTGCGGCTCCGTCCGCTCGTGACGGTGACGCAGGTACAAAAAGAGCAGTGCGCTCCGATGGACCCCGTACAGCGCCAACACCCCGAGTGTGACCAAGTAGAGAACGATGACCAATATCTGCATGGTAGGTTCCACGAATATGGAAGATGCGCCGCGGGGTTACGCGGACGGCGTCTCCGCGGCCGCGGCGATTTCGGCGCCGGCTCGCAGGCGCGCTAGGGTCTTTTCCTTACCGAGCACTTCCATGACCTCGAAGAGCCCTGGGCTCCGCGTGCGCCCCGTCATCGCTACCCGCGCCGGTTGTGCGACGACCTTCATCGGCAACTCGTTCTCTTCGAGCCAAGCTTTGACGGTCGCGTCGAGCGGTTCCTGGGTGAACGGTTCGACGGCTTCCACGACCTCGGCAAGGCGCAGGAGGGTTTGCGCGTTGCTGGGCACCAGGAACTTCCGCTTGCCTTTGGCTTCGAATTCGACGTCTCGAAAGAAGTACTCGACCGCTTCGGCGACATCGACGAAGGTCTCCGCTCGCGGCCTCACGTAGGGAATTGTCTTCAGAAGAACCGGGTCGTCGGCTTCGACTTCGATCCCTATTTGGGCGAGAAAGGGGACGGTCCACCGCGCGATCTCCTGGTCGGACAGCATTCGAAGGTGCTCCGCTTGGATATGAAGGAACTTCTTCGCATCGTACCGGCCGGCCGTCGTGCCCACGCGGTCCCAGCTGAATTTCTCGATGAGCTCTTCGCGCGTGAAGATCTCCTGATCGCCGTGTGACCAGCCGAGTCGTGCCAAGTAGTTGAGGACGGCGTCCGGGAGGTAACCCATGTCGCGATATTCCAGAACACCGACAGCAGCATGGCGCTTCGAGAGTTTTTCGCCGTTGGGCGCCAGCACCATCGGCATGTGCGCGAACGTTGGAACAGGAGCGCCGAGCGCTTGGTAGAGAAGTATCTGAGGCGCGGTGTTGATCATGTGGTCGTCACCGCGCGCCACGAGCGTGACCGCCATCGTGAGGTCATCGACGACGCAGCCGAAGTTGTAGAGAGGCATCCCATCGGGCCGCAACAAGATGAAGTCCTGCTGCGTCGAGTTCAGGATGTCGATCTGACCCTTGACCTCGTCGACCCAGCTGGTGGTTCCCTCGTGAGGTGCGCGGAACCGAATCACATGGCGCGCGTTCGGATCGTCGGGCGCATCGGTGCGGTCCCGCCAGGGGCTTTGAAATCGGAAGCCGTCCTTGGTGCCGCTCTTCTGGTGCGCTGCCCGCGCCGTGGCGATCTCTTCTTTGGTAGCGTAGCAACGGTACGCGTGGCCCGATCGGATCAGCTTCTCTGC
>Ga0316193_10003770_pt1 | contig 11023 bp, 10 predicted proteins | sample MerIslsedime2_MG_FD_207735 | JGI IMG/M metagenome (GOLD analysis project Ga0316193, IMG submission 207735) | Coastal sediment microbial communities from Maine, United States - Merrow Island sediment 2 | ecosystem: Environmental > Aquatic > Marine > Coastal > Sediment | place: USA: Maine... | reverse complement strand
TTGCAAGAAAGCCGGGATACCCATCCAGACATTCTCCGACCTCATACCGATTTCGATGGGAATGATGAAGCCCTACTATGATTACTTTGCCAGTACAGCGCCAACGTCCAATTACGATGACCCGCCTGCTACGATGCGAACCTACGTGGCCGCATTGGAGGATGTGCTTGCGAGCTTTGAAGCACTTGGCGCGCGAGATGAATTGCCAAGGTTGTTCGTACAGATGGCTCAGAAGGGCATGTCGGCAGGCCTCGATGACAAGGCATTAACGGCCATTATAGACGTGCTCGCACCCGACAAGTAGCGGTACGTTTTTGCGATACTTAGGTACGGGGTCATTAATGACGTACATCCGCACCGTCCAGTTCGATCCTCAACATTAGGTCAATTGGCAAAAAGGGCTCGCAGTGGTCATTTGCTGCACTGCATTGTGTGTCCGCCCTTAGGTCATAAGCAAACGTCAGCGTATGCAGAACACATGTTCGCTTTCGGATGCATTGCAGACATCAGATAATGCACTTGCGGATCATGGAATGCAGATGATTCAAGCTCCAAAAAGGAGCTTTGACGATGTGCTATGCCCTGACAGATGCTGAATGGAGTATCATCCAACCAATATTACCCACCAAATCCAGGGGCGTACCCCGCGTCGATGACCGGCGTGTACTCAATGGCATTTTCTGGATACTGCGCTCTGGTGCTCCATGGCGTGATCTGCCCGACATCTATGGCCCTTACACAACTTGCTACAATCGGTTCGTCCGATGGCGACGAGCGGGCGTATGGAATGGCATACTGGATGCCACCTCAAACCTGCGAAACGCCGATGTCCAAATGATCGACAGTTCGATAGTGCGCGTCCATCAGCATGGGGCTTGCATCAGACGTGACGAAGCACATTGCACAGGTCGATCCCGAGGCGCGCTGACGACGAAGATACATGCCGTGGTTGATGGCCAGGGTCTGCCGGTACAACTCGCACTCAGTCCGGGACAGGAGCATGACAGCCTGATTGCCGTTAAACTGTTGAGCAGCCTTCATTCACCAGGCTTGGTTCTCGCCGATAAGGCGTATGATTCAGATGCAATCCGGAAGTTTGTGCAGGACAGCGGAGCTTGGGCAAACATCCCACCAAGAAGCAACAGGAAGAATCCAATCTGCTTTGGCCCGCACCTCTATCGAGACCGCAATCGCGTGGAACGGTTCTTCAATCGCATCAAACAATGTCGCCGGATTGCCACCAGATACGAAAAGCTGGCCGAAAACTTCCTGGCCTTTATCAAACTTGCTGCAATCCGGCTCTGGCTAAGGTTTTATGAGTCCACGCCCTAGAGCAATATCCATCCACTTGGGTGGATAAAATTGCTCTAACACTTTGGAATCGAGCATCTTTATCCGATCAGATGATTCCATCTGATCGGATGATGCTCTAGACATAAAACGGCAGCCAGATTTCTCTGACTGCCGTCGCTATCAATACAAACAGCCAGTGAGTGCTACTCGGCCTGACAGAAATACTTGACGCCGTCATAACCGGTAAATGTGCCGGTGCGGGCATTGAACGACCGGTAGCGGGCGCGGCAATAGTCGAACCACTCGTCGGTCCATGGCTCGATCGCATCATTGCCATAGGCCCTGACAGGTTCCTGCACAGGTGCACGAACCGGTTCGTAGCGCTCGATACAATCGTCATAGGCCCGGTCATAATAGCGTTGCCACGGTCCGGCCGTGCCGACTGCACTGCCGACAGCCCCGGTTGAGCCGCCAATAATGGCACCCTTTCCGGCACCTTTGCCGCCGCCCAGTATGCCGCCAATAATAGCCCCGACCGCAGCGCCGCCGACGGCGGTGCCCAAGGCAGATTCGCCACGGTCTATGCGGCTGTCTGCAAAGCGCTTTGCCTCGCGGTGACAGCGACCATCCCTGGCCGATGCAGTGTCAACACTGGAGATGAAAATACCGGCACCAAGTGCCGCAACAACCAAAGATTTCAATGCTGTAGAAAACACGGTTTCCGCTCCTCTTATGGAAACGCCCCTATGGCTTGAGGGGATATCCGGATTCTATGGCTGCATTGTGAGCAAATCCTTAACAAGATCTGAATCTTCAAGCGGCCAGATCGGTCTTGGAATGTTTCCATAGGTCAGTTCCCGCAACCGCATGGACGCGATGCCACCTGCATCAACCAACAGGGTTTCGCGCGCAATCGGTCCATAGGCGGCCTTGAAATGATTGCGGCTTTTCAGTCCGATCGTAATGAGTGTTGCAGGATCAATGCCGACTGACCTGAAGACATTGAGATCCATCACGGCGGTCGGCACGGAGGAGACAATCACATCAATCGCACCAATGCGGATCACCGCCGTTGGCCCCATGGAGAACCCGACACCCTGCCACATGGGCCCGGCGCAGATGAATTCCCCATTTGTCAGGTTGATCACCTCTGCCTGCACATCCAGCGGCGGGGTCAGTTCCGGCGCCCCCTTGCCACCCAGTGACAATTGCACCGTTGCCCCCACACCTGCAGCCGCGGCCTGTTCAACAGATGCCGGATCGCTGATGGTGGCAAAGGCTGCTGACTGCAGCCCCGCCTCTATCATGGCGCGCAGCAGGTTGGGACTGTCGCCATAGGCACCGCCAGCCGGATTATCGGCGAAATCAGCCAGAACAAGCGGCTTGTCTCCCGGCCTGCCACCGTGTGCCAGAACCATGGCCTCGGCAGGCGAGGCAAATTCAAGCTGGGTGTCAAGCCGGCTCTGCCACACGGCCTGCATGAGTTCACCAGCCGCAGAGCGCGCAGCGCCCTCATCTGTGGCCGTCACCACCACATTGGGCCCGATGTCGGCCACGTCGGACCACGGAAACCCGATCTGGATCGACGCACACATGATGCCGTCACGATCCTCGACAGAGTCGGCCAGTTTCAGCAGGCCCGGCATGGGTTGCCCGTCTGCTGTCTGGCCGTGATTGGCTGCATCCATCATCGGCATGCGGGCCATGATCAGGCTGGGCCGCGGTGCGCCTTGCAGCACATCCTGCATCAGTCGTGCCATATGCAGCGCGCGTTCGCGCTGGTCAACGTGGGGATAGGTGCGATAGGCCATCATCATGTCAGCCGCCGCAATCATCGCCGCCGACACATTGGCATGCATGTCAAGCGTCACTGCAATCAGCGTGTCCGGCCCCGCAAGTGCACGCACCTCACCCAGCAGATCGCCTTCGGCATCGAGGCTGGTCTCGGTTACCATGGAGCCGTGCAGAACCAGCGCGATGGCGTCAAACCGCTCACCTGCCCGCAGCGGTTCCTGGATCAGTTGCTTCACCCGGGCCCAGTCCGCTCCCGCCATCGGCCCGGACGGACTGGCCGATGCGGCCAATGGAATGTCCACAGACCAGGCATAGTCCTGCGCCGCTTCGATGAACCCGGCAATTTCGGTATTGGTTCCGACAAGCGCCGATGCGGCCTGGCTACCCTCATGCCAGTAACGGGTCTCGAAATCGGCTTTCACGGTAGCAATACGATTGAACGTATTGGTCTCGTGCATGATTTCGGCAAGCAGAATTCTGTGTGTCATGTCAGTTGTCCTCGCAGCGGGCAATCAACCCGTCCAGATCGTGCCAGCCAATGCGCCTGTCCGGAGCGTCACCGCCGGCAAACTTGTCGGTGCCATGCGCGTCAGTCACACCGCCAAGCCGTTCGTAAAAGCCGATGGCCGCCGCATTGTCTTCGAATACCCAAAGGCAGACGTTTCTGCCTCCGTTCGCCTGCACCGCCTGTGCCGCTGCTTTCATCAGGGCTTTGCCAAGGCCACGCCCCCTGGTTTCAGGCAACAGGTGCAAATGCTCGATGGTGAGGTCGTAGCCGACATCATCCGGGTCATCATGCAGGGCAACAAAGCCCACAATGACCCCGTCCTCACGAGCCAGCTTGACTATCGGGTATCGAATACTGGCCAGCGCTGAATGCCAATACCGGTCGCGCTCCGCGTCAACTTCACTGTCCAGATACGTGTCCGGCAGGATGCCCCGGTAGGTTGCCTTCCAGCTTTCTGCATGTACACAGGCCAGCGCAGCGGCGTCACCCGGTCCGGCATCAACAATTTCGATCATGTCAGCAAAACCTCGATTGCGTGGTGCGGGGTTTCAACCTTCGGCCAGTCGGTCATCTGGTTACGGACCCAGGTCATCTGACGCTTGGCATAGTTCCGGGTCTGCCTTTGCGCAAGCGCGATTGCATCTTGCAGGGACGTCTCCCCGCGAAGGTGCGCTGCCAGCGCCTGAACCCCGATCGCTTTCATGGCAGGCAGCGCCGGGCTCAGGTTCAGCGCCAGCAGCCTTTGCACTTCGCGCACTGCGCCGCGCTCGATCATGGCGATGAACCGCGCATCGCACACCTGGTACAATTCGGCTCGCGGTGGCGTCAGGGCCACCCGGCGCACCGCGGCGTTGGCCAGCACGGACGCCTGCTTTGCCGCTGCGAAATGATCGCCCAACGGCTTGCCGGTTGCTTCCAGCACCTCCAGTGCCCGCACAATGCGCTGACTGTCAGAAGGCTTGAGTCGAGCGGCATCACCAGCAGCAGCTTTGGCAAGTTCTGCATGAAGCACGTGCGGGCCTTCATGCTGCAATCGTTGGCGCCAGCGATCACGGATAGGCCCCGGTACGTCAGGCACCGGCGACAGACCTTCCTCCAGCACTTTGAAATACAATCCCGTGCCACCGGCAATCACCGGTACCTTGCCGCTGTTCCAGGCCGCTTCAATCTCGGCAGCAGCCGCTTCAAGCCATCTGCCTGCCGACCAGGCTTCGCCGGCGGATGCGCACCCGAACAGCCTGTGCGCAACCGATGCCTCGTCTGCGCGCGATGGCCGCGACGTCAGCACATCCAGTTCCGCATATAACTGCATGGCATCGGCATTGATCACCACGCCATTCAGACGTTTGGCAATGGCCACGGCCACAGACGACTTGCCGCTGGCCGTCGGCCCTGCAATAAGAATGGCGGTTTTCAATTGAGTGTTCCCCATGCCCCATGTCCTATCGCTGATTGCCGGTTCGCAAAAGTCCCCATTGCTGACAAAGCACATTAATGCCGCCTGCAAGCTCATGGAAAAGCTCGGGGCGGAACTGGATACGGGCCAGTGGCTGCACGAGAAAACCGCATGGCAGGTGGAGTTTGACAGGAAACCGTCCAATGCCCTGCAGGCAATGCGCACAGCTGCCGCCAGGTGGCCGGTTGATGTCAACATGGTCCCGACAGCGAACCAACGCAAAAAACTGCTCATAGCGGATATGGACTCCACCATGATCGAGCAGGAGTGCATTGACGAACTCGCGGATGCTGCCGGCGCAGGCGAAGCGGTAAAGGCGATAACCGTGCGCGCCATGAACGGTGAGCTGGAATTTGAAGATGCCCTGCGCGAACGTGTTGCAGCGCTCAAGGGTCTCCCGTCAGGGGTCATCGGCGAGGTCATCGCCACCCGCATTACTTTCATGTCCGGTGGCCGTGACCTGATTGCGACCATGCGCCAGAACAACGCCTATTGTGCATTGATCTCGGGCGGCTTCACACATTTCACCGCCTATGTCGGCGCAGAACTGGGTTTTCACGAGCATCAGGCCAATGAGCTGATCATCAAGGAAAACCTGCTGACCGGCGAAGTGGCCAGTCCAGTTCTGGGCCGTGACGCCAAGGTTGCCGCCTTGAAGCGGATTTCCGATACATTCGGCTTTTCGGTGGACGAAGCCATTGCGGTCGGCGACGGGGCAAATGACGTACCCATGTTGCAGGCCGCAGGCATGGGCGTCGCCCTGCACGCCAAACCGGTCGTCAAACAGCACGTCGACGTTCAGATCGACCATGGCGACCTGACCGGCCTGCTCTACCTGCAGGGCTTCACGCGCGACGAGTTCGCGCGGCACCACTAGACAAAAACGGCCAGACAATCAGTCTGGCCGCTTTGATTCGTTGTCTGGCAATCCAGCTATTTTTTCTTCAGGCGAAGCGCGATGAAGTGCGGGTCGAAATTGCGTTGTGCGCGCAATACCAGCATCAGGATCGAATTGTCGCCTGCCTCGACTGCCGCCTCAACCGCCTTGACCAGGTCTGCCGGCGAAGCCGCCTTCACATCACCAACCTCGGCAATCACATCGCCCGGCCGCAACTGCTTGTCGGCCGCAGCACCATCTGCTGCAACTTCAGAGACAATCACACCTTCGACTTTTTCCGGTACCTTGAACTTGGTGCGCAGTTCGTCGGTCAGTTCCTCAATCGTGAGGCCGAGAATTTTAATCTCCGCCGTCCCTGCAGCATCGGCAGCTTTCTTGCTGTCTTCGGCACTGACCAGTTTTTCACCGGTTTCCAGCCTGCCCAGCGTCACCTCGATGCTCAATGGCTTGCCTTTGCGAAGCACACCCACCGTGACCGTGGTATCCGGCGCGAGTTGTCCGACAACTCGCGACAACTGCCGGCTGTCCTTCATTTCCCGTCCATCCAGGGAGACAACGACATCGCCAGCCTTGATACCGGCTTTCTCCGCCGGGCTGGTTGCCGTGACGTCTGCCACCAGGGCGCCATGAGCCGTATCCAGCCCGAGGCTGTCAGCAAGATCATCAGTCACGTTCTGAATGCGCACACCCAGCCAGCCGCGTCGGGTTTCACCAAACTTGAGCAACTGGTCGATCACATTGCGGGCCGTATCGCTCGGCACCGAAAAACCGATACCGATCGATCCGCCCGACGGCGAAATGATGGCAGTGTTCACACCGACCACCTTGCCGTCCATCGCAAACAGCGGTCCGCCGGAATTTCCCCGATTGATCGACGCATCAGTCTGGATGAAATCATCATAAGGACCTGCATTGATATTGCGGTTCATCGCCGAAACGATGCCCAGTGTGACAGTTCCGCCAAGCCCGAACGGGTTGCCGATTGCCATCACCCAGTCACCGACCCGCAGCTTGGACGAGTTGCCGAACTCGACAAACGGCAAAGGCGTATCGGATTTGACCTTCAATACCGCGATGTCGGTCTTGGCATCGGTGCCGACCAGTTCAGCCTTCAGGCGGCGACCATCGTTGAAAATTACCTCGATTTCGTCGGCACCATCGATAACATGGTTGTTGGTGATGACCGTGCCGCCAGCATCTATCACAAACCCTGATCCCAGCGAGTTCGCATTGCGTGGACGGTTGGGGCGGCCACCCGGTGTTTTTCCCTGTTCCTGCTGCTTCTTGAAAAATTCCTCGAAAAACTCTCTGAACGGGGTTCCTTCCGGAACACTGGGAACCGGCACTCCTTCAGCGCTCGACACTTTCTGACTTGTCGAGATATTGACAACTGCCGGAGAAAGCTGCTCCGCGAGATCGGCTACAGGAGCCGGACCCTGCGCGCGCGCTGCCTGCATGCCAATCGCCGAGATGGCCAGCACCACAAAGGCGAACAACGTCACCCTGATCATTACCTGAAATGCCGAACCGGCATTGTGTGTTGCTACTTTCGTTCTCGCTCTGGCGGTCATTGAATAAGTGCTCTCCTGAAGTGAATGCTTGTCATCTCGGACGCTCTAACAGTGTTGCGAACCTGCACGATGGTTTGAACCCTGATTGTGGACTTCATTAGCCGGTGTACGCAAGTACTGCACAGCCCGGATCGTCACGATTGTGTGACCCTGCTTTTCATAAGGCATTTCCCGGTAAAATGGACTCCCATTTTGCGAAAAGGTGCCACAAAAAAGTAAGAGCCCTTGTTTCAAGATCATCAAAACAAAGGCTCTGGAGCAACACATTGGAGTCGGGCATCTCTAGCCGACCATATAATCGGACGATGTTCTATGTCAGAAAACTCCGTGCCACCCACACGATCAACACACCGACACCAATTGCAGCCAGGCCGGAATTGCGCAGTGTGTCTTCTGAAAACCGGGCTGCCACCTGGGCAAGCTCCTTCAGTCGACCGGGTGCAATGGCATAGAGCAGGCCTTCGATAACGAAGACCAGCCCTATTGCCAGAACAAACTCTTTCACTACTGGGCCGGAGCCGATTGCTGAGTACCGAAATACTTGAAGAACTCGGAATCGGGCGTCAGGACCAGGGTAGTGCCACTATTCGCCAGGCTATTGGTATAAGCCTGCATTGAGCGATAGAAGGCAAAGAACTCCGGATCCTGCTGAAATGCTTCCGCGAACACCTTGTTACGGGTTGCATCACCTGTACCGCGCAGAATTTCAGATTCACGCTGAGCCTTCGACATAAGCTCGACGGATTGCCTGTCGGCTTCCGCCTTGATGCGCGTAGCCTGCGCCTCACCGATGGCGCGAAGTTCCGCAGCTTCTGCAAAACGCTCGGCATTCATGCGGGCATAGGTATCTTTCAACACCTGTTCCAGCAGATCGGTACGGCGGATTTTCACATCAACCACCTCGATACCGAGCGCTTCTGCTTCGAGGCGAACCTGGTCGCGAATCTCGCGCATCATCGCCGCACGGTCCTTGGACAGGGCGGCATCAAATGAACGGCGGCCATAGGTCTGGCGAAGTGCCGCGTCGAGCCTGGTTTCAATACGATCCTTGGCCCGGTTGAGCGATGCCCCGACGGTTTCACGGAACCGGCGTGGATTGTTCACGCGGATCATGGTGACCGTATCGACGACATACCGTCGGCTATCCACCACCTGGACTTCCTTGTCCGGGCTTTCAAAGAACACGATACGATCTTCGATGATGATGACTTCCTGCACAAAGGGCAGTTTGAAATACATACCGGGTTCGTTGATTTCCCGCTGGATTTCACCCAGTTGAGTGACCAGAGCCTTTTCTCTCTCGTCGACAACAAACACCGATGTCCATACCAGAAACGCGATCACCGCGACGACGATGGCTCCGAAAGACTTGAATATGCCCATTACTGGTTACTCCCCGTAGACTGCTGTCGCTTCTGTATTTCCGGCAGCGGAAGATACGGCACCACGCCTGCACCACCCTGACCGCCGGCCTTGCCTTCTACGATCACCTTGTTGGACTTGGACATCACGTCTTCCATCATTTCCAGGAACAGGCGCTTGCGCGTCACGTCCTTGGCCTTGGCGTACTCGGCGTAAACGGCATTGAAACGTTGGGCCTCGCCCTCGGCTTCATTGACTATACGAGCCGTGTAGCCTTTTGCATCTTCAACGATCTTGGATGATTCACCGCGCGCATTGCCCAGCACCTGGTTGCGGTACTGCTCGGCTTCGCGAATGAACTGGTTCTGGTTCTGCTCGGCACGCTGGACTTCTTCAAACGCATCGGCCACCGGCGGAGGCGGATCGGCCCGCTCCAGCAGGACACCGAGAATGGAAATGCCTGCACTGTAGGAATCCAGCGCAACCTGAATCAGTTCGCGAACCTGTGCCTGTGCAACCAGACGGCCCTGTGTACGGAAGTCTTCTGCGCGGGTGCGGCCAACGATTTCACGCATCGCGCTTTCGGATACCGTGCGAACCAGCATCTCCTGATCGCGCACGTTGAAAAGGTATTTCTGCGGATCGGCGATTTTCCACTGCACCTTGAACTCAACATTGATCAGGTTCTGATCGCCTGCGAGCATCAGATTGCTGGAATTCCGGTCGCTACCGCCAAAGTTGATCTGGCTGACGCTCTCTACCGGCAGTTTTTCCATGGTTTCAATCGGCCATGCTGCAAATTTCAGGCCTGGCAGAACTGTGCGGTTATACTCGCCAAGCCGCAATACCACGCCTTGTTCTTCCGCTTCGACCGTGTGAAAACTGTTGAACGCCCACAGCGCTCCAATAGCAATCAGACCGATAATCCACGGGCTTTTGCCGCCGCCACCTTGCGGTAATACGGTCTTGAGCCGTTCCTGGCCCTTGCGGATCAGATCTTCCAGGTCCGGAGGGGTTCCTGAGCCACCGCCTCTATTGCCACCACCACCGGATGGTTTCTGTCCCCATGGCCCGTCGCCGCCGCCGTTACCGTTACCGTCGCCGCCGCCTTGCCAGCCACCACCCTTTTTATTCCATGGCATATCGTGCTCGTATCCTTGTCATTAGGATTGTTGCCGGTCCTGCAAATCGCCGACGTTCGTACTGTCTTAGTTGGTATAGGCAAACGCGAACGTCAAGTCCATGGATCAACGCGCCGGCCAAATTGTGCGCGCAGGCTAATGTGCCAGTGCCTGTGCGTGCCATGCCACATGATCGCCGATGAAGCTGGCAATAAAGTAGTAGGAATGATCATAGCCCGGCTGCATCCGCAAGGTCAGAGGATGATCGGCCGCGGCACAGGCGATCTCGATAAGTTGCGGTTTTAACTGGCTTTTCAGGAAATCATCCGCATCGCCCTGATCAATCAGGATCGGCAGTTTTTCCGTGGCCTGCCCAATCAGGGCACAGGCATCATATGCAGCCCACGCATCCTTGTCGTCGCCCAGATAACCGCCCAGCGCCTTGTGTCCCCAGGGGCAGTTCATCGGCGATACAATTGGCGAGAACGCCGACACGGATTTGAATTTTCCGGGGTTTTTCAGGGCGATGGTCAGTGCGCCATGGCCGCCCATCGAATGCCCTGATATGGCCTGGCGGCTCATATCAACATTGAAACCGGCCGCCACCACACCCGGCAACTCCCGGGTGATATAGTCATACATGTGATAGTATGTTGCCCACGGTTCCTGCGTTGCATTCACGTAAAAACCTGCACCAAGGCCGAAGTCGTAGGCAGCTTCCGGATCGTCCGGCACACCGTCACCGCGTGGCGATGTGTCCGGCATGACAATTGCCACTCCATGCTCGGCCGCATAGCGCTGGGCACCCGCCTTGGTCACAAAATTCTGATCCGTACAGGTAAGCCCGGACAGCCACCACAACACCGGCACCTTTGTATGAGCGGCTTGCGGCGGCAGGTATATCGATGCAGTCATTTCACACTGACAAGCGTTACTGGCATGTGAAAACTGTATCTGCTCGCCGCCAAAACAGACGACCCGGCTCTTGATCTCGACACTTGTCATCCAGGAATTCCCCAT
>Ga0316193_10003767_pt1 | contig 11025 bp, 10 predicted proteins | sample MerIslsedime2_MG_FD_207735 | JGI IMG/M metagenome (GOLD analysis project Ga0316193, IMG submission 207735) | Coastal sediment microbial communities from Maine, United States - Merrow Island sediment 2 | ecosystem: Environmental > Aquatic > Marine > Coastal > Sediment | place: USA: Maine... | reverse complement strand
GACATCAGATGGAGCGGAGGATGGGACTCGAACCCGCGTTCTCAGCTTGCCCTTGCGTGACGCACGGCTGAGGCACGGAGTCCGGTGGTGAGTGTGCAGCGCCCGCGAACCGCTGCACCCCCTACACTTCACCGGAAGTGCGGTCCCCACCGGAGTGCAGGAGCGGTGCGAAGTGTGCGCCCCTGTCCCGGCGACATGGGGCACCCGGCCCCCGACGTGGAAGGCTCGTCCCGTGGGAGGTGCACTCGGCGGGTCGGTGGGCTATGCGCTCGGGATCGCGATCAGTCCGATCCCGATTGCTGCGTTGATCCTGGCCCTGCTGTCCGTTCGCCCGCGGACCAACAGCGCGGCCTTCACGGTCGGATGGACCGTCGGGATCGGCGCAGTGGCGACGTTCGCCGCAGTGACGTCGGTCTTCGACGGAGGCGATGACCCGAGCGATCGGCGGGGATGGATCCGTCTGACGATCGGCGTCGTCATGGTAATGGTCGGCGTGCTCCGGTGGCAGTCCCGGCCTCGGGCCGACGAGGAGCCGCCGATCCCCCCACTGATGCGGGCGATGGACGGCGCTGGAACGCTCGCCGTGCTCGGCATCGGGTTCGCACTGGCAGCGTTCAACCCCAAGGATGTCGTCCTCGCCGCAGCCGGTGGCGTCGAGATCGGGTCGGCCGACCTCGGTGGGCGCGCAACCGTGTTCGACCTGGCGATCTTCACCGCGATCGCCGCCTCGACGGCGCTCGTCCCCGCCGGGGCCTACCTGATCGCCGGAGATCGCCTGGACGAGCCGCTGCGGCGTACCCGGACCTGGCTGATCCGGCACAACGCAGCCGTCGTGGCCGTCGTCCTCGTCGCCGTGGGCGTGTTGTTCGTCGTCGAGAGCTTCCGGATCCTGAGCGACTGACCACACCTGCGGCGCCGGTCTCTGCGGTCTTCGCATCGCGACGCCCGAACCCGTCAGCCCGACGATCCCTCGGCGGTCGCCACCGGACCTGGACTGCGGAGACATCACGCATCGACGATTCAGCGTCCTGCCGCCAGACCCGCACCGATTCGACGGCGACAGCGACGGCTGCGAGGGCTGACGTGCTCGGCCGGCGTCGTCGGCGGCCGGCAGCCGAGCGGTCACCGTCACGGTCCAACCCGTAGATGTGTCTCCGAGCACAGGACAAGACCGGCGACGTACCCACCCCCGTCGACGCCTGAGCCGTTCCCTCTCGAGCTCGGGACGCACCGAACGGACCTTCGGTTCCAACGTCTCGTGTGTGCCGTCGACAGTCGACCTTGACGAGGTGGAGCAGCGTCTCGACGCCGGCGACAGCATGAACGCGATCGCGGCCGACCTGGGCGTGACGTCCCGCACGATTCGAAACCATCTTCACGCCGCTGGTCGACCGCTGGCGAAGGATCGTCACGGTTACGGCAGTTGCAATCGTTCGACGATGTCGGCGAACACGTCGTCTTTCGAATTCGTGGCATCAACGCGGACGACGAACTCCTTGCGCTCGAAGAGTTCGATCACCGGCGCCGTCTTCGCGTGGTAGTCGGCGAGCCGCTTCGCCAGTGCCTCGGGGTTGTCGTCGTCACGCGAGACGAGTTCACCGCCGCAAACGTCGCAACGGTCCTCGACCTCAGGGCGGTGCGCCATCAAGTTGTAATCGAGTCCGCACTGTGAGCAGAGCCGTCGAGCGAGCACCCTCCGTTCCACTTCAGCGTCGGGCATCTCAAGAATGATGACGCCGTCGAGATCGAAGCTCTCGAGGAAGAACTCGGCCTGCCGCGCATTCCGCGGAAAACCGTCGACGACGAAGCCGTAGTTCCAATCGTGCTCGTCAAGCCGCCGACGTACGACCGCCTCGACGAGTTCGTCGTCGACCAGGTCACCGCCGTCGATGATCCGCTTCACCTGTGCGCCGAGCTTCGTGTGATGCTGCACATTCCACCGGAAGATGTCGCCCACGCTGATGTGTTCGAGCCCGTACGCCCCACACAACCGAAGCGCCTGGGTGCCCTTGCCGCTTCCCTGAACTCCCATGATCACGTACTTGTGCATCGAGCCATCGTCGCGCGTTCGCACGCAGGAGAGTTAGCGAGCATCGGATCTCGCCATCGGGAGGCACGGGTCGAGCGAGATCGTCAGCTGGCCGATCTCCAGTGGGCGAAGACCGATCTACTGGCGCTGTTTGCGCTCGCACTCGTCACCTCGCGTGGCAGCAGCTCGCAGTCCTCGAAGGGCGCGCCAGACGAGACCAGTGCGACGGGGCACCCGACAACTGCTCCGACGGCTCGTGAACCGATCACGGTCGGTGATCGCGCCATGAGCAACGTCTCAGGCACTCCTGGCCGCAGTACTTCGCCGGAAGCCGAGCGCGAGACGGCGCGGTCTTGGCCGTGATGATCGCTTGGGTCGCGTCGGCCGGTCAACGGATCGGAAGGGCCGTTCGCGAGTGGATTCTTGCCGGCGGGTGGTGCGTTGATGCGCGTGGCAGACGCACGTCCGCACCGTCAGGATTCGGCTGACGAAGTCAGTTGCTTGCTCAGCACAGCGTCGCGACCGATGCCTGGTTTGTCGGCCTCGAGTCGCCAGCCGCAACGTTCGTAGAACCGTTTCGCCTCCGAGGTGTGCAGCCAAAGCTGACCGTGACCGAGCGTGTGGCATCGGCGCTCAGCAGCAGTGAGAAGTGAGCGACCGATGCCCAGGTTGCGCGCATTGCTTCGAACCACCATCCCGGACACCCATGGGCCCTCGTCTTCGAATCGGTGATCGAGGTCGTCCCAGCAGACGGACACCGCACCGACGGGTTCGTCGTCGACGAAACCGACCAGCGTGAAGGGGACGTCGCTCCCCGCGCGAGCTTGAACCACGGTCAACCAATCTTGCTCCGTGCCGACCTTCTCGTTGTGGCCCCAGGCGTTCCAATGCCACGCCGACACAATCGCTGCGACTTCGGGGCATTCGTCGAGCGATCGAATCGTCAGGGTGAACGGGGAACTCATCTCGGAATAGTGCCATGCCCCACTTCACGCTCGTCGAGCGACATCGCTGGCGTCGCCCCGTTTCGGACCGGCCTGCCGGTGGTTGGAGGTCGTTGCACGGTAGGAACGAGTGAACACCGAGCACGAGCCACAGTTCGGCACGCAGAATCACTCGGAAACTCTGCACAACAAGGCCGCATCGCGGCCCAAGCATCGCGCTCGGTAATCGCGTCGCCAACCCGGCGTTGGGGATGCTTCTGGAATCGGTTGACCTCGTCGTCGTGGTGCCAGCCAAGATGGTGCGATGAGTCTTCGCCTCAGGCTGCCGCAGGTCAGCGACGAAGCCGAGGTGCTCGCAGCCCAGGACGAGCTCGGAGCCGAAGGATTCGTGTTCGCCTTTCTACAACAGGGTCAGTCGTTCGGCGAGTTCGTGCAGATGGTCGAGGACAGCCGCCGCGGGCGCTCCCTCGACCATGGCTGGGTCGAGTCGACCTGGTTGCTTGCTGACGTTGACAGCGACGTGGTCGGGCGGTCGTCGATCCGCTTCGAGCTCAACGACTCGTTGCTCATCGAGGGCGGTCACATCGGGTACGCAGTTCGGCCGAACTACCGACGTCGCGGTCATGCGAGCGAGATCCTGCGTCAGAGCCTCGTTGTGGCCCGCTCCGGTGGTGTCGACCGCGTCTTGGTCACGTGTGACGACAGCAATCTCGGATCGCGGAGGGTGATCGAGGCCAACGGTGGGGTGCTGGAGAACATTGCCGAGGTCAACAACCCGGGAAAGACCGCGGCTGCGGTGATTCATGGTGATGTTCAATCTGCAGACGCTCGATTCGAAATCGGACGAGAGAACGGCTACCGGGCGATCCTGAAGCGACCGTACTGAGCCCACTGACGACAGTCGACCCCCGAAGAACAACCTGGACGTGACGACGGTCCCACACTTCTCCACGCAGAATGTCGTTCATCCGGATAGAGGGGCGCCGCATCGCGGCCCAAGCCGAGCACTGCACTTTCCCGGCTCGCACTGTGCGATCACACCAGGTACCGCTCGCTTGAGGTGCGCGATCCCGACCGCTCGTCAAGAAGCAGGGCCCATAGGCGTCAAGCGACGCACTCGACGTGCATGCCACCTCCATGGTGCGGCCATGATCCTCATAGCCATTGGGCTTCTTTCTCTTGCCATCGGGCTTCAGCGGTTGCTCACGCGGGACGCCGCTGGCGCGATGCGCGATGAAGAGCGGCGAACGGGGCGGGAGACTTCGGTCCCCTTGTTTGCCCTGGGCCTGGCATACGTCATGCCCGTAGTGGGCTTGCTTCTGGTTGTGGTCGGCATCCTTCGGCTTGTGTGAGGGTCCGCTCAGCTCGCCTGTGACGAACTGTAAGCCTGGCAGGATCCGTCAGGACCGTGGACCCGGCAAGGGCGTCTTGCGACAGTCGGCGGACAACGAAGTGTCGTGACAACCTCCGCGAGGCGTATTGCGGCTGAGTTGGGATCGAGTGCGGTCTGGCGACGTCCCCGCGGGATCATCGACACGCGGCTCGTTCCAGATCCACAAATCGCTGACCATGTACTTCGTGTCGGCGCCATTGCCCGCCGCGCCGGAACCTCGCTGATCGTGCCGCATCGGTAAGGCACGCCGCCGGGTCGCCTTCGCGGACCGAATCGGAAAAACAGCCATCCAGCAGGCATTTTTCAGAGCGGATGACGGGAATCGAACCCGCGTTCTCAGCTTGGGAAGCTGATGTTCTACCATTGAACTACATCCGCAAGAGGCCCCACGCTAGCGGGAGCCCGTGTGACGACCGAACGTCAGGCGCCGCGGGCGTCGATCGCAGCCTGGTCGTACGGCTCGATCATGATGCACTCGCCGGGGCATTCCTCGGCGGCGTCGACGGCGAGGTCGATGAGCGAATCGGGGATCTGCGCGACACCACGCCCGTTGTCCGGTCCGTGGCCCGCCCCTTCGGCGCCGTCGAAGATGATCGTCGCTCCGAAGTGAGCGGCCTCTTCCTTGACCACCCAGAGGCCGTCGTCACGGGCCACGAACACGTCGGGACAGATCTCCGAGCAGATGCCGTCACCCGTACACAGATCCTGATCGATCCACACCATCAATGCTGTTGCCATGTCGCCAGGTCCTTTCGAGCGTTCGAACGTCGTCCGTCGTTCTATCTCCCGGCGGGCTCGAACCGTCGGCCTGCATCGGAATCATCAGGTCAGGTTGTGATTCATCAGGTCGGCGGCGTCGTGGTGCCGCCGGTCGGATGTTCGCCGCAAGCCGTTCATCACACCGGCCTGGTCGGCCTTGCGGTGGTTCTGGCTCAGCTTGCGCTTCGCGACGACGCGATCGATCGCCATCTCGATCCCGATGATCGCCCGGAGCTGGCGCTTGGTGAGGTCGGTGACGATCGATCGGACGAAGGTCGAGTCGTCGTGGACATCGACCGAGCCGTGCAGGTGAACGACCTCGTCGTTGGCGGTGGGGACCGCGCGCAGGTCGTCGCCCTTCGAGGGGTACCAGCTCGGCGACGCGCAGGCAGCGGGGTGGTGAGTAGGCGCCCGGTGTTTGTGTTGCATTCCGGGTGACCCGTCCCACCCAGACCTGCACGCAAACGGGGTGGTGGGGGGCGGGTCACTAACGTGGGCGACCGTGATCTTGTCCGACCGCACCCTTCGTGAACAGCTCGCCGCCGGCCGGATCGTGGTCGATCCGTTCGACGAGTCGCTGATCCAGCCCTCGTCGATCGACGTCCGGATCTCCAACCTGTTCCGAGTCTTCCGCAACCACACGCGCGGCGTGATCGACGTCAAGCTCGACATGGTCGACCTCACCGAGCTGATCGAGATTCCGGAAGCGTCGGAGGAACCCTTCATCCTGCACCCCGGCGAATTCGTGCTGGGTTCGACACTCGAGCGCATCGGCGTCCCCGGCGACCTGGTCGGACGCGTCGAGGGCAAGTCGTCACTCGGCCGTCTCGGCCTGCTGATCCACTCGACCGCCGGGTTCATCGATGCGGGCTTCGACGGCCACATCACGCTCGAGCTCGCCAACGTGGCCAGCCTGCCGATCACGCTCTACCCGGGAATGAAGATCGGCCAGGTCAGCTTCATGCAGATGACGACGCCCGCCGACCACCCGTACGGCTCGGGCGCCAGCGGGTCGAAGTACCAGGGCCAACGAGGCCCCACCCCGAGCCGGTACTTCGAGAACTTCACGCGCTGACGGCAGTCGACCCCGACCGCGGACGGCCATCCGCCGTTTGCGTCACCTTTCGCGTGAACCGGCCCACGGCGTACGCGATGCAAACCGGGTCGGGCCGCGTCGGATCCGTTTGCGTCGCGTTTTGGGCAGGGCGGGCCACGATCTTCGCGACGCAAACCGTGTGGTTGGCGCAGGTGTGTTGGCGGGCAGGTCGGCGGTGTTGGTCACTCGACGAAGCGACGGACCCTGGCGCGCTTGCCGCGCATCGTGGTCGACTGCATCGTCTCGATGACGTGGTCGACCGATGCCTCTGGCACTCCGACCACCGAGTACGCGTCGGAGATGCGGATCGGGCCGATCTCCCGACCGACGAGCCCGGTCTCGTTGGCGATCGCTCCGACGAGGTCGCCGGGGCGCACACCTGCCTTGCGCCCCAGGCTGACGTGGACGAATCCCGTGCCCGCACCACCCGAGCGCTGACCCTTCTTTCCCGGGCGGTCGCGTTCGCCGGCGTTGCGGTTCTTGCTCTTGTCGAACTTCTTCTTGCCGTCGGAGGACTTGCCGCGGAGACGGTCGGACGCATCGGGGATCTCCAGCTCGTCGATCGTGGCGCCGCGTGACTCGTGGACCAGCTTGATCGCGGCGAGGGCGATGTTGCGGTCGCTGTCCTCGCCGGCGAGCGCGTGGAGGACGACGTTGAAGTCCTCGAGGTCGACCGCGGACAGCGCCTCGCGTACTGCGTTGACGGTCATCTCGATCTGGCGGATGCGCAGGTCCGACACCGTCGGCACCTTGGCGATCTCGAACCTCTGCTTCGTGAGCCGCTCGATGTTCTCCAGTCCGCGTCGCTCACGGGGCTCGGCGAGCGTGATCGCCACGCCCTCCCGGCCGGCGCGGCCGACGCGCCCGATGCGGTGGACGTAGCTCTCGGCAGCGGACGGGACGTCGTAGTTGACGACGTGGGTGAGCGTGTCGACGTCGAGGCCGCGAGCGGCGACGTCGGTGGCGACGAGCAGCTCGGCGGTGCCGTCGCGCAGCCGCGCCATCACGCGGTCGCGCTGGGCCTGATCCATGCCGCCGTGCAGTGCCTCGGCGCGGTAGCCGCGGGCGTTCATCGTCTCGGTCAGCTGATCGACCTCGGTCCGGGTGCGACAGAACACCAGCGCCGACTTCGGTGCCTCGATGTCGAGGATGCGCCCGAGCGCCGATGGCTTGTGGGCGCGCTGCACCACGTACACGGTCTGGCGTACGAGCACCTTCGCGCCCGGCTCGGAGTCGGGCCGACCGATCGTGATCCGCTCGGGGCTGCGCTGGTAGCGCTTGGCGATCGACGTGATGCGCGACGGCATCGTCGCCGAGAACAGCACGGTCTGTCGGTCGTCGGGGGTGCTCTCGAGGATCGACTCGATGTCGTCGGTGAAGCCCATGTCGAGCATCTCGTCGGCTTCGTCGAGGATCACCGTCTGGATCGCGTCGAGGGCGAGCGAGCCGCGACCGATGTGATCGAGTGCTCGTCCGGGTGTGGCGACCACGACGTGGACGCCGCGGTCGAGCGCCTGGAGCTGTCGCTGGATCGGCTGGCCGCCGAAGACCGGCACCACCTTGACGCCCAGTTCGCGCCCGTAGCGGAACATCGCCTCGCTGACCTGCACGGCGAGTTCTCGGGTGGGCACGAGCACGAGCACCTGCGGCACGCGACGCGAGGCGTCGATCATCTGGAGCGCGGGCAGGGCGAACGCGGCGGTCTTGCCGGTACCGGTGGCCGCCTGGCCGAGCAGATCGCGGCCGGTCAGGAGCAGCGGGATCGTCTCGCGCTGGATCGGAGTTGGTTCCTCGTAGCCCAGGTCGTCGAGGGCGGCGAGCAGCTCGTCGCGCAACCCGAGCGTGGCGAACCCGGTCGCGACATCGTCGTCCGCAGCGTGGTCGGCGGTCGGGTCGGCGTCGTTCTCGGCGTCGATCGCCTCGGTGTCGGGTTCGTCGTGTTCGTTGCTCATCGCGTGCTCCTGCAGGGGGAATTGGCCAACGATACGAACACGATCACCCGGATCGAACAGAATGTTGCATGGCCTACATCGCCGACCGCATCGTGCACGACGCCGACGCCCACATCATGGAGCCGCCGAACTGGCTTCGCGACCATGCCGATCCGGGTATTCGCGACCGAATCGAACGCCCCGGGTACGCCAACGAACTGGTCCAGACCGGCGACGGCGACCACGGGGGCGACCAAGCGCGCATCGACGCCGTCTTCGAACGGCTGGCCCAGCGTCACCGCACCGAGGAGTTCCTCGCGGACGAGGACGTCGACGTGATGAACCGCAAGAACTTCGCTGCGACCGGTTCGTTCCTCGCCGAGGACCGACCCCGCGTGCTCGACTTCATCGGCGTGCAGAGCCAGCTGCTCTTCAACACGTTCCACAACAGTCGCCTCTACCAGTGGGAGCACCAGCCCGACCTCGACCTCGCCTACGGGACCGCCCGTGCGCACAACCGGGGGATGATCGAGTTCTGCTCGGTCGATCCGCGCCTGCTGCCCACCTGCTACGTGCCGCTCGCCGACTTCGAGCGGGCGGACGCGATGGCCGGCGAGGCGATCGGGATGGGCGCCGCCGCGCTGCTGGTCGCGTCCGGTTGTCCCAGGGGCCACTCGCCGTCGCACATCGCCCTCGACCCGGTGTGGCGCCAGGCGGAGGAGGCCGGCATCCCGGTCGTGTTCCACGTCGGCGGCACCGGCGACCTGATCGATCGCGCGTACTTCGACAATGGCCTGCCGATCCCCACCGACTTCCACGGCGGCGAGGAGAATTTCCGCTCGGTCGACTACATGGCGATCCCGTTCCCGCCGATGCAGACCCTCGCCACGCTGATCTTCGACGGGGTGCTCGAACGGTTCCCCGACCTGCGCATCGGCGTGATCGAACAGGGCTGCAGCTGGGTGCCGAGCTGGATGAAGCAGATGGAATCGGCGATCGAGGCGTTCGGTCGTCACGAGGAGCGCCTCCAGGAGCTGTCGCTGCGACCGAGCGAGTACGTCGAGCGCCAGGTGCGGGTCACGCCGTACCCGACCGAGGACATCGGCTGGGTCACCGATCAGATCGGCCCGAACGTGCTGCTGTTCAACACCGACTACCCGCACGTCGAGGGCGGTCGCCGACCGTTCGAGCGCTTCGAGAAGAGCCTCGGCGACCGCTCCGAGGAGATCCGCCAGCGCTTCTACGCAGACAACTTCGTCGACCTGATGGGCTCCGCCGTCGTCGCCCTCGTCTGAGCGGCGATCGCGCCGGAGCGATGAGCGAACGCACCGTCTACCGGGCCATTACTCATCGCCGGCGGTGGGCGTTGCGGTGGCGGTCGACGGGACCCGCGTTCCGAATGCTGGGTCGATTGCGCGCCGAGGTGGGTAGACAACAAGTGTGATCGACAATCTCGCCGCTGCTCCGGTTGCCACGTATCGCGTCCAGCTGACGCCGTCGTTCGGTTTCGCGGAGACGATCGGGATCCTCGACCATCTCGTCGCACTCGGTGTGAGCCACCTGTACCTGTCGCCGGTCGCCGAGGCGGTCCCCGGGAGCGAGCACGGCTACGACGTGATCGACCACACCCGTGTGCGGGCCGACTTCGGTGGCGACGGCGGCCTGACCGCGCTGCTCGACGCAGCTCTCGCCCGGGGCCTCGGCGTGATCATCGACCATGTCCCCAACCACATGTCGGTCGCCGAGGCGCACCTCAACGACCGCTGGTGGGAGATGCTCCGCGACGGTCGCGAGTCGCCCTCCGCGTCGTGGTTCGACGTCGACTGGGACGTCGACGACGGCCGGGTGATCGTCCCCAAGCTCGGCGACCCGCTCGAGAAGGTGCTCACCGTGGGCGGTCTCTCGATCGGGGTCGGCGACCGTGGACCCGAGCTGCGCTACGGACCGCTGCGTTTCCCACTCGCACCGGGGACCGAGGAGCTCGACGTCGCGGAGGCGGTCGAGCGCCAGCACTATCGGCTGCAGTGGTGGCGTGACCCGGCGCGCAACGTCCGACGGTTCTTCACGATCGACGACCTGGTCGCCGTGCGCGCGGAGGATCCTGCGGTCGCCGCAGTGATCGACACGATCCCGACGCGGCTCGTGGACCATCCCGCGTTCGCAGGCGTCCGGGTCGATCACGTCGACGGGCTGGCCCAGCCCGAGGCCTACCTGCACGGTCTCCGCCGTCGCATCGGCGAGCAGCGGTGGCTGCTCGTGGAGAAGATCCTCGCCGTCGAGGAGATGCTGCCACCGTCGTGGCCGGTCGACGGCACGACCGGCTACGAACACATCCGTGTCACCGAGCACACCCTGCTCGACCACTCGGCCGACGAACCGCTGACTCGCCTGTGGACCGACCTCACCGGCGACGACCGCTCGTTCGCAGCGATCGAGGAGGCCGGTCGCCGTGAGGTGCTCGACGGCGGGCTGCGGCCCGATCTCGAACGTCTCGTCCGGTTGATCGCCGACCGAGGCGAGGCGGCCGGGTGGGTGACCGGCCGGATCCGCGAGGCCGCCGTCGAGCTGACGATCGGTCTGCATCGCTACCGCACGTACCTCCCCGACGACCCAACATCGGTGTCAGAACTCGAGACTGCCCACCGTCGAGCGTCGGCCCACCGACCGGACCTTGCCGACGACCTCGACCGCCTGGTCGCACTGATCCGGCGGGATGCGTCGGTGGCCGAACGTTGGCAGCAGCTGACGAGTCCGGTGATGGCCAAGGGAGCCGAGGACCGCGCCTTCTACCGGTACCTCCGCCTCGCGGCACTGTGCGAGGTCGGTGGCGCTCCCGGCCAGTTCTCACTGCCGGTTCCGCGGTTCCACCAGCA
>Ga0316193_10003763_pt1 | contig 11028 bp, 10 predicted proteins | sample MerIslsedime2_MG_FD_207735 | JGI IMG/M metagenome (GOLD analysis project Ga0316193, IMG submission 207735) | Coastal sediment microbial communities from Maine, United States - Merrow Island sediment 2 | ecosystem: Environmental > Aquatic > Marine > Coastal > Sediment | place: USA: Maine... | reverse complement strand
GATGCCTTTCCGCCTTGGCCATCTCCTGGCGCAGGGTTGCGAGGAACAGTCGACGATTGGGTAAATTGGTCAGATCATCGTATTGCGCCTGGTAGCGAATTGTCTGTTCGGCGAGTTCGCGCTGGTGGCGGAATTCTAATGATTCGAGAATGGTCTGGTTGAGGCGCTTTGCCGACACCAGCACCATCATCACAAATAGAATCGACATGATGGTCATGGCGAGGCTGAACTCGCTGTCGACCAGGTTGAACTTGATGATGATTGGCAGGCTCGCCAGTATCACGAAGCCGCGCGCGGCATTGAGTATGGCTGACAGGGTTGTGATGGAGCCGGCGCAGATTCCGGAAATCACGAAGGCGAGAAACACCTGATGTACCGGGCTGTGCTCCGGGAATAGAAAAAAACCACCGATTCCCCAGATAAATCCCGCACTCAGGCTGGTGACGACTGCGCGCTGTGTCCAGACGGGGGCGATCAGCTGGTCCCGCTCTTCACGCTCGAATTGCCTGAACATCAACAGCCTGAGCAGTGACAGCAGGTTGGTCATGGCAAACCAGGCAAGAATCGTGCGCTGATCGATAACCTGCCATTGCGCAATCGACAGTATTGAACTGCACACCAGTACGGTGAACAGGGAGCTTGGAATAGCGGCAAACAGTATTCGGATCTGCTCGGACTTGACGTCGGCGGGATCGGTGGTGGAGGTCAGTTCTTCGAATACGACCTGCGTCATGTTGAGCGCAGGCTCGACAACAGCAAGCGGGTAGCGGGGCGCACACCGCGCCACAGGCGAAAAGCCTCAGCTGCCTGCTCAACCAGCATGCCGAGGCCGTCATGACTTCGCTTTACGCCATGGGCTGTCGACCATTCCACGAAGGCGGTTGGCGCTTTCAGGTTATACATCATGTCGTAACAAACGCCTGCCTTGCCGAGGACTGCTGCTGAAACAGGCGGAATCTGGTTACTGAGTCCGGCCGCAGTCGCGTTAATAATCAAGTGGTAACCCCCACGTTCGATTTGATTATAGGCAACCACTTCGATCTTACCGAAGCTTGTAAAGTCCATAGCCAGTGCCCGGGCCTTGTCGACACTTCGGTTAGCCAGGGTGACTCGGGCCGGAGACAGCGCCAACAGTGGTTCTAGCACTCCTCTCACGGCTCCCCCGGCGCCTAAAATCAGGATATTTCGCTGCGTTATCTCAATTTTCAAATTGTCGACCAGGTCACGAACCAGGCCGACTCCGTCGGTGTTATCGCCGTGAATTGTGCCGTCCGACTGCAGGCACAAGGTATTGACGGCACCGGCGATCCTGGCGCGCGAACTCAGGCTGTTACAGAGTTCCCAGGCTTCACGCTTGAAGGGTACGGTGACATTGAGGCCACGAAAACCCTGTTGTTGCAGATCGGCGACTCCAGCTGCAAAGGCGTCAGTAGCAATTTCGATTGCCTGGTACCGGAGTGATTCGCCCGTTGCGCGCGCGAACTCGGCGTGGATGCGAGGTGACAGGCTGTGTGCCACCGGATTGCCGACCACCGCGTAATGATCGACACGGTTGCTATGCGCCATTATTTTTCCTGCAACCAGGCGGCTGCCGATTTCGCGTAGTAGGTCAGAATGCCGTTGGCGCCGGCGCGTTTGAACGACAGCAACGCTTCCAGCACGCAGGCGCGTTCGTCGATCCAGCCGTTTTGACCGGCTGCTTTGAGCATCGCGTATTCGCCGCTGACCTGGTAGACGAAGGTCGGAAACTGCAGCTCTTCGCTGACGCGTCGTACGATATCGAGATAGGGCATGCCGGGTTTGATCATGACCATGTCGGCACCTTCATCGATATCGAGCGCCGCTTCATGCAGAGCCTCGTTGCTGTTGGCCGGGTCCATCTGGTAGCTGTACTTGTCGGCACCGGCCAGATTGGCGGCAGAGCCGACCGCGTCGCGAAACGGGCCATAGAAGCTTGATGCGTATTTAGCGGCATAGGCAAGAATGCGTGTATTCACATAGCCACTCGATTCCAGCGCCTCGCGGATCATGGCGATGCGGCCATCCATCATGTCGGAAGGCGCGACCACGTCAGCTCCAGCCTCGGCGTGCGACAGCGCCTGCCTGACCAGAACTTCGATAGTTTCGTCGTTCACCACGTATCCCTGTGCATCCAGCAAGCCGTCCTGGCCATGGCTGGTATAGGGATCGAGCGCCACGTCGGTGATGACGCCGAGCTCGGGATGCGCCGCCTTGAGCGCACGCACGGCCCGCTGTACCAGGCCTTGCGGGTTCCAGGCTTCGTCTGCCCTGTCGCTCTTGCCGGATTCGCCCACGACCGGGAACAGTGCAATGGCCGGGATGCCGAGGGCGCTGACTTCCTGTGCCTGTTCGAGCAGTAAATCGATACTCACACGCTCGACTCCGGGCATTGATTCCACGCTTTCGCTGCGCTGCTCACCGTCGAGGATAAACATCGGATAGATAAAGTCGCTCGCACTGAGGCTGTTTTCGCGCATCAGGCGGCGGGAAAAATCGTCACGACGCATGCGTCGCTTGCGGGTGTAAGGATAACTGGACACGGTTTTATCTCTGATTAAGGTGATAGGCGCAAATATCGCATATATCGGACGCAGGTGACAGGGTCACAGCTGCGCGGTCGCACGGTGGGTTTTATGTCCCTGGGGCTTTTCAGGTATTGCGTACCAGCCAACGTACCAGGTCGGTCCACAGGCGGCTGATCTGCTGTTTCGACGGCATGATGCCGGCATGGGGTAGCTCAAGTGTCACCACCGGAACGCCGAGGTAAATACCCGCGTAATTGCCGAGTGACCCGGGGTAAGTGCCCATCAGATTCTTGTACAGATGGCCGATCTGCCGGGGCGCATTATTACGGTCGGGTGCATCATAGTCTACCAGCGAATAGGGCGCGTGCACGGCGATGACAACATCTGGTTTGAAGTCTCTGATTTCCTGGTATAGCCAGATGGTTTCCGGCTCACTGAGCGGATATGGCCCTGGGTAGCGACGTTCATTTCCCTTTGTTTTGTCACGCCAGTATTCAAGTGCTGCGTTCGATTCACCATTCGGGCTCGCGAAATTGCGATTCAGGTCGACACCGTTTGCGTTGGTACGGCTATGCTTCTTCTGCAGCGCACCGTCGGGATTCATCAACGGGTTGACGCGCCAGTGAAACAGCCCCGAATGGTGCTGCTCCAGGGTGTGCATCCATTTGAACACGATGCTTATCGAGGCAAGTTCGTCGCCATGCGTGCCACCAACCAGCAAGATGCGGGCCTGTGGCCGACGCTCGCCGAGTGGCGGATATTCCTTGATCAGGAGCGGCGTGCCGCCAACCGAGTGGTGCCCGCTGTGCTGCAGGTTCAGGCTGGTGCATTCGCGGTTGCTGACGCTGGCAAGTTTGTTGGATATGCGCTGACAAATTGATTCCATCGACGCCATGATTCCAGCCGTTGCCAATGAATCGTCGGACAGGACCGACTGGTTTATTGTGAGCGGCTCAAGCGGTGCAATTGACGCCACCGGGATTCCGCTCTCGGACGCACTCGCCATGCCGCTCAGCAAAGCCAGTCCGACGATTACTGAAAGGGCGGGATTATTCACCGAGAGTCACTTTTTTCAAGCTGTTGAGCCCGGTGATCTTGCCACTCGGGGAAGACCGGTTAAGCAGTCGCAGACGGTTGATCGCGTCGTATTCGAGAACACTTCGCTGCGCCACTGACCCAAAGCTCTGGTTACTGCGCGGAATGACCCGCAAGCGTGGTGCCTTGATGGCCGCAACCTGCGCTGCGTCGACATGCTGGGAGCTGTTGCCGGTTTTGATGAACTGTCGATCATTTTCCCTACCCTGATTCAGGCTGCTTCCCCAGACCATCCCGGGCGCAGGCTGATAGTTGTCACGATACTCTGTTATAGACAGTTTCCGCGCAGCGCGCACGACCATTTTCAGTCGTTCATCGTAGCAACCGCAAGGGCTGGTGATTTCACAGTGGTAGCCGCGGCCCTGCTCAATTTCCCCGCCTTCCGAGACCAGTGTAAAGTCGTTGTCACCGGTTAGTGGATTCCCGGCGCCGGCACCGAGAAACGGCCTCGCGGCCGACAGGTTTGAAGTTGCAGGTTTCATGAGTGAATTATTGGATGACAACGCGCTTAATTCAAGGCAAAAAAAAGGGTGCGTATGCACCCTTCTCTGAAAACTGGTTACAGTATCGCAGCGGTTATTTGTTACCGTAGCGCTGACGAAATTTGTCGACCTGCTTGGCGGTTTGCAGAATGTGCTGCTTACCGGTGTAAAACGGATGCGACTGGCTTGAAATTTCAAGCTTCAACAATGGATATTCGTTGCCGTCTTCCCACTTGATGGTTTCACGTGTCGGTACGGTCGATTTTGTCAAAATGGCGAAATCGGATGAGATGTCCTGGAAAACGACGTCTCTGTAATTGGGATGAATGTCTTGTTTCATGGCGCGGCTGCTATTGGGCAAGTCGTAAAGGGCGCGAATTCTCACCTTTTAGCGACTAAAGTGCAAGTTTTTTTTGGCAGTTTGTTGCTTGCAGTGTGTTTAATTTAGGAGGCAAAGTTCATGTGTTTTGTCATCAAGATTTAATAAAACCCTGAGCCGCCGAAGGACGCCAGATTTATCCACAATTTCTGTGGATAACTGTGTGCATAAGCACCGCAGAGGCGACGCAGAGCCAGTAGCAGCCTAGGGTTTTGTTAAATGTGTCATTTTTTAACCAACTTATAAAGTTGTTAAAAATCAATAGCTTGTATAATGGGAAAAATAACCTGCAAAAATTTCAGAAAAATATCTTGACTTTTTTGCGAGTAATATTCAGTTGTGCATAATTTCCGCGTTAGATTCGAAAAACGGCCTGTTTTTTGTCGGTTGAAGCGTCAAAAAAAGCGCCTGCAGATCGTTTAAATGACAAAACCCGAGTTCGCTCGGCGTTATTTTTTCGCCATTGAATTCCAGCAAACCCTTGTCTTGAGCCAGTTTCAGAGCGGGAAGCACCTCGTTTAACGATAATCCGGTGTTGTCGTGGAACAGGTGGGTATCGAAACCCTGTTTGAGACGCAGCGCGTTTAACATGAACTCAAAACACAGATCTGCAGTATCAAGCTGGGTTTCGCTGGCAATGCGCGCGCTTCCCTGTTGTTCCAGGTAAAGGCGGGGATGGCGCAGTCGTACGCGGCGGATGACACGGTCTTCACCCGCCAGGGTGATCTTGCCATGGGCTCCGGCACCGATACCGAGATAATCACCGAATTGCCAGTAATTGAGATTATGACGCGACTCGCGTTTTGGCCGGCTGTAAGCTGAAATTTCGTATTGTCGATAATCGGCCTCGGCCAGTTGAGCCTGACAGGCTTCCTGCTGCGCAAAGGACAGATCATCATCGGGCATGTCTGGCGGTTGCCGGTGATGAAACAAGGTATTCGGTTCGATCGTCAACTGGTAGTGCGACAGGTGTTCGGGACCGAGCTCGATTGCCTGTGCCAGGTCGGACTTTGCTGCGGCGAGGCTCTGCCGCGGCAGGCCGAACATCAGGTCGAGGTTGATGTTGTCAAAGCCCGCATCACGGGCAAGCTGGAACGCCTGTAGCGCCTGTGCCCCATCATGTACGCGTCCCAGTAATGCCAGTCGCTCATTGTCGAAGCTTTGTATGCCGATGGAGAGACGATTGACACCGGCCTCGCGGTATCCCCGGTAATTCGCAGCGTCGGCGCTACCAGGATTGGACTCCATGGTGATTTCGATCGCGGGCGCAAAGTTGAGCAGCGAACGCAGCCCCGAAAATAACCGGTCTATGGACTCAGCGGAAAACAGTGACGGGGTGCCGCCGCCGATAAAGATTGATTCGATGCGACGCCCCCAGATCAGCGGCAGATCCTGTGCCAGGTCGTCGAGCAGGGCGTCGACGTAGGCCTGCTGCGGGATGCTATCGGATTCGTGCGAGTTGAAATCGCAATAGGGGCACTTTTTTTCACACCAGGGAAGGTGTATGTAAAGGCCCAGCGGTGGGTTGCTGCTAAACATGCTGATCCTGGAGCTTCCTTTTCAACTCTGCGAGTGCCTTGCCGCGATGGCTGATGCGGTTTTTCTCGGCAGCACTGAGCTCTGCGCTGGTGCAACCGAGTTCGGGCAGGAAAAAATAGGGATCGTAGCCGAATCCACCTTTGCCGGCGGGTTGCAGCTGGATCATTCCTTCCCAGCTGCCTTCGCAGATCAGCGGCGAGGGGTCTCCTGCGTGGCGCATGAAAACGATTACCGCGCGATAGCGCGCGCTGCGTTCAGCAACCGGTACTGCCTGCAGCTTTTCCACCAGCAGGGCGTTGTTGGCCGCATCGTCGGCTGCAGGACCGGAGAAGCGCGCACTGTAAACCCCGGGCGCGCCGTCGAGTGCGTCAACCTCGATACCGGAATCGTCCGCGAGCGCTGGCAGGCCCGTATGACTTGCAGCATGACGCGCTTTGATTATCGCGTTTTCGACGAAGGTGGTTCCGGTTTCGGCTACCTCGCTGACGCCGTATTCGGACTGGGCGTGCAGCTGATAACCGAGATCGTCGAGTATGGCCGATAGCTCGCGCAGTTTGCCGGGATTACCCGACGCCAGGACCAGCTGTTTCATGCCTGCGTTTGCAGAGCAAAAATGCGACTGATGCCATTGCGTGCCAGCGCCAGCATTTCACCGAGTTCCAGTTCGCTGAAAGCCGCGGCTTCGGCAGTGCCCTGGACTTCGATAAAGCCACCCTGGTTGTTCATCACGACATTCATATCGGTGTCGGCAACCGAATCCTCGGCATAGTCCAGATCGAGCACCGCCTGTCCCTGGTAGACGCCGACTGAAATAGCGGCAACCTGACACTCGATTGGACTCTGCTTGAGATCACCTTTGTCGATCAGGCTTTGAATTGCGTCCGACAGGGCCACCCAGGCACCGGTAATGGACGCGGTGCGCGTACCGCCATCGGCCTGGATGACGTCGCAGTCGATAGTAATGGTACGCTCACCCAGCTTCGCGGTATTGATGCTGGCCCGCAGCGCACGCCCGATCAGGCGCTGGATTTCGAGGGTGCGGCCACCTTGCTTGCCGACATTTGCCTCACGACGCATGCGGCTGCCGGTGGAGCGGGGCAGCATACCGTATTCGGCGGTAACCCAGCCGCTACCTTTACCGCGTAAAAAGCCCGGGACCGAGTTGTCGATCGAGGCCGTGCAAATGACACGGGTGTCGCCGCATTCGATCAATACCGAACCCTCGGCGTGCTTGATATAGTTGCGGGTAATCTTGATCGATCTTAATTCGTCCGCGGAGCGGGTACTGGGTCGCATAAGCATGCCTCCTTGAATTGAGCGGCAATTATACTCATCGGGCCGAAGGGCGTCCGCAAGATTCGACCTGCTTATTGCACAGCTTTAATATAGTGATAGCCAAAAATAAGATATCATGCAGGTTACCTGTCGGTGACAGGCCTTAACAGAGAGAGACTGGATAGTGATACGAAGTATGACCGCATTCGCCAGGGTGCAACAAGCTAACGAAGCCGGGGCGATTACCTGGGAGTTGCGTTCGGTGAACCACCGCTATCTGGAACCCGGTATCAAACTGCCCGATGAATTCCGGCAGCTCGAACCTGAAATTCGTAAATTGCTTGGGCAATACCTGACCCGCGGCAAGATCGATCTGTCGCTGCGCTACAAGATTGACCAGCAACAACAGAGCAAGATCACACTCAATGACAACATCGTGCGCAGTTTGCGCGAAGTCGAGCAGAAGGTGTTGAATATCGTGCACGAGGGTAGCAAGCTTTCGGTTTCCGATATCCTCAGTTGGCCCGGTGTCATCAGTGAAGGAGAGCGCGATATTTCGTCTTTGCTCGAACTGTCGACGGTTTGTCTTGACGCAGCGCTCCAACAGTTGCAGGAAAGTCGCGAGGCGGAGGGCAGGGCGCTTGAGGAAATGATCCGCAGCCGCTGTCAGCAGGTCAGCGATATCGTTGCCGAGGTGCGCAAACACCGGCCCGAAATGGTTGCCTCGCTGCGCGCTAAATGGACCGCTGCGCTGGATGAAAAGCTGGCACAATGGCGCGATTCAGCGAACGAAAACCGGCTCGAGCAGGAGCTGGTGATGCTGGCACAGAAACTGGATGTCGAGGAAGAACTGGACCGGCTGGATACGCACATCGCGGAAGTTTTAAATGTGCTCGACAGGGATGAGGCGGTCGGTCGCAGGCTCGATTTTCTGATGCAGGAACTCAATCGCGAGGCGAATACCCTCGGCTCCAAGTCGCAGGACGGTGCAACTACCCAGCAGGCCGTAGACCTCAAGGTATTGATTGAGCAAATGCGCGAACAGGTACAGAACATAGAGTAGCCCGGTGCGCGAATCGTGAAACTTACAATTTCTTCTTTCAGCGCAATACTGGTCGGCAGTCTAACGCTGTTGATGTTTACGTTGTGGATGTTGTCCCTGCTGGTGCTCACCGATCGGCAAAATGAGCAGGCGGGCAGCGCGCTGGAGCACAATCTGCAGGCGCAGATTCAGCAGTTGCAGCAAAATCAGCAGTTGTGGTTGCAATCGCAGTATTACCTGCTCAGCTCGCTGGCGAAGTCGCCGGATGACAACCAGAACTTTCAGTCTTTCCTGTGGGGCTATTACCAGCGCAATCCGAGTATCTGGGCGGTTAACCTGGTGCAGTTCAATGATCGTGGCCTGCCATTATCCAGATCCAGCAAGCCGGGCTGCCTGCAACCTGACCAGATGTTGCGCGCCAATTTCGACAACTTCCTGGTACCGCGAATTTCAGCTTGCCGCATCGACGACAAGGCTTTGCTCGAAATCGCCGGTCCGGTTATCGCCGATGGAGACGCCATTGTGCTGCTGGTCAGCATGGATTACTTCGATTTTCTCAATGAATTTACCAGCCTGACCGATCGCAAACTGCAGCGCGTTGTGGATACCCCGCAAGGATTTCAATTCAATGAATTCGGCACCGTGGCGAATGAGGATGAATTAATCCATGTCGAAATCGGGGTGCTGGGTGCGATCTACGGGGAACTGCATCTTAAACCCCGGCCCCTGTCGTTCTGGGAATTATTCAAGCGCCAGGCGGCGGTGGTCTTCGTGGTGCTGTTCCTCGGGGCGCTGCTGGTATTGTTGCTGTTGCATCTGTTTCTGCTGAAACCGATGCAGGCGCTTGCCGGCAAGATGCGCCTGGCTGTTCATGGCCCGCCAAAAATCGGAATGACGACTGCAGGTGATATCGCGCCGGGGCTTGGCAAGCTGGTAGAGTACTTCAATTTGATGCAGAAAACGGCCCGCCTCGACCCGGTCACCGGGCTCAACAACCGGGTTATTTTCGAGGATCGCCTGTTGCAGGCGATACGGGAGGGTAAACGCAGTGGTCGAAAATATGCCCTGGTGCTGATTGATCTGCAGGGGTTCGATGAATTCGTACAGCAGCGCGGTCAGTACATGGTCGATGCGTTGTTGCGCCAGGTTGCGGAAGGACTGCGCGAAAGTCTGCGCGAGAGTGATCACCTGGCGCGGTTTGAACGCAATATGTTCGCGCTGTTGCTGGAAGTACAGCAACGCGATCAGTTGCAGAACCTGGTGGAAAAGCTTTATCTGTCGCTGATCCGGCGATATCGAGTGTATGAGCGTGAGTTCGCACTTAATGCCTTCATCGGCGTAGCCATATATCCGGATCAGGCCGTCGACGCTGACGGTCTTTATCAGAATGCCAGTACCGCGCTGGTTGCCGCTGAGCACAGCGACTGGCCGATTGCATACTTTCACGAAGATGAAGACGACGCCGATACTTCGGGATTTACCATTATTCAGTCGTTACGGCGTGCGATCGAGCGCGATGAGTTGAAGCTGGTGTACCAGCCGGTGGTCGATTTACAGAGTTATCACACCGTCTACCTCGAGGCGCTGCTGCGCTGGAAGGACCCCGAGGGGCATGATGCCTCGATCGAGCAAACCATTCGTCTCGCAGAGCAGAATCACCTGATCAAATCGCTCACAAACTGGATTATCGAAACTGCCTGCCGCTTCGTCAGTGAATCCAGGCTGGGGGATGTGGCGGTTGGTATTAATCTGTCGATGGTTGATCTGCACGATCGGCGGCTACCCGAGCGAATCGAGAATTACCTGCAGCAGTACCAGGTGAAGCCCAGCCAGATCGTTATCGAGATAACCGAAGGTCAGATTATGCAGGAGCCGGAGAAGGTGATCGAAGTACTCTCCCATCTTGGGGTCATGGGCCTGTCATTATCGATTGACGATTTTGGTACCGGGCAGGCATCGCTGACCTACCTGAAGGAGTTGCCGGTCGAGAAGATCAAGATCGACCAGTCTTTCGTGCGTGATATTGCGACCAATCCGGATGACCAGTTGATCGTGCGCGCCACGATCGAGCTGGCGCATACGCTCGACCTGAAGGTAGTAGCTGAAGGTGTCGAAACGTTGGCAGTCTGCGAGATGCTGGCTGAAATGAATTGCGATCACCTGCAGGGCTACTACATCAGCCGCCCGCTGGAGGCAGAGCAGGTCGCCGGATGGTTCGAAACCACCGTCAAACCGGATCTCGTTCGGAAAGGCCGTTGATGCCAATAGCGGGCCAGCGTGGTTTCGCCTGGCCTGGTTCAGGCCGGGCTATTGCGATTGTAGCGATTCCTGTTCTAGCGACAGAAAGATGCCATAGGCGTTGCGCCGATTGGCCTCCGCGAAGGCCGGGTAGTCAATAAAATCACCCCAGTCGGTTGCTTCATAGGCCTCGTCGAAGGGCAGCCACTCATCGACCGCCTTTTGCATCGCATTACGTACAAAAGAAAGATAGTTTTTCGTCAGCGATACAATTTCCTGCGGGTTTGCGGACGCTTTGCCATGTCCCGGGACGATCGCCCTGACGTTCGTCTGTTCCATCTGCCCTAACAGAGCCAGCCATTCAGCCGAGCTCGAGGTGCCGAGGAAGGGAATGCGGTCCTCGAAAATAATATCGCCTGAAAAAAGTACGCC
>Ga0316193_10003762_pt1 | contig 11029 bp, 9 predicted proteins | sample MerIslsedime2_MG_FD_207735 | JGI IMG/M metagenome (GOLD analysis project Ga0316193, IMG submission 207735) | Coastal sediment microbial communities from Maine, United States - Merrow Island sediment 2 | ecosystem: Environmental > Aquatic > Marine > Coastal > Sediment | place: USA: Maine... | reverse complement strand
AAATACAAATTTATTATTCGGCTTTAAACACCGGGGGATCAAGATGGAACCACCCGCGGGCCGGTTCCATTGAAAGCAATCATCATAAGCGTTAATAAACGACTCGAGTACTGTGATATTTCTTTGAAGACGCAGCCGCTGCTGCCCGATGATCGCCGACCTGTTGCGCAAGGCCATGATGGCCAATATCTCACTGGGAGCGCTGTTACAGATGGTGGTGTAATCTTTCAGGGCGGACACGCGGTCCAGCATCTGCCGGTCCCGGGAAGCCAGCCAACCGATGCGCAGGCCGGGTAGTCCGTATGATTTTGACAGACCGGACAGTGAAACGGCCCGGTCATATATTTCGCAGGCGGCAGGCAGTCTCGTATTCCGGTCGGCTTCCAGAAACCGGTACATCTCGTCTGAAAGCAGGTACGCGCTGCGCTGTCGGGCCAGCTCGGTAATGGCCGAAAACGTCTCTTTTGCCGGTACACAGCCGGTCGGGTTGTGGGGAAAATTAACCACCACCAGCCGGGTGTCGTCCCGCAGCAATTTCTCCAATTGTTGGATATCAAATCGCCAGCCATGCGCCTCGTCAGGGGCCCAATGCGACACGTCGCAGCCGATGGATCGGGCCACGTCATACAGCGACTGATACCCCGGAAAGGTGCAGACCACGTGGTCTCCCGGCCCCAGCAGGGCGTGCATCAATAAAAAGATCCCCTCTTCGGGGACCACCACGCGGATATCCGCTTCCCCCAGCCCGTCGTACCCGCCGGCGATGACCCCGCGAAGCAGGGGGTGCCCGGCGGATTCCGTGTATCCGAACTTCAGCCTCTGCCACAACGTCGCTGTCTCATCATCCGCCATGGCCAGCAATTCGGTCATGGACAACGCCTCACAGTCGGAACTCGACAGCAGATGCCGGGCGGAAAACTCGTGCTGAGCGAAATAGCGTTCCAGTGCAAAGGGCGTTATATTCATCCTTGCTGTCCTACTTTCACTCCGCATCCTTAGCGATCGGAATTTTTGATTCACAGGGAACCCCGGTCTGGCACAAACCGCAGCCCTTGCCTTCAAATCCATAACTGGTTTTGATATACGGCATGGCCACCTGCCGTATGTAGGCCTTGCATTTGACCTTCTCGTGTCCGGCTTCGCTAATGGATTCGGTCGGGCAGCGATCGATGCATTTGCCACAGATCCCTTTGCTGTAAAACAGACAATAGGCATGGTGGTCCGTGTAGGGTCTTGGCGTCGGTGGAATATTTATCCGCGCCACCACCGACCCGACCCGTATGGCCTTTCCGAGTGCGGTAATAAGACCATCGCTGAGCCCGAAAGTCCCCAGACCGCTCGCGTAAGCCGCATGCCGTTCGGACCATCTGGATGCAAACCCAAATTTATCGGATGTCTCCCTTTGCCAATGCGGCGACAGCATTGCTGCCACGACATCGACCCCCTCAGCCTTCAGGCAGCTTTCCATGTGACGACGCAGTTTGACATTGACCTGCTCACCATAGGTCCGCGCACGGGACCAGCGCTCCGCCGGATACTGAGACTCCTTGCGGTTGTCGGCCTTGGTCACCCGGGTTTGGGGCAGTATCCAACTGATAACTGTCAGGTCTGAGGCAACCGCATCGGACTGGGGAAAGGTCAACATAAATATTTCCAGCGGCGTCCAGTGAAAGGGGCCGACATGTGATTTGTAATCGCCGAACAGCGGGTCGTCACCGGCAGCGAATCCCACCAGCGGGGTGTCAAAAGCCCTTTCCCGGTCAGCATCCTGAAGATGGTTTTCGGGCGAATGGTCGATATAATCCGTAATCATATTGGTGATCCAGTCGCCTGCATCACTGATGTCGAAACCTGTCATTGGTCCACCTCTTTGCGCTGCAATAGATATCGGTTGAGTCAGTTATTTCGGGTTACGAGTTGCACGTTACGGGTTGCACGTTACGGGTTGCGGGTTACGAGTTGAACCTCCGGTATTCTGCATATAAAATATGATCATCTGTCCGCAACCGGCACCGGGATCATTGTTCCTCTCTTATCATGCATTCCGAATTCCTGAATCCACTGTTCGACCGTGAATATCACATCCACCGGTTATCCACAAATTATCGCTGAATCAAAAATATTTGTATCTTGAGTAAATAGTATGCTAAAGCCGTCTTTGTCTGAATAAGAAAGACTTAAACGTAACTAGGCAATGTTGGATACTCGCAACTCGAAACGTGTAACCCGCAAAAGACTGAGCCGACATTACCGGCCCAACGGGCAGATAACGAAACATTATTCTTAAAACCACTATAAAAGGAGCCGGGATGAAACTGACAGATATTTTGCCGCTTGACAGATGGATTGAACTGGAAAAAGAAATCAACGCCAGATTCGGGCTCGACGCGAATGTGTTCGACACCGCCGGTATTCGCATATCCGATTTCAAAAAGTGGGCAAACAAGTTGTGCCCCGAGATCAAATCCACCGACAAAGGACAGAGTTTTATCTGCGCTGTGGCCCACATGAACATCGCCAATCAGGCAATGGAAAGCCGTCGGGCGGTCATCGAAGAGTGCGATGCCGGCCTGGTGAAAGTCGTCGTCCCCATCTTTGCCGACGACACCTTCCTGGGGGCGGTCGGTGCCTGCGGCGTCCTGCTGGATGACGGCGAGGTCGAAACCTTTTTAATCGATAAAATAACCGGCATCAGTGAAGAAAAGGCCGAGGCTCTGGCAGCGGACATCGGCGCCATAAAGCGGGAGGATGCCGAAGAACTTGCCCGATTTGTGCAGGGAAAAATTGACGGGATCCTTGACGAATATCTCACCAGCGCCTGATGGTCATCCCATCCCTGCACCGCAGTTCATTTCCTGCGGGCCTTTTTAATTTCATCCAGATGCGCTTTTATGATCGGACTCATTTCCGGCGGGTGCCAATGGGTATCCTTCGGCAGTTCCGGCCACGTGAGCGGCAGATGCCTTGTCATACCCGGTGCGTCGGCTTCGGTCAGCATGGTCAGGGCGGCAAGCAGCACGTCGCGTTGCCCCTGGCTGTCTCCTACCTGTCCCAGAAGCCTGCCATAAGGGTATTCGATAGCTAGCGAACGGGGAATCCCCACCGTTCGATTAAACTCATGGGTCGGGGTCAGCACCACCGTTGAAAAACCGGCTTCTTCCAAAAAATTCGCAGCCTGTCCCACGGACCGGCAGCAAAACGGTCAGGCGGGTGTCAGTAACACCGCATCGACCCCTTCAGCCTTCATCTGCTGGGCCATCGGCGTGATGGCCTTGTTCAGAAATTCCGTCCCGCCCCACTGAAACCCGTAAAATGAATAGGTACTCGGTGCCAGGGACCCGACAATCCCCTCGGCTTCCAGTTCCGCCATGCGGGCCAGAGGGAGCATCACGTCGAGATCTTCGAGAATATAGCTCGTGTTGATATGCAAATGGTTGACGTTAACATCAGTTGCGGTAGTTGCCTTCGGTAGTACCCGAAACGTGGGGTCTCCATAGTCAGGATTTAACTTCTCCCGTTCCATGTCGAACGGCGGATCTGATTTCAAGCTGATGCCGGCGCTGGTGACCAGCGCCACCCTGGCGGAACTCAGCGGCTTGTCCAGCGGCGTCCAGGGAATCGGTCCCTCAAATTTGCCATCGGGAATAAACGTAAGAATCCAGGCCGCCAGTCCCGGCGGAAGAAAACGAAACCCATCCACTTCCTTACTGTTATGTTCCATTGAGTTGAAACTCCCTTCTGATCGTGTTTTCTTTCTATTGTAATTTGTAGCGAAACGATTGCGGCTTTTATCTCCGCATGCTTTCCAAAGCGCAGCCGTGTGCGAAGACTGGTCGCGGAGGTAAGATTATGGATGCGTCTGCGTTTGTCGATCGAATAAAGTGAGCGGACGGCTAACAATATAACTGCATTTTCAGCGCGCCGCCGCCGCAACCTTTTTTTCATGTTCGAGCAGCCACTCTTTTCTCCAGATACCGCTGCCGTAGCCGGTCAGCTGGCCGCTGCTGCCGATCACCCGGTGACAGGGAATGATGATCGGAATCGGGTTGCGGCCGTTGGCGCCGCCCACGGCCCGACAGGCGGTCGGTTTGCCGATCGACCTGGCAACATCCCCGTAGGAAACCGTTTCGGCATAAGGGATCTCTTCAAGCTGACGCCATACGCGCTGTTGAAATTCGGTCCCCCGGGGTTTGAGGTCGACCGAAAATGCTGTCCGCGCCCCTTTAAAATAGTCGTCAATCTGCCGAATACATCTTTGAAGGACATCGGGGAAATCGCTATCGATCGATGCCGGCTGCTCTTCGAACAGGATTTCGATGACATGCGACGCCGTGGCTGTAATGGACAGTGTGCCGACCGGCGACGCATAATTAGTGGTGTAAGTTTTCATGGTCTCGAAGATAAAATCTTTATCTTATTTCTGGCCAATTATTTTGCGCAGCACATAGGGCATAATCCCGCCGTGCTTAAAGTAATCGACCTCGATATCGGTGTCGAGCCGGGCCGTCACCTCAAACCGGATCTCACTCCCATCGGTTTTTACAGCCCGCACCTGCAGCTGTTTGCGCGGTTCAATATCTGCAATTCCGCTGATGGAATACGTCTCGGATCCGTCCAGGGAGAGACTTTGGGCACTGTCTCCCGGCAGAAAAACCAGCGGCAGGACACCCATGCCCACCAGATTGCTGCGATGAATCCGCTCGAAGGACTGCGTAATAACCGCTTTTACGCCCAGCAGATTGGATCCTTTTGCGGCCCAGTCCCGTGACGATCCGGCACCGTACTCCTTGCCTCCCAGCACCACCAGCGGCGTATTGTCGGCCTTGTAATCCATGGCAGCATCATAAATATACATCTCTTTGCTATCGGGATACTTGAGGGTGTAACTTCCCTCTTTCTCTCCGACGAGTTTGTTTTTCAAGCGAATGTTGCCGAACGTGCCGCGCATCATTACTTCGTGGTTCCCGCGCCGGGCCCCGTAAGAGTTAAAGTCGATCTGGTCAACGCCTTGGGAGATCAAATATTTGCCGGCCGGATACTCGGCCGGGATGGCGCCGGCCGGAGAAATGTGGTCGGTTGTGATGGTGTCGCCGACCAGCACCAGCGCCCGGGCACCTTCGATGTCGGCGGTCTTTTCCAATTCCATGGTAAAGCCTTCGAAATAGGGTGGATTCTTTATATAGGTGGATTGATCATCCCAGGCGTAAGTCACGCTCTCCACATCGGGCAGTCCCTGCCAGAATTCATCCCCGTCGAAGATTCTGCCGTATTCCAGTTCATAAAATTCTTTTTTCACGTGCCGCTGAACCAGGGCTTCGATCTCCTCGTTGTCCGGCCAGATATCTTCGAGATAAACCGGCTGGCCGTTGGGATCGAGACCCACCGGCTCAAAAGACAGGTCGATATCGATGTGACCGGCCAGGGCAAAGGCGACCACCAGCATCGGCGAAGCCAGAAAGTTTGACTGGATCCGCTGGTGGATCCTGGCCTCGAAATTGCGGTTGCCCGACAGTACGGCGGCAACGTTGAGATCATTGTCGGCGATGGCTTTTTCGATCTCCGAATGCAGCGGCCCGCTGTTGCCGATACAGGTGGTACATCCGAAACCGGCAAGATGGAACCCCAGGGCCTCGAAATAGGGCATCATGCCGGCGTCCTCCAAATATTGGATGACGACCTTGGAGCCCGGCGCCAGGGACGTCTTGACAGTCGGCGGCACCTTGAGGCCGCGTCGAACGGCATTGCGTGCCAGCAGGCCGGCGCCGAGCAGCACGAAAGGGTTCGAGGTGTTGGTACACGAGGTAATGGCGGCAATGACGATGCTGCCGTTTCCCAGCTTGACCGGAGTTCCGTTGAGATCCAGGTCGCAGTGGTATTCCGACAGCGGCAGGCATTTTTTCAGACGGCTGGTCTGGGTGCCGGATTCATCGTGGAACTGTGATATACGCGACAGTTCTTCGTCCCGTTCGTAATCGCATCCCAGAATGTCGGCAAATTTTTTCTTTAAATCGGTCAGGACGATGCGATCCTGGGGTCGGGCCGGACCGGACACACACGGCTCGACCGTGGTCAGATCGAACTGCAGGACATCGGTGTATTCCGCATCTTCCTCGCCGCTGTAAAACAGGCCGTTCTCGCGGGTGTAGGCCTCCACCAGATCAGCCTGGTCGCCCCTGTCGGTGATCCGCAGGTAATCGATTGTCTTCTCATCCACCGGGAAAAATCCAAGCGTGGCACCATATTCGGGGGTCATATTGGAGATGGTCGCCCGGTCGGGTATTGTCAAATGCTTTAACCCGGGGCCGAAGTATTCCACAAATTTCTCCACCACGTTATAGTTTCTGAGCATCTCGGTAACCGTCAGCACGAGATCTGTGGCGGTAACACCCGGTCGCAGTTCTCCGGTGAACCGGACACCGATAACCTCGGGTATCGACATGTAGTAGGGCTGTCCCAGCATCACCGCTTCGGCTTCGATGCCGCCCACGCCCCAACCCATGACCCCGATCCCGTCGATCATGGTTGTATGGGAGTCCAGCCCGACCAGCGTGTCCGGATAGGCAACGGTTTTGCCTCCGTCCGCTGCGGCAACCACCACTCTGCCGAGGTGTTCCAGATTTACCTGGTGGCAGATGCCGGATCGGGGCGGAACCACTTTGAAATTGTCAAAACTCTTCTGGGCCCACTTCAGCAGGGCATAGCGCTCACCGTTTCTTTCGTATTCTTTTTTGACGTTCAGGTACACGGCCTGGTCGGTACCGTAATAATCCACCTGAACGGAATGGTCGACAACCAGTTCCACCGGTACAAGGGGGTTGACTTCTTCCGGATTGCCCCCCATGGTCTTGACGGCATCGCGCATGGCCGCCAGATCCACAATGGCCGGTCCCCCTGTGAAGTCCTGCATCAGCACCCGGGCTGGATGGTAAGGTATTTCAACCGGTTCGTCATAAGTCTTTTGCCAACTTGCGATGTTGCGAAGGTCTTCTTCCCTCACAATCCGACCGTCCATTTTCCGCAGCAGATTTTCCACCAGAATACGAATCGTCAGAGGGAGCCGCTTTATCTCTGCAACGCCGCCTTCCTCCAATAGACGGATATTAAAATAGTCAACCTGCTTTCCATTGACCTCGAGTTGACGGATATATGCTTGATTGTCCATGACGCCCTCCTTAAAAGTTGTTTAGGCTATAGCAATTTCATTATTTCATTCCATTTGGCACAGATTCAAGACCCATCGCGTATCCCGTATCCGGTACTGTCTGCTGAGTCGGCCGGGCCAGTTTGTCAGTATGCCCGTTAACCAGTTAGCCAGTTGCGGGTTGCACACGACGTTTGGCGCTTTGCTCTCTGCGCTCTGCGCTTTGCGAATGATTATGGATGAGAACGTTCCATTGGAATCAGAGACGAGAAAAAAATGCAAGGGTTTTTCAATTTGAATGCCGGTTCTTACGTGGGAGTGATTTAAAAATACCGACTCGCGTCGAAATTCAAAACGCAGGCCAATCCGCCGCCCCATAAGCGGATGAGCCCATTGAGGAGATTACCAATCCTCAGGCGGATTAGACGGGGTTTTGAAACCGCTTCTAACCCAGGGGCCAGGGCAGCATTATAAAACCCTGAGGCCAGTCCATATAGAGGAGTTTGGAGACAAGCGCCAGAAAGCCCAATCCGGCCAGGCCGGCCACCACCGCCCAGCGCCATTTGGTCCCGGCAACATAACGGTATAATATGATGATAAAAAGGGTAATGCTTACAGGATATCCGATGAACCAGATGGCGCAGTACAGGATGATGATTACGAGAATAAAAACCGAGAATTTCCGCAGGACCTCCGACATGGCGATGTCGCCCCATTCGGTTTCAAGATCGGCAGCACTTGCTGCGGTTTTCTCTGTTCGTCGGTACGAAGCCCTGATCTCCTGGATTAAATTGGCAATCGCTATTATACACAACACCAGGCTGACATACAGGGGGAAAATCTTCGCAAGGTAGGCATAGGAAAGCGCTTCATAGATCCCATAACCGAAGGATAGTGTGACTAGTACCGAAAAACCGAGTCCTATTTTGCGTACCATTTTACGCTCTCTTTCCGCTTTCGGCAGCCGAAGCCTTCGATACTTTTCGGGCCTGGTAGAACACCCCCATGGCCAGGGACCCTGTGATTATGGCGGCCAGGATTAACACACCGGGCCGTGCGAGCCATCCAAATCCGTAACGCTGCACGGAAATAAACAGGTAGGTTTCAAGATTGCCCGCCAGAACGTAGCCGATTAACGCTGCCGGACGGGGCCAGCCGTATTGTTTCATCACCCATCCCAGGATGCCCATCACCAGAAGGGCCACCAGATCCCCCCAGCTTCGGGTGGCCTGGTAGCAGGCAAAAGTGATGATCAAGACCATGAACGGGGCCAGATAGCTGAACGGTATAACGGTCAAACGGGTAATCGGTTTGGACAGAGCGATACTGAGAATCGCCCCGAATACGTTGGCCAGTGCCAGGCTCCAGATGGCCGTATATACGAGGTCGATGTTTTCGGTAATCATGGCCGGGCCCGGCTGGATGCCGAGAATGAGCAGCCCGCCCAGAAATACGGCCATGGAGCCCGATCCGGGAATACCGAACAAAAAAGTGGGTATCAGGCCGCCGCCCTCTTTGGCATTGTTGGCGCTTTCCGGGGCGATGACCCCGCGGATATCACCCTTGCCGAAATTCTCCCGGTCTTTGGACGTTTGAATAATGTGGCCGTAAGCGATCCAGTCCACAACCGATCCGCCCAGTCCGGGCAGGAAACCGACGATGACGCCGATAAAACTGCACCGAAGGACAATGGTCCAGTGCTTGAGTGTGTCTTTGACACCGTCTAACCAGCCTTTGCCGAGTGTGGCGACATCCGAGATGGACCTGCCTTTGATCATCAAATCCACAATCTCGGGAAAGGCGAACAGGCCAAGACCGACCACCACCAGCGGAATACCGTCCATCAGGTAGTCGATCCCGAAAGTATACCGATACTCGGGAACCGCAGGCGCATCACCCAGGGCGCCGATCATTACGCCGATACCGGCCGCCAGAATGCCCTTTATTGGTTTGGTGCCTGACAAGACCCCCACCATGGACATGCCCAGCAGAGCCAGCATAAAGAGTTCCGGAGAACCGAAGGCCAGAACGATCGGTCTGGCAATCGGAATGATAAGGGTCAACACCAGAGCACCGAACAGGCCGCCGATGAGGGAAGCGGTAAAGGCAGCACCGAGCGCCCGCGCCGCCTCCCCCTTTTTGGCCAAAGGATAACCGTCCATGATCGTCGCCTGAGATGCCGAAGAACCCGGTATGCCCATCATCACCGATGGGAAGGTATCCGAGGTTGGAATAACGGCTACCATCCCGATCAACAGTGCAAACGCAGTGTGGGGTTCCATGCCGTATATGACCGGCAGCAAAATGGTCATGCCGACGATACCGCCCAGACCGGGCAGAATGCCGATGGAAAGGCCCATGACAACACCGCAAACCAGCATCAACAAGTGCCCAGGCTGCAGTACTACAGACAATGACTGAAAGAAGACATCCAACAGAAAACTCCTTTAGAAGTTATCTGACTTTAATCTCATACTTGGTTTCGATCCAGTTCACCAGCCAGTCCCGGTCTTGTTTGGGTACACCCAAGACCTGGTTGAATGCCGCCACGGCATCTTTGCCGGCCAGCTGTGTGTAACCGCCAAGACTCTTATCCACGATTTTCTGAAACTCCGGATCGGCAATCGCTTTGGCAGCCGCCTCTCTGTAAGCTGCCACGATATCCTTGGGGGTTTTTTCCGGCAGCCACATGGCTTTCTGCAGGCCGAATCCGGCAAGGAAGAATGCTTTCCAGGCATTAAAAGCCGGTCCGGAGGGTTTTTTCCCGTGAAGCATCTCGTATGCTTCCGGCATGCTGGGTATATCCGGCGCAACCGGATCGCGAACGATGTTGCCGTTTTCATCCAGGGCACCCCAGCTCATCAAGGGTATGGCTTTGCCCTGCTCAATCAACGGTCGCACGTTTTTGATAAAGGCCGGCGTGGTTTGATAGTCGATGTTGACCTCGCCCTGTTCGAAGGCTACCCGTCCGGGACCACGCCCCTTATAGCCAAATATGGCTTTGACATCCAGACCCAGCATATCGAATGCCAGCAAAGGGATGATGTCCAGCGACGTGGCACCCTGTGAGGCATAGGCCAGTGTTTTTTTGAAGCCCTTGAGATCTTTGACCGATTTTACCCCGAGATCCGGGTTGATGTAACACACACCACCCACAGGTGTGGCAAAAACGATCTGATATTTTGCGAAGTCATATTTGACTTTAGGATTTTCCAAAAGATAAGGAAACGACGTGGAACCCGAGGACCCGAAAACGGTCAGGCCGTTCGGTTTGACCCGGGTGTGAAAATAGTTGCCGCCGATGATGCTGCCGCCCCCCGGCATGTTTTTAATCGCAACAATCGGATTCCCCGGAAGGTATTTTTGCAGAAACGGGGAGTAGAGCCTGGACCAGACATCACTGCCGCCCCCCACGTTAAAAGGAATAATCCACTTGATGGTTTTACCTTTAAAATTAGCCGCCTGGGATGGGGGTACCATCGCCATGGATGCGACAAGTATAAAAACGAGCCCTAAACATAGTATATATTTTCGCATGTCGATCTCCTTTTCGCTTATGACAATCCTATCCGCTGTCATTCGTTATCGGGATGATTAAAGACTGAAGAACACGCCATCCGGCGCAATTATTTAGCATAAAAGGTAATGGTTGCTTCTGCCAACACATTGTAATCGACATCCGCAGCTTTTATGGTATAGGTACCGGCCTTAATTAATTTTTTGCTAACAAATCGACCACAATTCCAGGTCGTGGCCCAGGAGCCGGCTTCATCGGCAACTGGTTGAGGGTCTACCGCAAAATTGATATCAGACATTACCCCATCGACATCGATAAACAGAAGCGCCACTTCCTGGTTCGGCATAAATTTTTCCCCTTTGAGATCGACG
>Ga0316193_10003761_pt1 | contig 11029 bp, 12 predicted proteins | sample MerIslsedime2_MG_FD_207735 | JGI IMG/M metagenome (GOLD analysis project Ga0316193, IMG submission 207735) | Coastal sediment microbial communities from Maine, United States - Merrow Island sediment 2 | ecosystem: Environmental > Aquatic > Marine > Coastal > Sediment | place: USA: Maine... | reverse complement strand
GATCGCAGAGCCAGTCAGCATCATCTCCATTGCGTCGCGTAATCCCAGCAGCCAGGGGAAAAACTGATTGTCCGGCGGGCTCATGGATCGGACCACCGGATAACCGATCTGGGCATCTTCGGCGACATAGACAAGATCACACGAGGTCGCCAGTTCTGTACCTCCGGCAAGGCAGTAACCATGCACCTGCGCAATCACCGGCTTGGCAAGGTCCCAGACACGAAAAAAGCCATCGACGACGTGTCGCGCCCAGTTACCGTCTCCACCGGCGGTGTGAAACGGCTGGTCCGCACCATTGTTCGCCTTCAGATCGTACCCGGCGCAGAAGGCTTTGCCCGCGCCGCGAATGATCGTGACTCGAACCTCCGGGTCTCGATCGTTAGCTTCCAGAGTGCCGTAGAGCTCACCGCGCAGAATATTATTCAGGGCGTTTCTGCTGTCCGGGCGATTCAGAGTGATCCGGGAAACTCCCGGTAACGGGCTATCGACGACAATGAACTGAAGATCGGTCATGTTTACACCTTCTGTGTGGGCTATCTTTGCGGTCGCGGTCTGCAACGACTACCGTGACAGGAATCCAAACAGCATACCCTGGGAGCCAGGATAACGTGAGCAACAACCAGGACGACATGCTGAAACAGCGCGATCGACCACCCAAAATTGGGGTCTTTGTGGATGTCCAGAATATTTACTACACCACTCGCGACACCTTCGGTCGACAGTTCAATTATCGCGAGCTCTGGAAACAGCTCGATGCGCTGGGCGAAATTGCGGTGGCCTACGCCTATGCGATCGATCGAGGCGATGAACGGCAGCGCAAATTCCAGAGCGCGCTCGAACACATTGGCTTCACGGTAAAGCTGAAACCTTATATCCAGCGCCAGGATGGCTCAGCAAAGGGTGACTGGGACGTCGGTATCACCATCGACGTGCTGGACTGCGCTCCGGATTTGGACACAGTGGTTCTGTTAACCGGAGATGGAGACTTTGATCTGCTCGCAAGAAAATTATGTGACGACCTCGATGTCCCTGTTGAGGTTTTCGGCGTGCGGGCGTTAACGGCACAATCACTGGTCCATGCGGCAACGCGATTCCATCCGATCGAAACAGACCTGCTGCTTTAATAAATTCAGCCAGCATCTCTGACACATTGCGCCAATGACTTCTGCCAGGTTAATCAGCATTGATTCGGATCGCTGATTTCCCCCGCTCCAGGTATTCCGCGCAATCGGGTGTCAGAACCCGTGCCTTGGCAGCCTCGTACAACTCCAGATCAGCTTCGTTGAGCACATCCTTCCATCGACCATTGCTCCCCGAAAAGAAAAAGCCTTTGCGCCCGCCTTCGAACGTCAGGGCCATCGGATCCTCGGTATCGTCGGCTTCAATTTCTTTCTTCACGTTGGCAAACGTCGTCGCTTCCACCACTCGGGCAACTTTTGCGTCATCAACTTCAATTCCCGAAAATTCTGCAAGTGTCCGCACCGCCCCGGATAGATCTTCAAGCATGTCGTTGTAGTGCATGAAAAGTACGTTTGGTAGCTGACGGTAGTCCCAGTAGGTCTGAGTGTGATGGAGATTCGACCAGAACGGATAGCCTTCTGACTCCCACTCGAACCAACCCCGCGTGATCCAGGACTGCCACAGTTCGCGTGGGTCCTCAGGGCAACGGGGACACGGCTCGCCCATGAGCTTTTCCGGATCGTTCATGACCCCGTAAAACGCATCCGTATAGCGAGAGTAATGATTGAAGAAGGACATGAACACGTCCCGCGCATCCCGGCAGACGACCACATAGCGCGCCTGGGGATAGTACGGAAGGCCATCGAGCGGCAGGTGACTCTTGATGTAGCGCTGGGTGGTAAAACTTTCCAGCCAGCCGGCCAGCTCTTCGCGCCCGATGGGCAGGAAGTAGGCGTCTGGCCAGACACTAACCGCCTGTTTTTCAGGCTTCTGTTCAAGATCGCCGTAGATCAGCTGATAGAAAATGTCCTGTGTCCAGGTGGTACCCGCTTTGTAAGCAGTAGTGATGATGATGTCATCAGGCCGAGGTTTATAGAGGTCCCATCGGGTCGAATCCAGATGGTGGTTCTGATAAACCCGATTCATCACCGGTAGATCCATAACAAAGCTCCTTTGGCTATTTCAGTCAGCCGCATTCAGCCAGATCAGCTGGCGTCTACTCACGCCCTGCCCAACTGCCGCTGCACTATCTTGAGGTCACTGCTGGTAAATTTGAACCGCATCAGCGTCAGCGCAGACAACAGATAGCAGGCTGCGGGAAACCATGAGTACATCAGCAGCATCGAATTCTGAACCAGCTCGGTCTGTGCCTGACCTGGAAAATACCCCACATACTCAAGAACCTGAAGCGCAACAAAACCGGTGACGGCCGCGCCAAATTTGGTGGTGAACGCCCAGATCGCGAAGTAGTTTCCTTCTCTTCTTTTACCGGTCTCAACCTCGTCCCAGTCAATCACATCTGCCACCATCGATGGCGGTATCGCCAGGAAATTGCCGAAGGCACTGCCACCAAAAACCAGGATGATCGTGAAGTAGCCGACAGAGCCTGCGTCCAGCCACCAGCAGGAAGCGCTGGTCAGAGTGGACATCACAATTGCCACCCCCCAGGTATTACGCTTGCCAATCCGGTGCGCGGTCCGGTTCCACATCGGCAGGCAGACTATCGCCGAGGTGAAATAGACCAGCAGGTAATAAGACCAGGTGGGCATCCATCCAGGAATGAGTTCCACCCACCAGTCCGGCGTGCCAATGATGTAAACCGAAACGTAGATAATCAGCACCGCCGGCACAGCAGCACCGATGGAACTGAACACAAATGACACCAGCAACAAGCGGAAGTGCGGATTGCGGAATGTGGCCAACCATCCGGCATAGGGGTTCATCGGCGGTCGGCCATGAAACTCAACACGCTCCCGGCTGAGCACCCCGGCGATGATCAGAAACACCGCAACGCCACCACCGAGTATTGCGCCCATAAACGAATAGCCCTGCACACCGCCATAAACATAGATCAGATAGGCCGGCAGAATGGTTGCCGCCAGCAACCCGATCAGCGCGCAGGACTCCCTGACCGCAATCACCTTGACCCGTTCGTTGTAATCATCGGTCAACTCAGCGCCAAGGCTGTAATAAGGAATCGCGCCAACGGTCCAGATGAAATAGGTGAGTATGTACAGCGAAAGCATGTAGAACAGCAGATAACCCTGGTGCTCAGCAGGGTTATCCACTATCGGCGGTGAGAACAGAAAATAGAACGCCAATGCCAGCGGCACAGCAGCGCCAATGAAGTACGGACGCCTTCGACCGAACCGGGTGTTGGTTCGATCAGACAGGTATCCCATCACGGGATCTGTCAGCGAATCGAACAGCCTGGCGAGCAACAGCGACCAGGCAACCAGCCCGGCGGACAGCCCGACAAAATCAGTGTAGAAAAACTGCAGGTTGACCGACACCACCAGACCCAGCAACGCGAAACCGAAGTTGCCGGCGCCGTAGCCAAAAACCTGGACATTGGATACGCCAGACGAGCGAGCCGATTGCCCGGGGGAGTCGGAGGTCAGATCAGCCATATGCAGTTCGCGACTCACTGGGGCAAGACCGCAGCCTATCCTACCGGTCGACCCGATGCCTACCGGGAATAGCCTTTAACGCCGAGCGTGGTAGACCGCATCGATATCATCGAACTTATCTACCCCGATGGCTTCAGCAATGGCCTCGAGCAGACCACTACCGAAATCAGGATGAGTCCAGGACCCTGCGGTCAGACCACCATCAACAACCAGCGCATGGCCGTTGACGAACGAGGCTTCATCACTGGCGAGAAAACAGGCCGCGTTGGCAATGTCTTCAGGTTCACCGTTGCGCGGAATTGGCTGGATCTTCTCCAGAATCGGCTTCACCGCTTCCGCATAGTCAACGTTACCGCCCAATGCCAGCTGGCCAGAAAATATCGGCGTGGCGATTCCACCCGGTCAGCATCGCATCCACAGTGCGCTGATAGGGTTCGCCCATATCGGTATCTTCAATGTTGCCGGAAACGCCACCAAACCCGGCATTGTTGAACAGACAGTCAACCCGCCCGAATGCCTTGTGGGCGGTCGCCACCATGTTCGCCACATCGTCTTCGCGGCAGACATCGACCACCAGCGCCATCGCTGAATCGCCGATCTCGTCAGCGAGCGCCTGAGCTTTGTCCTCCTGTATGTCAGCAATCAGTACACGAGCGCCTTCGTCGATGAATTTCTTTACCGTCGCTCTACCAATTCCACTACTGCCACCGGTGATGATTGCGACCTTGCCTTTTCAGTCTTGCCATATCCGACTCTTCTCCCGAAAAGATTCTCAAACCATAAGCTGAACCCAGGATTAATTACAGCTTAGTCCCCGCAATAAAAACCGGCTAGGATAACTATCGCCACACTCTGGTGGCCTGTAAACGAGGGGAGAGCCGTGACAGCATTACATATTCCAGGAACCGACGAAGACCTGCGCCGTGCCATTGCCGACGCCAACCTGCCAACTTTGCTGCTGGTGATGGCGCAGCTGTCCGGAGACTCCCGCTGGCTCTCTGAGCGCTATAAACCCGCACCCATCGTCGTCCCTGAAGGCAGTCTGTTTCCGGATGACTCCGGAGACTACAGCGACGAACTGGCCGGTGAAATTCGCGAAGCAGCGTTCGAACTGCTGACAAAGCTCGCAGACACTGGCGGCGAGATGCCGGCACCACCAAGTCTTTCTGAAATGCGCACGCTGATGGAGTTTTCGACGGCTGAACCGGTAGACGATGAGTTCTGTGCGATGCTGCTCGAAGAAACCAACTTCGTCGACCGCGACGACCAGTGGCGAGATGCTCTGCAGCAGGCACTCAAAGGTGCGGCCGTCGAGAATTTCAGCGTCATCGTGGTCGGAGCCGGAATGTCCGGCATCTGTTCGGGTGTGAAGCTGAAAGACGCGGGTATTCCATTCACCATTATTGAAAAGAACCCGGCGGTCGGCGGCACCTGGTATGAAAACACCTACCCGGACTGCGGTGTCGATACGCCCAATCATTTCTATTCGTTTTCATTCGAGCGCAACCCGAACTGGACCGGCTACTTCTCGAAACGGGACGAACTGTTCGACTATTTCCAGCGCTGTACCGACAAATTCGGCATTCGAGATCGAATTCAATTCAATACCGAAGTGCAGGCGATGCGTTTCGATGATGACTCAGGGCTCTGGCAGGTTGACGTCGAACGCTCCGACGGCAGCGCCGAGACCCTGACCGCGAATGTGGTCATCAGTGCTGTCGGCCAGCTTAATAGACCCAACATCCCGAACTTTGCCGGATTCGATAGTTTTCGGGGCGAAAGCTTTCACTCCGCGCGCTGGCGGCACGACGTTGACCTTGAGGGCAAACGCGTGGCTGTGATCGGCACCGGCTGCAGCGCGGTACAGCTGCTGCCGAAAACCGCGGTAAAAGCCGGCCACACTAGTGTTTTCCAGCGCTCACCCCACTGGATTTCGCCGAATAAAGACTACTACAGGCCGGTCGAGACAGGTCTGGTCTGGGCACTCAACCACATTCCACTGTATGCAGAATTTCATCGGGCAAGAATGATTTTCGGTTTCATGGATCGCAACTGGCCGGCAGTACCCGCCGATCCACAATGGCCGCATCCGGAGCGGGCCATGAGTGAGGTGAATGACGGGATGCGCGAAGCTTTGACCACCTACATCAGCGAACAGCTGGGCGATCGCCAGGATCTGCTGGGGCCGTGTGTGCCCGATTTTCCAGTGTTCGGCAAGCGGCTGATCATCGACAACAACTGGTATCAGACGCTAGCTCGGGACGACGTCAACCTGGTCACAGATGAAATTGTCGCCATCCACCCGCAGGGGGTCGAAACCGCAGACGGCGAAATACACGAAGTGGACGTGATCATTTTCGCAACCGGGTTTAACACCAACCGGTTTCTGTGGCCGATGGAGGTGGTCGGGCGTTCCGGGACAACGCTCAGCGAACGCTGGGGTGACTACCCGAGAGCTTATAAAGGCATCCTGGTACCCGATTATCCGAACCTGTTCTGCCTCTATGGGCCCAATACCAACATTGTTCACGGCGGCAGCATCATCTACACGATCGAATGCCAGGTGCACTATGTGATGCAGTGCCTGGCGCTGATGCTCGCCCGCCACGCCAACGCCCTGGAGATCCCTGAACTGATAAACGACGAATACAATCGGGAAGTCCAGGACATCAGCAGAAATCTCGCCTGGGGTCATCCCGGCGTGGAGAGCTGGTATAAGAACTCGGATGGCAAGGTGGTCAACAATTCACCGTTCAGCAATCTGGAATACTGGTCGCGAACACACGACGTTGAGCCAAACCGCTACGAAGTGCGCTGAGGGAGACTGACATGGCTTACGAAATCAAACGCTTTCCGTATGACGGCACCGTCGATGCTGATGGTCACATTCTCGAGCCGCCGGATCTGTGGGAGCAGTATCTTGAGCAGAAATACGTCGATCGTGCGCTACGCATCGGTGTAGACGACGACGGTTACGAATACCTGGAAATTGATCGGACCCCCTCTAAGCGCTCGCGCAGAGGCTCATTGGGTCTACTCGGGGCAATGGGTTCGACCGATATGCGGCCACGACCAGATCGGCGCTATGCGGACAACATGCCGTTTGGCTCCTGCGATCCGGCCGAACGGCTGCAGCTGATGGCCGAAGAGAACCTTGAGTACTGCCTGCTGTACCCGACCATAGGTCTGCTGTGGGAAGTGGAGCTGACCGATCCTGAGTTGAGCCTGGCCTACTGCCGGGCCTACAACCGCTGGATCGCCGACTTCTGTCGCGACAGCGGCGGCAAACTGGTGCCAATTGCGCAGCTGACGCTGCTGGATGTGGAGGGGTCTGCTGCAGAACTGGAGCGTGCGGTGAAAGATGGCTGCAAAGGCGCCTGGGTCAATCCGTTCAACCACAATCGTGTGATTCACGGCGAGCGCCAGCATGATCCACTGTTTCAGAAGTGCTGCGAACTGGATGTCCCGTTTGCCATCCACCCCACCTTCACGCCACATGCGGCAGCAGCAGGTATCTTCGACTGGCCGCGGGAAGGCAGGGCCTGGGGTGAAGCCATCTGGCTGCGATCTATTGTCCAGCAGGCGCTTATTTCGTTTTTCTCGCTGGGAACGCTCGAACGGTTCCCGGACCTCAGACTCGGTGTTCTGGAAGCAGGATCCGGCTGGATTGGCGCACTGCTGGATCGTCTGGATGCCTATTCGGATTCGCTGAACATTAAAAAAAACAGCGCCAGCGAGCTGTTCGCGCGGCAGTGCTTTATTTCCGGCGACCCCGATGAAACCGCTGCTCCGCATGTGATTGAACATGTCGGTGCTCAGTGCTTCATGTGGGCCACGGACTATCCACATCCGGATCATCCCCACACCTGGGTCGATGATCTGACCCGGTATGCGCAGACTCTGAGCCCCGCCACCCGGCAACTGGTTTTAGGGGACAACGTTAAGAGGATATATCGGCTGGCGCCCTGAGGTGCTTCGGGTACAGCCAGCGCCGGAGATTGCCGCTGTCTGCATCCGCAGTCGGCGACCCGGCTAAAAGCTCAGCAGGACCGAAGAACCGCGTCTTCAAAATCGGTATTTTCGATGAATTGATGCAAAAAATTCGACTTCCCTCTGGCATAGTGACCGGTAGGCTTATCGGGTCTACCCTGCATGAAGGGGTGGTCGCGCGATTAACCCGATAAGCCTGTTAGATCGAACCCAATAAAAAGACCCTGAAAGTCACACGGAGTAAGCTTCTGAAGACCCGTATCGTGCTGGCCTTCGCCGTCTGGATGCTGGCCTGGCTGCTCTGGAGTGGCCTCTATACTCCCCTGCTCGTCGTTCTCGGCGTTATATCCTGTCTGTTGACCGCATTTCTGGCTTATCGAATGGACTTTTTCGACGAGCATTTCTTTCAGCCCCGGCGGCTGGCCAGACTCCTGCCCTTCTGGGGCTGGCTGGGTAAAGAACTGGTGAAGTCGAATTTTCAGGTCGCCCGCATCGTATTAAGTCCGAAGCTCAAGATCAGCCCGACGGTGGTGACAATCAAAGCCCTATCCCAGGATGCGCTTGGCCAGGCGATTCTCGGTAATGCCATCACGCTGACCCCGGGGACCGTGACCCTCGACGACCATGAAGGTGAGCTGCTGATTCACTGCCTGGTCCGAGAGACGGCAGATGATCTGGTCTCCGGTACAATGAATCGACGCGTTGCCGCCCTCACGGAGCGGACATAACATGTATACGGCAGCATCCATTGCCATCTTCATCACCATGGGGCTCGCACTGATCCGCGCGCTGCTGGGTCCGAGCGTCTACGACCGGGTGCTGGCGGTAAATATGTTTGGTACCAAAACTGTGCTGCTACTGTCTGTTGTCGCATTCCTCTACGGACGGCCCGATTTTCTCGACCTGGCCCTCGCTTACGCGCTGATCAATTTCATCGGGGTACTGGCAGTGTTGCAGTTTTTTCAGAACCGTCAGGAACTTGCCAGTGAATCCAGTAACGAAGCTGATTCAGGCGCCCGGCAGGAACCAACAGCACCAGGAGCTGAGTCTGCGGCGGAGAAATCCCCCAGATGATGTTGCTCAGCACACTACTGCTGCTATCTGGAAGTGCATTCGTCCTGATCGGTGGCATCGGCGTGTTGCGCATGCCGAACCTGTACACCCGACTGCATGCCGCCAGCCTCACTGATACCCTGGGCACGCTGCTGATCCTCGCCGGAATTATCGTCCAGGCAGGGTTCACGCTGGCGGCAATCAAACTGGCAGCAATTGCGCTGTTTCTGATGCTCACCGGGCCGACGGCAACCTATGCGCTGGCCAACGCAGCACTACTGTCGGGCACAATGCCCGATGCTCGACGCCTGGATCTGCCGCCGAAATGACAGTCCTGTTCGGCATTTTCCTGTTGACCCTGCTGGTGGTCGTCGCCATCGGCATCGTGCGCACGAAAAATCTGTTCACTGCCGTTATGCTGACCGGGATCTTTTCCCTACTGATGGCAGCCAACTTCTTTGTTCTGGATGCCGCCGATGTGGCTCTCACCGAAGCAGCCGTTGGCGCCGGGATTTCTACTGTGCTGTTGCTGGGCGGATTGGCTCTGGTGCCGGGCAGAGAGCGGAATCGGCGCCGCCTGCATGGACTCGCCCTCGGTATTGTCTCACTGATCACGCTTATGGTTGTCTACGCCACATTCGAAAAGCCGCGGCTGGGTGATCCATCAGCGCCAGTGCATCAGCATGTTGCGCCGTGGTATCTCGAACAGACTCCCATACTGGTGGATATTCCGAACGTGGTCACCGCAGTACTTGGTACCTTTCGCGGCTACGACACCCTCGGTGAAGTCATCGTGGTGTTCACCGCCGGTATCGGCGTACTGTTTCTACTCGGCTTGCCTGGTGCAATCGGCAGCAGAAAAACCGAAGAAGTGCAGCCCGGCAACAGCTATCTCGGCCATCATCTGATTCCACAGATCGTTGGTACTCTGCTGATCCCTTTTATCCTGCTGTTTGCGCTGTATGTACAGTTTCACGGCGAATACGGCCCTGGCGGCGGCTTCCAGGCTGGCGCCATCTTTGCCGCGGGTATGATTCTGTATTCGCTGATTGCCGGTGAGCGGGAAGCGCTTCAGGTGATTACCCCGCGAGTGCTGATCGGATTGATGGCGAGCGGAGCTCTGCTGTTCGGCGGCGTTGGCGTTGTCAGCATGCTGCTGGGGGGTAATTTTCTCGACTACAACGTGCTTGCCGACAACCCTGTTGCGGGTCAGCAGTGGGGGATCCTGATTATCGAACTGGGTGTTGGTATCACGGTCACCGGGGTGTTGCTGGCCGTTTACCACGCTTTCGCGGCCAGGGGTCGCTGAGCATGGAATTGCTTGGTCTGTTCAACTATTGGGTTTTTGCCGTGCTGCTGATGGTCGGTTTCTACGCGGTCATCGCCAAAACCAATATGGTGAAGAAACTCCTGGGATTGAGCATTTTTCAGGGCGCGGTTTTTCTTCTCTATATCACGATGGACAAAGTGGACGGTGGCACCGCACCGATCATCCAACCCGGCGTTGTCGACGCAATCTACTCCAATCCGCTACCTCAGGTGTTGATCCTGACTGCCATTGTCGTCGGCATCTCCACCACCGCTTTGGGCCTTGCGCTCATTGTTCGAATCTATGAAGCCTACGGGACCATCGAAGAAGACGAGACGCAACGGCTGGACATCGAATAGTGAGTATCGCCTCACAATTACCGGCACTACAGATTGTAGTGCCGCTGCTGGTCGCTCCATTGACGGTGCTGTTACGCGGATCGGGTCTTGCCTGGGCTGCGGCCACGGCCGCGAGCGCGATGGCGTTCGCGATTGCGGTAGCGTTAACTCTCACGGCGCTGGATGGTGCCACCATCAGTTACGATATGGGTGGCTGGCCAGCGCCATATGGCATTGAGCTGCGACTGGATGCATTCAGCGCCCTGTTGCTGATGCTGACGACAGGCGCGTCAACGCTGTCGCTGCTTGGCGCTCGAGACAGCATTGCCGAACTGATGGGTGAAAGCCGCGAGCCGCTGTTTTACGCCGCCTGGCTGGTCGCACTCGCAGGATTGTGCGGAATCGCTATCACCGGCGATGCCTTTAACGTTTTTGTCTTCATGGAAATTTCTTCGCTGGCCACCTATGTGCTGATCGCCGCAGGTCCGGATCGGCGTGCGCTGACTGCCGCGTTCAAGTACCTGATCATGGGTACCGTCGGCGCAACTTTTTATCTGATCGGCGTCGGTTTGGTTTACATGATGACCGGCACTCTGAATTTTGCGGATATGGAAGCCCGACTCGCGGAAGTAGATGAAGTCCGGCCCATTGTGGTGGCAGCCGGCTTCATCACTATCGGTCTGGCGCTCAAAGCCGCCATATTCCCGTTGCACGTCTGGCTGCCGAACGCCTACAGCAGCGCGCCGAAT
>Ga0316193_10003760_pt1 | contig 11031 bp, 13 predicted proteins | sample MerIslsedime2_MG_FD_207735 | JGI IMG/M metagenome (GOLD analysis project Ga0316193, IMG submission 207735) | Coastal sediment microbial communities from Maine, United States - Merrow Island sediment 2 | ecosystem: Environmental > Aquatic > Marine > Coastal > Sediment | place: USA: Maine... | reverse complement strand
AACTACGGCGAGTTGGCCGACAATGATCGGGCAGCGCTCGACGCCGTGTTCGAGGAGTCGATCTTCCCCGTTCTGACACCGCTTGCCGTCGATCCGTCTCATCCGTTCCCGTTCATCTCCGACCTCTCCCTGAATCTGGCGGTTCTCCTTAAGGACCCGGACACGAAGAGCCAACGATTCGCCAGGGTGAAGATCCCGCAGAACGTACCGCGGCTCATTCGCCTCGACGATGGGCAGCGTTTCGTACCCATCGAGCAGATCGTGAGCCACCACCTCGGGCGGTTGTTCGGAGGACTCGACGTTGTCGGATCGTCGACGTTCCGCGTGACGCGCAGCGCCGACCTCGCCGTCGAAGAGGAGGAAGCCGACGATCTCCTGCGGGCGATCGAGAGCGTGCTTCGCTATCGGCAACGTGCGGCACAGGCCGTGCGTCTCGAGGTTGAGGCCGGTATCCCCGACAACGTCCTCGAGTTGCTCCTCCACGGCCTTCAACTGACCCGGGATGAGGTCTACGTGCGTCACGCTCCCCTCGGCCTTGCCGGATTGTGGAGTGTCTACGGCCTCGATCGACCCGAATTGAAGGACGCCGTGTCGCCGCCGACCACCCAGCCACGCCTCGCCGAACGCAGCGGGCGGACGCTGGATTGGTTCGCCGAGCTCCGCAAGGGCGACATCCTTGTCCACTACCCATACGAGTCGTTCGCCACCTCGACCGGAGCGTTCCTCGCCCAGGCAGCGGCCGACCCGGACGTGCTCGCGATCAAGCAGACGCTCTACCGCACCTCGATACCGGATGACCCGGCGATCGGCGGCGAAGAGGCCGTCGTGAGGACGCTCATCGAGGCGGCAGAGGCGAACAAGCAGGTTGTCGTGCTGGTCGAACTGAAGGCCCGTTTCGACGAGGCCGCGAACATCAACTGGGCGAAGATGCTCGAATCCGCAGGCGTGCACGTCGTGTACGGGGTGCAGGGCCTGAAGACCCACACCAAGACGCTGCTCGTCGTACGGCGCGAGAAGGACGGCATCCGCCGTTACTCACACGTCGGTACGGGCAACTTCAACCCGAACACCGCCCGGATCTACGAAGACCTCGGGTTGTACACGGCCAATGAGGACATCGGCGCCGACCTCTCCGAGTTGTTCAACCACCTCACGGGCTACGCCCGACCGGCCACGTATCGGAAGCTCGTCGTGGCCCCCGACTTCCTTCGTCCGACGATCATCGAACGGATCCGGGAACAGGCCGCTCTGGGCCCCGAGGGACACATCCTGCTGAAGTCGAATCACATCGTGGACACCGAGGTCATCGACGAGTTGTACGCGGCGTCCGCGGCAGGATGCCAGATCGAACTGATCGTGCGAGGAAACTGCTCCGTCCGAGCCGGCGTTCCAGGTCTCTCCGAGACGATCACCCTGCGGTCGATCGTGGGCCGGTTTCTCGAGCACTCCCGGATCTACCGATTCGGCAAGCCGGGAGCCGACGCCGTCTACTACATCGGTTCGGCGGACATGATGCAGCGCAACCTGAACAACCGCGTTGAGGCGCTCGTCCCGGTCACCGATCCTCGCTTGAAGGTGCGCCTTGAGGAGATCCTCGAAGTTGCCCTCTCCGATGACGTGCTCGCATGGGAGGCGAATCCGGACGGCACCTGGACCAAAGTCGTATCGGAACACGGAATCGACACCCACCAGCAACTTCTCGATCTGGCGACGGCCCGAGCGCGGGGCGAGGTCCCGTATCCGTCATGAGCCCACAACGATTCCGAGCTTCGATCATGGCCGCGGGCGGCGTCCTGCATCGCACGAACGATGACGGCAAGCGAGAGTTCCTCCTCGTACATCGACCGCGGTACGACGACTGGTCGTTGCCGAAGGGGAAGCTCAATCGTCGTGAAGGATTCCTCGAAGCCGCATTGCGCGAGGTCCGAGAGGAGACCGGAATCCAGGGGAACCGACCGGTCGAGGTCGGATCGGTCGGCTATGAGACGGATGCCGGGAACCGCAAGGTCGTTCGTTGGTGGCACATGGAGATGGTCGGCGGGAGATTCCGCCCGAACCGCGAGGTCGACGAGGTCGCGTGGCTAACCCTCGGGAAGGCGGACAAGCGGCTGCAGTACACCAACGACCGAATGGTGCTGAAGCGCGCGAACCTACTGACGGACGAACCGACGTTCTCGAAGATCTATCTCGTTCGCCACGCGCAGGCTGGCACGAAGGCCCGGTGGAAGGACAAGGACCGCAAGCGCCCGCTGGATACGCGGGGGCGGAAGCAGGCTATCGACCTCGCCGTTCGCTTCAAGGCCCACCCGGTCACGCGGATCCTGACCGCGGACGCACAGCGCTGTGTGCAGACCGCAAAGCCGCTCGTGAACGCCATCCGGATGCCGGCCATCCTCGACCGCCGTCTGCGCGTCGGGGGAAGTACGGACAGCGTGTTGAAACTCATCCGGCAATTGCAGGGCGAATCCGCGGTCATCGTCACCCACGGCGAGGTCATCGGACCGGCGATCGAGAAGCTCAAGAAGTCCGACGTGGAACTTGACGGGCCGATGGAGTGGAAGAAGGGCTCGGTCTGGGTCCTGGAGGCGCGGAAGGGCCGAGTCCACTCCGGTCGCTACATCCCCCCCAAACGCTAGCGCTGCGAACCCAGGGTTCTCCACCTCGTATGTGACGCCGACAGCCCACGGTATCGACAGCGTGTGCGCCTCTCCCCATTCCGTGGGCCCACGGCGCCAAATAGGATGCCGAGAACCCTGGGTTCGCAGCCTTGGGTTTCACGCCGACGGCCCGCGGAATGGGATCAGACCCGGGCGTTGATCCAATTGGCCGTCGACCCGATCACCGCATCGAGGGCCTCCTCAGTCGTTCGTGGACTCCGCTTGAGCATCTTGAACGAGTGATCCCCGTCGTCGACGACCTCAATCGCCCCATCCGGAACGCGTTCCGCGATCGGGCCGATGAGCGCCGGGGGCGAGAGACGATCCCTGGTGCCGGCGAAGAACAGCTGCGGAACCTCGATCGCATACAGGTGATCCGTCGGCCGGGGTTCGCCTTTGCCCACGGGGACGAGCGGATAGCCGAAGTAGACCACTGCCGCAGCGGGCCATCCCTCATCTCCTACGAGATGAGACCCGACGCGTCCGCCCATCGACTTGCCCGCGATCACGACGCGGTCACACTCCCCCGCCAGTGCATCCGCCGCCGCTCGATGAATCTTCAGCAGCGTCGGGAGACGATCGGGTGCCCGTCTGCCCGCGTCGGTGTATCGATAGTTGAACGACATCACGAACAGTCCGCGTGATGCAAGCCCCTCGCGCAGGGTGACCATCCACGGATGGTCCTGTCCGGCCCCGGCCCCGTGCGCGAGCAGCACGCCGACATCGCCGGACTTGCCGGCCGTGATGCCGGTGACCGTACCGCCGTCGTATGTGATTCTCTTCTCCACAGCCCCAGTCTCGCGGATTCCGCCGACATCCGACCCGCCGGTCCTTCGCCACCACGCGAGACACGCTCCTCAGTGGGTCGACGGTACAGTTCCGCCGACGGAGAGGCGGAAGTCACTGTGGTACATCGGATCATGCCGTGGATGGGTGTTCTTGTTGCGGCGTTCATGCTGACCGCCGCGGTATCCGCCGACGCCCTTCCGCCCGGTGGGTCGTTCTCCGACGACAACGGCAACGTTCACGAGGGTTCGATCGAGGCGATCGCCGCCGTCGGCGTGACCAGAGGATGTAATCCGCCGACAAACGACCGCTACTGCCCTCATACGTCGGTCTCGCGGGGCCAGATGGCGGCATTCATGGCCCGTGCGCTCGGTCTCTCGGCAGTGGCCAGAGACTTCTTCGTCGACGACGATGGATCGCTCTTCGAGAGCGACATCAACCGGATCGCAGCGGCAGGGATCTCGAAGGGCTGTGGTCCGCCGGCCAACGACCGGTATTGCCCAGAGACCGCCGTTACGCGCGCGATGATGGCGGCGTTCCTCGTGCGCGCGTTCGGATACGCGGAGACCTCCCACGGCACGGCATTCATTGACAGCAGCGACTCCCCGTTCTCTGGCGATATCAACAAGCTCGCCACGACGGGGATCACGAAAGGCTGTAATCCACCGGCCAACGACCGCTTCTGTCCGAAGGGACTCGTCACGCGTGATCAAATGGCATCGTTCCTCGCCAGGGCGCTCGATCTCGACCCGATCGTGCCGCCGCCGGTGATCCTCGATCTCGAGATTGTGCCGCGGGACGATTGGGGAGCGGCGCCAGCAGACGTGTCCAAGATGACCCCCCACACCATCGATCGTCTCACCGTGCACCATGCCGGTGATCAGAGCGCCACACCAACCGGACCGCCTCGCTACCGATCCTGGCAGGCGTTCCACATCAGCCGTGGGTGGGGCGATCTTGCGTATCACTCTGTCGTTGGAATCGATGGCACCGTGTACGAAGCTCGCGACACCGGGTTCAAGGGAGCGACGGGTACGAACTATGACCCCGACGGCCACTTCCTGGTCGTCCTCGAGGGCAACTTCGAGAACGACGTGCCGACACAGCGTCAGCTGGGTTCGCTCGTGGACGTGCTGGCGTGGGCAGCGACCGAGTTCGATGTGTCCCCATCGACCATCGCCGGGCACCGCGATCACGCGTCGACCGCGTGTCCCGGCGGCAACCTCTACCCCTACATCGCAAGCGGCGACCTAGAAGCCGACGTTCGCGCCGCGATCAGTGCCTCAAGCTCCTGAGTCAATCCGGCGACCTACAACCCACCGGTACGTATGGCTTCGATGATGAACTGGCCAATCGGGGTCGAGGCCTCGAGGCGGCCGGCCTTGCCGGTCACGGCAGCCTGGATCTCGGCCTGCGTGCAGCCCAACTCGATGGCCCGCTCGTCGATCTTCGCCGCGTCTTCCTGGAACTCCTCGACCGATGGAAGCTCTCCCTGTGTCTCGATCAACTCCTCGACCGACATGTCGCCGACTTCTCTCTCGACATCGTCGATGAGTCCCTGCATCAGGTCGATGGTCGCATCGGCGATTTCGTCGCATGTCTCCGGTTGGCCTCCACCGCAGGCGGACAGGGCGAGGATCAGCACAACGGCAAGGAGAAGCGTTCTGTACAGCACGACGCGGAGGCTAGGCCCTGGGTCCCGATATCCGGGGGATCACGCCATGTCGATCGAGTCGATGATGCCCGCGATGACGGCTCGGATCGGACCGGTCGTCAGGCCGAACATCTGACGCGCCGAATTGCCCTCGTCGATGATCAGCACCATGTCTCCGACACCGGCGTCGACGGTATCGACCGCAATTGTGTAGCCCCCGAGGGGTTCGCCGTCCGGGCCGATCAGGTCACAGATCATCAAGCGTTGGCTGTCGAAGAAGGGATGGTTGATTGTCGACACGACGTTTCCGGCGACGCGTCCGATCTTCATGCCGACACCTGATCCACGATGCCGACGATGGCATGGTCGACCGGCACGAATCTCGGTTCAAGAGCCTCGGCTGCCTCGCGGGACGCGACGAAGTACACGAGTTCTCCCGGACCCGCCATGGAGACCGCATCTGCGGCGATCAATGGCTTTCCGACCGGTTTCTCATGCTTGTCCAGCGGTTGCACAACCAGGAACTTGATGCCTTCGAGACCCTCGGTCTTGACCGTGGCAACGACCGTCCCCGTGACGCGACCCAACTGCATCAGCCGTCCCCCGTCTTCCTGGCGAGACGTTGGTTGAAGCGCAGGTCGTCGGCAAGGTTCTGCCGCATCTCGGCATGGATCTGGGCGATGATCACATGCCGGAAGAGATGCCCGGTCGGTGCCGTACGATCGACCGCCGCTTCGAGGGCCGCCTCGACCTCGGCGATCGGGCCAGTGAACACGGCGTATCCCTTCCCCCCGAGGCCATCCGCAAGGCGGACCGCAGGGAGGGAGACCGCCGCAGCCTTGACGCCGGCATCTGCCGCCTCAACGACGCTGGACACAGTGTCGGTCTCGACGATCCCCGCGGCATCCCCGTCGAAATCGGCGGCGTCGACCAGCGAGACGATCGCGGACACGACGTCGGGGTGCACAGCCGGGAGAAAGATGGAATCGATGACCGAGCCGACGCCGGCCTCGCGTCCGGTTTCGAGCGCCACCTCGACGCTTGCGGTGTCTCCGGACACCAGCACGAGGTATCGCCCGGGGTGGACCGTTCCTGCATAGATGGAGCCGATCGGCGACGACTTCACCATTGCGTCTCCGGTGAAGATCCCGGAGGCGATTGAGTCGAACTCGACGATGGCGATGGCGGGATCAGACAATGCGCATCGCTCCGACCACGGTGACCCGCCGTATCCGGGAGAACGTCCTGGGCCGGGTCAGTCCCTCACCGGTCGGACTTGCAATTGAGAACGAACTGAACCCCTCGCCGCCGTCGCCGAGGCCGGAGACATTGGGTCCGTTCGCAACCATGATCGAGCAGTTCATCTCGCGAGCCATGTGGGTGATCGTGTCGACGTTGGTGGAGTGGATCGACGCGGTGTGTCGGAATCCGTGCTCGGACCGGACCGCGAGATCGATGGCAGCTTCGACATCCTTGACGCGGACGACCGGCATCACCGGCATCATCTGCTCGGTCCACACCAGATTGTGCCACGCCGGGACTTCGGCGACGAGCATCCGGATATCGGTGTCAACGGACACACCGATCTCGGCGAGGATGACTCCGGCGTTCTTCCCGATCCACTCCGGATTGATGACGCCTGGCTTTCCTTGCGGCCCCATCTCACGGAAGATGACCCGCTCGAGGCGCTTGAGTTCGTGTTCCTTGAGCCGGTAGGCGCCGTGGGCGGTCATCGCCTGGACGAGGCGATCGGCGACGCTGTCGACGACGATCGTGGTTTTCTCGTCCACGCACACGATGTTGTTGTCGAACGAACCGCCGCGCACGATGTCGCGACCCGCCTGATCGATGTCCGCGGTCTGGTCGACCACCGCGGGCGGATTGCCGGGTCCGGCGGTGATGGCCTTCTTCGGCATTGCCAATGCCTCGCGCACCACGCCGGGCCCGCCCGTGACGAGGAGTACCGGCACGTCGGGGTGCGCCATGAGGCGTTTCGCCGAGTCCAGCGTTGGCTCTGCGATGGCGGTGATGAGGTCCGGCGGTCCGCCGGCCGAGATGATCGCCCGGTTCAGAATTTGGATGTTCTCAACCGAGACGTCCTTGGCACTTGGGTGGACGTTGAACGTCACGGCGTTTCCGGCCGAGATCATCGCAATCGAGTTGTTGATGATGGTCGACGTCGGGTTCGTCGTCGGCGAGATCGAGCCGATCACCCCGTAGGGAGCGAACTCCGTGACCATCATCCCCGAGTCGCCGGTCACCGCTTGCGGTTCAAGATCCTCTGGGCCGGGTGTCCGCACCGTGACGAGGCGATTCTTGACCACCTTGTCCTCGGCGCGGCCGAGACCGGTCTCTTCGCGGGCGAGATACGCAAGGCGCTCGCCCTCAGCGAACATCGCAGAGCGCATTGCATCCACGATCACTCTGCGCTTCTCGAGGCCCATGCCGCGGTACGTCAGGAACGCACGGCGAGCGGCGCTCACCGCCTCGTCGATGCCGGTGTAGATGCCGTCGCCGAGCTTTGATGAGAGCGCGGCACGTTCGGCGGCGGCACGGAGCGCCGGTCCGGTGTGGTTGCGGCCTTCCACGGCCTTCACCTTGCCCTGAACCCGATCGATGATGTCGGCGATCTCTTGTTCGTTCAGCACCAGTGGCTCACTTCACGAACACCGTCTCACCGTCGACTTCCCACGTGTCGACGATCGCCATGATCACGGCATCGCACGGCCGGTCCTTCGTCCGTTCGGTCTGCCGCGCAGAACTGCCCGAGGCATACAGCACGACTTCGCCGACCCCCGCTCCGACGGCATCAACCGCCACGACAAACGAATTCGTATCGGTGTTGTCGGCGTTGATCTGTCGGACAACGAGGAACGTCAGCCCCTCGAGCAGGGCTTCCTTCCGACTCGACACGAGCGTGCCCGTGACTCTCCCAAGCTGCATCTATCCCACCTCCCGGGTGTGTGAAGCAGTGGGGACTAACCGAGTTCGTCCGATGCCTGATCGGCACGACCAAGTGGCAGCACGAGATCGATGTTGAGGTGGGGACGGGCGATGACGTGCGTCGAGATGACCTCGCCGACCTTCTCCGCTCCGCGAATACCTGCATCGACCGCGGCCTTCACCGCTGCGACGTCGCCACGCACGATGGCCGTCACATAGCCGCCGCCGGTCTCCTCGTATGAAACCAGTTCGACTTTCGCTGCCTTCACCATCGCGTCCGAGGCTTCCACCATCGCCGCGAAACTCCGGCACTCGATCATCCCAAGTGCATCTGCCATCTGTGTGCTCCCTCTGTGATTGTCTCTGACTCTAGGCCCTCGTCACCATCGGGATGAGGGGCCGATTCGTTGCTGCCGGCGGCCTACCGGCAGCTCACCATTCACACCACTCGTCCGTCGAGACCTTCGAGTGATGCGACGGCGGCCCTCCAGCCGACGTCGATGTCCCGCTCTTCTCCTCCGAGGTAGATGCGACCCATGGACCCATGGGACCGAACCTCGAGGATGTTGATCTCAGCGGCCTTCTCGGCTTCGTTCGCTGCCAGCGCCGCATAGGCGGCGGGCTCGCACTCGAGCACGTACAGCGTCTGACCAGGAATGATCAACTGGCCGTGACGCGTCCGGTTGATGAGCTGCGCATGGTGATCGTCGATGCGTCGAATGATCTGCGACGACAGGATCTTCGGCTTGATCCGATCGGTCTCGACATGGTCGACCGATTCGAGGATCGCCTCGCCCGCCGCCCTCGTCTCGGCCTGGTCCGGCGAGTGGACCTCGAGCAGCCCGTAGTAGCGCTCGATGATCTGCATCCCCGGCTTGACCGTGGTCGCCTTCAGTGCAACGTCGGTGAGGCGGTTGATCTCGATCCCCGGTGCAACCTCGACGAAGAGCGACGCGTCGCCCGCCAGGGGAAGAAATCCCTGTGCCACCGTTCCGAGGAACGCCGCGTACTGCGGCTGCAACGAATCCAGGAAGGCGTACGACCGGACCTCAATACCCTTTGCCACCGGCATCTCCTTCCGATCCACCAACGATTTGCACTCCGGCCGAAGCCCCAATCCTTGTGGCCCCGGCAGCGATCATGTCCTCGGCTTCCTGGGCGGTGTGAACTCCGCCGGATGCCTTTATTCCCATATCCGGACCGACCGTCTCACGCATCAACGCCACGTCGTATACGGTCGCCCCTCCCCCGCCGAATCCGGTCGAGGTCTTCACGTAATCGGCCTTCGCCTGTTTGGCGAGCGCCGAGGCAATGACCTTCTCCTCGTCCGTGAGCTTCGAGGTCTCGAGGATCACCTTCACGATTGCGCCGGCTTCGTGCGCCGAGTCAACCACCTTCTCGATGTCGGTGCGCACGAGTTCGAGATCGCCAGACTTGAGGGCGCCAACGTTGATCACCATGTCGACTTCCCGGGCACCATCCCTGATCGCCCGACGGGCTTCCATCGCCTTGATCTCCGGCGTCGATGCGCCGAGCGGGAACCCGATGACCGAGCAGGTGATCACGTCGGAGCCTCGCAGGCGATTCCCGACTCGCTTCACCCATGTCGGGTTGACACACACCGAGGCAAAACCGAATTCCATGGCCTCATCGCACAACACATCGATCTCGTCGGCGGTCGCCTCCGGCTTGAGCAGGGTGTGGTCGATGTACTTCGCAACGTCGATCGGTACATCTGCCGCCGTCCCGTGGAATGCCACCCGATCTGCGCCATTGGCGACGACCTGACGGACAGCCTCAGGGTTCTTGCAGATGTCCGACCGTTCCGAGAGCGCGGTCAGTACTTCCTTGGTGATGAGTTCGACCAAGATCTCCCGGTCGAGAATGTCGCTGGTCACGGAGACCCTCCGGCGTATTGGTTCTGGATAGTTGTGATCTTGGCCACACGATCGGCGTGGCGTCCCTCGGCCCATGGCGTCGCAAGCCACTCCTCGACGATCTGAAGCGCGAGGTTCGGCCCGATGAGACCGGCGCCGAGCGTGAGGACATTGGCGTGGTTGTGTTCCCGGCTGTTGCGAGCGGTCGAGATGTCGTAGCACAGCGCCGCGCGCACCCCGGGAACCTTGTTGGCGACCATTGCCGAACCGATGCCGGCTCCATCAACGATGATGCCCCACCTGCAGGTGCCATCGGCAACGAGTCGCGCGACCTCGTGGGCGTAGTCCGGGTAGTCGACGGCATCCGTCGAGTTGGTTCCGCAGTCGTGAACGTCGTGGCCCGTCTCCCTCAGGCGGAACGCAATCCGTTCCTTGAGGGGGAACCCGCCGTGATCTGCGCCGATCGCGATGGTCTCGATGCCATTGGTTGGAGAAGGCGGGGCGTCTCTCTCGGGGAGCGGCGGGATGCGTCCGGCGTCGTCGAGGACTCCCGTGACGATGTTCCTGACGAGGTCGCGGACCTCTTCCTGCAATTGGGGAGGTTGGTCTGGCATGCGGCTGTCCTTCTCGCTGTATCGACCATCCTAGGAGACTGCCGGATCAGGGGCCGACCGGGCGGACGACCGCTAGCCTCGTAGCTCATGGATGCCGCGAACCGATGGGAGACCGAAGCGATGCGCGAATCACGCGATCGCCGGAGTCGGCGCCCCGCGGTTTCGCAGGACCGCGAATCCGCATCGCACACCAGTGAATGGCGCACGCTGCGCGAAGCGTCTGACCTCACCGGAATCCCGATCGGCACCCTCCGCAAGTGGTGCCGGCGAGAGACCATCGACTCCTACCTTGAGTCTGACGGCGGATTGACGCTCCGCATGGTGGAGATGGGGTCGGTTCGGGCGCGGTCGGCGGCGTTGCACGGGAGCGACGGGGAGGGGGCTGCGAGCCACGAAGAGGTTGCCAGTCGAGAACACGTCGCCGGTCGCCAGACGCCGGTCGCCAGTCAGGAAGAAACGGATCCGGGCCCGGAGCCGCCGGAGACCATGATTGTTCCGGT
>Ga0316193_10003759_pt1 | contig 11035 bp, 11 predicted proteins | sample MerIslsedime2_MG_FD_207735 | JGI IMG/M metagenome (GOLD analysis project Ga0316193, IMG submission 207735) | Coastal sediment microbial communities from Maine, United States - Merrow Island sediment 2 | ecosystem: Environmental > Aquatic > Marine > Coastal > Sediment | place: USA: Maine... | reverse complement strand
GTGTGCTGGCCGCACGACACCGGCAAAGCCCCGCGCGCTGCCATTATTCCGACCATCCATACCGCGGTGAACGCCGGCGCCAGCTGCATCGGCGTGGACATGCCGATCGGGTTTCCCTGCGACACGGCCCGGGCGTGTGAGACCCTGGCACGCAAATATATCGGCCCGCGCCGGTCGTCGGTTTTCCCGGTCCCGTGCCGTGATGCACTCATGGCTGATGACTATACCGGCGCATGCGAAATCAATGCTCGGGTGCTCGGCAAAAAATTCCCGAAGCAGACGTTCATGCTGTTTGAGAAAATGCGCGAAATCGACGCCCTCATCACGCCCGGACTCCAGTCGCTTGTCCATGAAGTCCATCCCGAAGTGTCGTTCTGCACCATGAACAACCAGACCCCGTTGCGCCACGCCAAGAAAACCACCGAGGGCGCCAGGCTCCGCCGCACGCTCCTGATGGCCAACGGGTTTCCGCTGGACCGGTTACGCCATCCTCAATGGAAAAAGTCACAGGCCGGCGATGACGACATTCTCGATGCCTGTGCGTGTGCGTGGTCGGCCAGGCGTATTGCCAGCGGCACTCACATCAGTCTTCCCGCCACACCCCAGTTCGATGCCCGCGGCCTTCGCATGCAGATCAGTGCATGACGCTCATGATCAGGACCCATGCAATCCGGGCCACCGGTACGCGCCGCCCGCGGGCTCTGTAGTTTTGTGCAATACCCCGGTTGCCGCGCGCCCACAAAACAGCCACTATGGCACCGGTTCCTCCACTTTGACCCCCTCGTGAAAATGATCAGCCAGCAAGACATCAAATCAGCGCACGCGCGCATAGCCTCGCGCATTTGCCGTACACCGGTTATGCAGGTTTCAGTGCCGGGCATCGCACAACCCGTCACGTTGAAACTCGAGTGCTTTCAGTATTCCGGCTCGTTCAAGGCGCGCGGTGCGTTCAATTCACTGATTGGCAATGAGGCCGCGACAGCGGCAGGCGTCGCTGCAGCCTCCGGCGGCAATCACGGTGCTGCGGTCGCCTATGCCGCCCAGGCCCTGGGCCTGAAAGCACACATCTTCGTGCCATCCATATCGTCGCCCGCCAAGGTTGCCCGCATCAAATCATACGGTGCCGAAGTCATACAGGACGGCGCAAACTACTCTGAAGCACTCGCGCTGTGCGATGCGCATATTGCGAAAACCGGCGCGGTGTCGGTGCATGCGTATAACGCACAACCGACCCTTGCCGGTCAGGGCACACTCGGTCTTGAGCTGGCGGACCAGTGCCCCGGCCTCGACACGGTGTTGGTTGCAGTGGGTGGTGGCGGACTGATCGGCGGCGTTGCTGCCTGGTATGGTGATCAGGCGAAAATCGTTTCTGTTGAACCGCAAACCTGCCCTGCCCTGCATGCCGCACGCGCAGCCGGTGGCCCGGTCAGGGTGGATGTGTCCGGCGTTGCAGCTGACTCGCTTGGTGCCTCGGAAATCGGAAGCATGGCCTTTGACATCGCCCAGGCCCATGTTGACGATTGCCTGCTGGTGCCCGATGAGGCCATAGAAGCTGCCCAGATGTGGCTGTGGCACACGCACCGCATCATGACCGAACCCGGCGGTGCCACGGTGCTGGCAGCGTTGCTGGGTGGAATTTACAGACCGAAAGACACTGAGAAAATCTGCGCCGTGATATGTGGTGCAAATGTTGATCCGGCGAAGTTCGCCGTTCACGCCATGAACTCATAAGAGGAGATGTCCAGATGGCTGCCTATATCATTGCCCGCATTGATGTAACCGATGCGGACCAGTACGAACACTACAAGGCGGCAGCACCTGCCGCGATTGCCAAATATGGCGGCACCTACCTTACCCGCGGTGGCGCGGTTGAGACTGTCGAGGGTAATCAGGAAAACCGCCGGGTTGTCATCCTGCAGTTTCCCGACATGGACGCCGCGCGCACCTTCTACAATTCCCCGGAATACGCCGCTGCACGCGAAAAACGCGCCGGTGCCGCCAACGGCCAGTTCCTGATCGTCGAAGGGCTTTAGACGGAAGCTTCCATCTTGGCACAACCCAGGATCGGGCCGCCGCCGTCAACCTGCAAGGCAACCACACATAGCGAGGTCTGCTTGTTGACAATCTGCGCCTTGGGCAGGTTGAACGAGGCAGCTTCGCCCTTCCACATGCCAATCGGCGTCATCTGGCGAACCACGTTGTAGTAATCGATATTACGACCGGTGTTTTCGCCACGCTTGATTGCCACTGACACTTTCGGTTCAACCGACATCACCCACACGGTTGATGACTGGATGATGCGATCCGTAGGTCCGCCAGCCACATCGACATGCAGTTCGTCGCCCCTGGAAGAAACCTCTATCGGCACGAAATAGCTATCGGGAATGGCGATTTGCTGTTCCACTTCACGCATCACGTCCTGCTTGTGGGAGCCAACCGCATGAGCCCGGCCATTGATTACCATTTGCGGCGTGTAAACCCGCCCGTCCCCACGCCGGCTGGCATACTCTCTCTGGCGCCGGGTAAATGCCGCCGACGCCAGTGTGTCGCTCCATCCGAGATAGTCCCAGTAGTCGACATTCATCGACACGGCGATGATGCCCTGACGCCGGATCAGTTCTGCCATGAACGCATCGGCCGGCGGGCACGAAGAACATCCCTGCGATGTGAATAATTCCACGAAAACCGGGGTCTGGCGCGATGCCAGTACCGGCGCGGATGCTCCCGTCGCGGCGGCGGCTGTGATGGCTGCGCCACCGGCAAGCACCCCGCGGCGCGAGATATGTGTCAATCTGTCCATGCGGTGACTTATGACCCAACTACCATTCAACTGCTACTCACGAGTGAGTGAGTTGTTGTTCAACTTCTCATACCGACCCTGCAGCGCGGCATCATGCTTGAAGACATGATACCGCTTGCCGGTCAGGCCGCCAACTGGCGCAGTACGTAGGGCAGAATGCCTCCATTGGTGAAATAGTCCAGCTCATCTGCCGTATCGATGCGACTCCTGACCGTCACCGTTCTGGTCTTGCCGCCAGAGGTGATCTCCAGGTCATAAGTCTGCTGCGGCTTCATTTTGCCGTCAAGTCCGTTGATGGTAACGGTCTCGTCGCCCTTCAGGCCCAGCGCTTCCCAGCTATCGTCACCCTGGAACTGCAGAGGCAGCACACCCATGCCAATCAGGTTTGACCGGTGAATACGTTCGAACGATTGCGCAACCACGGCCCGCACGCCCAGCAGGCGCGTGCCCTTGGCGGCCCAGTCACGCGACGATCCAGTGCCATATTCCTTGCCCGCAAACACCACCAGCGGCACACCTTCGGCCTTGTATTTCATGGCCGCATCATAGATCGCCATCTGGCTGCCGGACGGATAATGCCTGGTGTATCCGCCTTCAACGCCTGACAGCATCTGGTTCTTGATGCGGATATTGGCAAACGTGCCGCGCATCATCACCTGATGATTGCCGCGACGCGCGCCATAGGAGTTGAAATCGATCGGCCGTATCTGGTGTTCGGTCAGATAATCACCAGCCGGGCCTTCTGCCTTTATGGAGCCGGCAGGAGAAATATGGTCGGTGGTAATGGAATCCTTGAACAGGCCCAGAATACGCGCATTCACGACATTCTGAACCGCTTCCGGCTCCATTTTCATGCCTTCGAAATAAGGTGGGTTCTGCACGTAGGTGGAGGTTGAATCCCAGCCATAGGTCAGGCCGCCATCGACCTTGATCTTGCGCCACTGGGCATCGCCCTTGAACACGTCCTTGTACCGGCTCTGATAAGCTTTCCGGGTCACGTTCTTGCGCACGAATTCTGCGACCTCCTTGGCATCCGGCCAGATGTCAGCCAGGTAGACCGGCTCACCCTTGGGCGTATGGCCAAGCGGATCGGTTGTCAGATTGACATTCATGGACCCCGCAATGGCGTAGGCAACGACAAGCGGCGGCGAGGCCAGATAGTTGGCCCGCACATCCGGGTTGACCCGGCCTTCGAAATTGCGGTTGCCCGACAACACCGAACAGGCCACCAGGTTGTTGGTCTTGATGGTCTCAGAAATATTTTCCGGCAACGGACCCGAGTTACCGATGCAGGTCGTGCAGCCGTAACCAACCAGGTCAAAGCCCATCTTGTTCAGGTCTTTCTGCAGACCGGAAGACTTGAGGTACTCGGTCACAACCTGTGATCCAGGCGCCAGGGACGTCTTTACCCATGGCTTCACCTTGAGGCCGAATTTTGCGGCATTGCGCGCCAGCAAGCCGGCACCGATCATCACCGTGGGGTTTGACGTGTTGGTGCACGAGGTGATCGCGGCAATAACCACATCGCCATGGCCAAGATCGAAATTCGCACCCGATACGTCATGGCGCTTTGCCATTTCATCGGCCTGCTTGAACTCGGTTGCCATGGCCGAGGCAAAGGCTGTCGTTGCGTCGGACAAGATGACCCGGTCCTGCGGGCGCTTGGGTCCGGAAATTGCCGGGACCACATCGCCAAGTTCCAACTCGAGGGTTGCAGTGAACATCGGGTCGGGTGTCGACTTGGTGCGGAACATGCCCTGCGCCTTGGCATATTTTTCAACCAGGTCGACCTGGGCCTTGGCCCGTCCGGTCCCCTTGAGGTATGCCAGCGTTTCATTCGAGGTTGTGAAGAAACCACATGTCGCACCATATTCCGGCGCCATGTTGGCGATGGTCGCCTGGTCTTCCAGCGACAGATGGCCAAGGCCGGGGCCATAGAACTCGACAAACTTGCCGACCACACCCTTGGCGCGCAGCATTTCAACAACCCGCAGCACAAGATCGGTTGCGGTTGTGCCCTTGGCCAGCTTGCCGGTCAGCTTGAAGCCGACCACTTCGGGAATCAGCATCGATATCGGCTGTCCCAGCATGGCGGCCTCCGCCTCGATGCCACCGACGCCCCAACCCAGCACGGCCAGGCCGTTGACCATGGTTGTATGCGAGTCGGTGCCGACCAGCGTGTCGGGATAGGCAACGGTCGCTGCCTTGCCGTTCACTTTCTGCTTCTTGGTCCAGACCGTCTTGGCCAGGTATTCCAGGTTCACCTGGTGACAGATACCGGTGCCGGGCGGGACAACCCTGAAATTGTCAAACGCGTCCTGGCCCCATTTCAGGAACTTGTAGCGCTCGCCATTGCGATCATATTCCATGTTGACGTTTTTCTTGAACGCGCCGGCGGTGCCGAAAAAGTCAACCATCACGGAATGATCGATGACAAGGTCGACCGGGGCCAGCGGGTTTATTTTCCGCGGATTGCCGCCGAGATCAACCATGGCATCGCGCATCGCTGCCAGATCGACCACGGCAGGAACGCCGGTAAAGTCCTGCATCAGAACACGGGCCGGACGGAACGCAATCTCGCGTTTGGATTTTCCCTTTGCCGTCACCCACTTGGCCATGGCTTCAATGTCGGTCCTGGTAACTGTGCGGCCGTCTTCATGGCGCAACAAGTTCTCCAGCAGGACTTTCAGGGATGACGGCAATGATGATATGCCGGCAAGGCCGTTTTTCTCGGCTGTCTTGAGGGAATAATACACATATGCCTTGTTTCCGACCTTGAGGGTCTTGCGGCATTTGAAACTGTCAAGCGACTGATCGGTCATCTGGTGTTGGCTCCATGGAATATCTCTGATGGCTGTCTTCTAGACAAATCTTTCGTCAAGTACCAGTAGCACTCTTGTCGAACATCACTTTCAACTGGGGTTTGTTTGCGCTAACACCGCTCGCATGAAGATTTCGGGGCAACAACTGGCATGCGAGCGCGGCGGGCGAATGGTCTTCACCGGCCTCGACTTTACCGCCCATGCCGGCCGCATGCTGGTATTGCGGGGGCCCAATGGTGCCGGCAAGACGTCGTTGCTGCGGCTCATCGCGGGACTGGCCGAACCCGCCGGCGGGTCACTGGTTTTTGACCAGGCATCACTGCCGCTAGATACCATGCTGGGTGAACATGTGCATTTCATCGCGCACCATGATGCCATCAAGCTGCACCTCTCGGTTGCAGAAAACCTCAAATTCTGGGCAGGTTTTTTCGGCGGCGGCGATGTGGCAGGTGCCATGCAGGCCATGAACCTCACCTCGCTCGGCGAGTTTCAGGCCCAGCGTCTGTCTGCCGGTCAGAAACGCCGGCTGGGTCTTGCCCGGCTTGCGCTGATTGAGAAACCCGTCTGGTTACTCGACGAACCAACGGTCGGCCTCGACGCCGCTTCGCAGCTACTGCTGGCCGCCATGATGATCCGGCATCTGGACGCCGGCGGCATTATCATCGCGTCCACGCACATAGACCTGCCCGTCGAAACCAGTGACGTGCTTGACTTTGCCAATCCCCGAAAACAGGTCAGCTGACATGACATCCGCCTTTTCAGCCATTGTTGCCCGTGATTTCACACTTGCCATCCGGCAGGGCGGCGGCATCGGTACGGCAATCGGATTCTTCCTGACCGTCATTGTCCTGCTGCCGCTTGGTCTCGGTCCGGATCAGCAATTGTTGCAGCGCATTGCACCGGGCGCCCTGTGGATAGCGCTGTTGTTGTCCGTGCTGTTGTCCGCTGACCGCCTGTACCAGACCGACCATGACGACGGATCGCTTGAAATCATGGCGCTGTCATCGACCCCGCTGGAAATTGTCGTGCTGGCCAAGGCCAGCGTTCACTGGCTCACGTCCGGCTTGCCGCTGGCAATCGCGGCCCCGGTGTTCGGGTTCCTGTTAAATCTCGATACAGCGCTCATCGCGCCGCTTGCAATGGCCATGGTGACGGGTTCACTGGCGCTGTCGCTGCTGGCCAGCCTGGGTGCGGCCATCACGGTCGGCCTGCGCCAGGGCGGGTTGCTGGTCTCGCTCCTGATACTGCCGCTTTATGTACCGGTGATGATTTTCGGCGTGCTGGCCTCATCAGGCGCGCAGTCAGGCATCGACAATTCCGGTACCGCCCTGATGATCCTGATGGCCATTGTTCTGGCAGCCCTGGTCGTATCGCCATTTGCATCTGCGGCTGCGCTGCGCAGCTTCATGCGCTGATCATCGCAGGTTCAGCAACCTGTGACCACGTTGCCATTGCGCGCCAGCATGGCTGCCGCTACAGATTGCAATCATGAGTTCGATAGAAAGATTTGCCAATCCGACCCGCTTCATGCGCCTTCAAAGCGCAGTCCAGCCATGGGTGTGGGCCATTACCTTCGTGCTGTTTGGCGTCGGGCTGTTCCTCGGCCTGACACGCGCGCCTGCCGACTACCAGCAGGGCGAGACGGTGCGCATCATGTATGTTCATGTACCTGCGGCGTGGTCTGCGCTGATGGTCTATACGGTCATGGCGCTTGCCAGCATAATCGGCATCGTCTTCCGCCACCCGCTGGCCGATATCGCTGCCAAGGCAGCGGCCCCCATCGGGGCGGTTTTCTGTTTTCTGGCCCTTGCCACAGGGTCCCTTTGGGGCAAGCCCATGTGGGGCACATGGTGGGTCTGGGACGCCCGGCTCACATCCATGTTCGTGCTGTTGCTGTTGTATCTGGGCTATATGGCGATATGGCAGGCAATTGATGACCCACGCAGGGCATCGCGCATCGCGGCTATTGTCGCCATTGTCGGTTTTATCAACGTCCCCATTGTCAAGTTTTCGGTGGACTGGTGGTATTCGCTGCACCAGCCTGCCAGCGTATTCCGGGCCGGCGGACCGACGATCCACGCATCCATTCTCACGCCACTTCTGATCATGGGGCTGGCCTTCAGTTTCCTGTTCCTGGCGCTGCACCTGATTGCTATTCGCTCTGAAATCGGCGCCCGCCGCATCCGCCAGACCGAGCTTGCCCGCACCGGTGCTTTGCAATGATGAGGCATTGAGCACATGGATTTCTCTGCGCCTCACATAGGCTTCGTTATCTCGTCCTACGCGATCACCTTTGTCGTTCTTGGTGTGCTGGCATTGTGGATTTTCGCGCGCGCGCGCTCGGTTGCACGCCGACTCAGGCAGCTGGAAGATGAAGGCGCTGAACGGCGTCGCAAAACCGGGCGGTCCGAACCATGAACGACCAGGCTTCTGCAAAAGCGCCAAAGCGCGGTCGCTTCTGGGTACTTGCGCCCGTGCTGGTGTTTGCAGGGCTTGCAGCCGTGTTCATGACCGGGCTTAGAAGCGGCGATCCTTCAAAACTGCCTTCGGCCCTGATCAACCAGCCGGCCCCGTCATTTGAACTGCCGGCCCTGCAGGGTCTCACCAGCGATGGCAATCCGGTTCCCGGCCTGTCCTCCAAGAGCCTTGACCGGGGCAAGGTCACGTTGATCAATGTATGGGCCTCATGGTGCGGACCGTGCCGCGAAGAACACCCGCAACTGATCGAGCTGGCAAAGCGTGATGACATTGATCTCGCGGGGCTCAACTACAAGGACCAGCGGGAAAACGCATTGCGTTTTCTCAACGCCCTGGGCAATCCGTACGCCAGCGTCGGCGTCGATACGACCGGGCGCACCTCCGTCGACTGGGGGGTCTATGGTGTGCCTGAAACGTTCGTGATCAATGGCAAGGGCATCATCGTCTACAAGTTCACCGGGCCCATCACCGAAAAGGCCCTGCGCGACGAAGTCATCCCGGCAATCGACAAAGCTCGGTAATACCAGAAGGCATTGACGTGGTCATTGCTGACATTGCTCACGCCGCAAGTTGGCCGAAGCCCTTGCAACGTCAAAAAAAGCATCAATGTTCGAAACAGTGCAAAGCGCTATTCAGCTTCGTCAAGCTTCTCGGACAGCAACTGCAATGACGCGATAAACACTTTCCGGTTGCGCTCGGGCAATGTTTCGATGAGTGCCTGATCCACCAGGGATACCTGGGGCTGCGCATTCACCAGCATGTCGCGGCCCGCTTCCGTCAGGAAAACGAAATTGACCCGCGCGTCCTTGTCACTGCGCTTGCGCAACAGGTATCCGTGCGTCTCCAGGCGGCTTACCAGGTCAGCCAGCGTTGAACGGTCAATGCCGGTTTCCCTTACCAGGGAAGTCTGGCTTGCACCTTCATTGTGAGAAACAGCTTCCAACACGGTAAACTGGCGCTGTGTCAGCCCGGATTTCCCCCGCCGATCGACATACAAGTCAGCAGAATATTGAGCAGCACGCTTTAACCAGAAACTGACAGGTGGAACGTTTCCGTTGTCACCTGGCACTCCACCACGATCTGGACGATCATCCATTAACATAAGCCCCCCGGCCTTGTTGATTGTGAATCCTACAAACCCATATGTGCACAAATGGTTCTAGGTTGCAATCCTATACACTAGATCGGATCGAGTAACTCGCGATTTACTCGCGACATGATTTGGTGAAATTAGTAGAAATCATAAAGTTGCTCTAACGTAACCTTGGACAAATCAAGTCTTCTGGTCCTCAGGATCTGCCAGCATGTGTTTCTGCATCAGCGGCAGTTGCGCCAGTGCAAATATCATGGTCAGCGGCATGGTGCCCCAGACCTTGAATGCAACCCAGAAGTCAGTCGATTGGGTGCGCCATACAAGTTCGTTCAAACCCGCGAGAACAAAGAAGAAAAGTCCCCATCGAAGCGTCAGTTTCCGCCAACCTTCATGGTCGAGCGCAAATGCTGCATCAAACACGTAAGCCAGCAGAGAGCGACCAAACGCCAGGCCGATCAGCAAGACCGCACCAAACAACACATTAACAATTGTTGGCTTTATCTTGATGAAGGTGTCGTCCTGCAACCAAAGCGTCAGCCCGCCCATCACCAGGACGACGACCCCGGTGACCATTGGCATGATGGCCAGATGCCTGCTGATCAGCCAGCTGGCTGCAATCGATGCCAGCATCACCACCATGAACACCGCCGTCGCCAGAAAAATCGGTTGCGGGAACAGGTTTCCAAGTCCGAATTTCTCGATCAGGAAGGCACCCTTGGCGTTCACGAAAAAGAAAACAACCAGAGGGCCGAGTTCCAGCGCAAGCTTCAGTACCGGATTTATCTTCGGCTTGGCAGAAATGTCACTCAATGTCTTGTCCTTCCTCGGCACCGGCAATGGCGCGGGCAAAGCCTTCCGCGTCAAACGGCTGCAAATCCTCAATTTTTTCACCAACCCCGATGGCATGAACCGGCAGTCCGAACTTTTCGGCAATCGCCACCAGAATGCCGCCTCGCGCCGTGCCGTCCAGTTTGGTCATGATGATACCGGTCACACCGGCAACCTTGGTAAACACTTCCGCCTGTGACACGGCATTTTGCCCGGTGGTCGCATCCAGCACCAGCAAAACCGCATGCGGGGCCGCCTGATCTTTCTTCTTGATGACCCGGACTATCTTGTCCAGCTCGCTCATCAGGTCCGCCTTGTTCTGCAGCCTGCCAGCCGTGTCGATCATCAATATATCGGTGCCGTCTGCCTGGGCCTGTTCCATCGCATCATAGGCCAGGCCCGCAGCATCGGCACCGGTTGGGCGTGACAATACAGTGGCACCGACCCGTTCGCCCCACACGGCCAGCTGTTCAATGGCAGCAGCGCGGAAGGTGTCGCACGCCGCAATCATCACCTTGAAGCCCTCAGCCTGCGCAATCGCGCCCAGCTTGCCGATGGTTGTCGTCTTGCCGGCACCGTTCACGCCCACGACCAGAATGACAAATGGCTGGGTGTCGGCAGCGAAATTGAACGGCACCTCGACGGGTTTCAGAACCTTCACGATCTCAGCCGCCATGATCCGGCGCACCTCCGCCGGATCGATCTCCTTGTCGTAGCGCCCACGCGCAACCTGCTCGGTAATGCGGGTTGCCATGGCGATACCAAGATCCGCCTGGATGAGCACATCTTCAAGGTCCTGCAGGGTGTCTGCATCCAGCTTGCGCTTGGTGAAGATGCCGGTGATGTTAGTCGACAGCGACCTGGATGACTTCGACAGCCCTTCGCGCAGCCGGCCAAACCAGCCCTTGGTCGGCTCAGGCTCAGGCTCAGGCTCAGGCTCAGGCTCAGGCTCAGGCTCAGGCTCAGGCTCAGGCTCAGGCTCAGGCTCAGGCTCAGGCTCAGGCTCAGGCTCAG
>Ga0316193_10003757_pt1 | contig 11036 bp, 7 predicted proteins | sample MerIslsedime2_MG_FD_207735 | JGI IMG/M metagenome (GOLD analysis project Ga0316193, IMG submission 207735) | Coastal sediment microbial communities from Maine, United States - Merrow Island sediment 2 | ecosystem: Environmental > Aquatic > Marine > Coastal > Sediment | place: USA: Maine... | reverse complement strand
GCATTTTAGCCATCGCCGTGGTCACAGACAAAAGGTCGGCACCGGTATTCTCGGCGATATAAACGGCCGGCAGGAACCCAGCGAGGTAACGGAAGCTGGTCATTTCAAGAGCCATCCCTGATGGGAGACCTTCTTCGATCAGAGTGGCCGCCGCATCCTTGCAAAGTTGCCATTCATCGGTCGGCAGCAGCTCTTGCAGATGGGTGCGGTATATCTCCAGGCGCTGGCGGTAGTTTTTGACACAGCCCTTGTCGAGACGAATCGGCTGACCCTGTTCAATGACCTGGCTACACAGCCCGGCCAGTGCCTTCTCCAGGCCGAGCAACAGTTCGTACTGGCGACTGGCGGACATCTTGTTGTCTGCAGCCATAATTCGACCGCGAATGGCCGCCCCGTCAAGGACTTCATCAAATACCAGATAGGCTGCAACCCCCTGAACCATGGTTGCCCCGGCCTGACGCACCAGGGTGTTCAAGAAGGCGCATCCGGCATGGTCGACGATCCGGTTGGTCATCATGGTGGCAATGATTTCCCGCCTCAGCGGATGGTTGCCGATTTGTGCGGCATAACGCGTACGGGTTTTCTCGGGAAAGTACTGCTTCAGAAAAACCTGGGCGGCGTCCTGGTCAGGGACTTCGCTGTCAAGCAGGGATTGGTAGAGGTGCATTTTGCTGTAGGCCAGAAGGATTGACAATTCAGGACGCGAATACCCCTGCCCCCTGGCGGTCAGTTCCTTGCGCGAAGGGAGGAATTCACCCTGGCGGTCAAGCAGGCCGGCATTCACCAGGCGTTCGGCCAGATCAATAAACGGGTCGCTGTCCTGCTGGCAACGCAGAAGGTCGAGCGACAGGCAAAGGCTCTGCGTGTAATTGTTGGCCAGAACCTTGTCGCAAATCTCAGCGGCGACTTCCTGCAACTGCCGATTGCGCGTCTGTTCGGTTTTGATCACACCCGCTTCGCGCAACCCCTGGAAGAAGATCTTCATGTTGACTTCGTGGTCCGATGTGTCGACGCCTGCCGAGTTATCGATGGCGTCGGTGTTGATCGATCCTCCGGCCATGGCGTATTCAACCCGCGCCAGTTGAGTCAGACCCAGGTTGCCACCCTCACCGATCACTTTGGCCTTGACCTGCACGGCAGTGACCCGGACATTATCATTGGCACGATCACCGACATCGGCGTTCTTTTCGGAGGACGCTCTGACGTAAGTACCGATACCACCGTTCCAGAGCAGCTCGACATCCGCCATCAGCAGTCGTCGAACCAGTTCATCCCCTTCCATGGTCGTGTGACGGACGCCGAGCCAGTTCCGGACTGCTGGAGATAGCGGGATATCCTTCGAAGATCTCTCCCAGATCCCGCCTCCTTCTGAGATCAGCGCGGCGTTGTAATCCGCCCAGGTTGAACGAGGCTTATCAAACAGGCGCTTGCGTTCTTTCCAGGATCGAACCGGGTCGGGATCCGGATCGATAAAGATATGCATATGATTGAAGGCTGCGAGCAGTCGAGTGTGTTTTGACAACAACATGCCGTTGCCGAACACGTCACCACTCATGTCACCGATACCAACTGCGGTAAAGTCCTCGCTCTGGATGTCTTTTCCCAGCTCTCTGAAATGGCGCTTGACACATTCCCATGCCCCGCGTGCCGTAATCCCCAGTTTCTTATGGTCATAACCGACCGAGCCGCCACTGGCAAAGGCATCGCCCAGCCAGAACCCGTAGTCGAGGCTGACAGCATTGGCCGTGTCCGGAAGGTGTGCCGTGCCCTTGTCGGCGGCAACGACCAGGTAGGGGTCAAAATCATCATAGACAACCACCCCCTTCGGCCCCTCGATTTGACCTGCGACACGGTTGTCAACCAGGTCGAGCAGGCCGCGCATAAGCGTGATATAGGCCAACCGTGACAGCTCGGCACCTTCCTCCCTGGTAGAGAAAGAGTTCTTGACCACGAAGCCGCCCTTTGAACCGACCGGGACGATCAGCGAGTTCTTGGTCATCTGGGTTTTCATCAGGCCAAGCACCTCGGTGCGGAAATCGTCAGGGCGGTCCGACCAGCGGATTCCGCCGCGCGCAACCTTGCCGCCACGCAAGTGAATCCCTTCCATGCTCGCCGAGTGCACGTAGGTTTCGTACATCGGCCTCGGGAACGGCATGTCGATAATGCCGATGGCGCTGATCTTGAAGGAAAGGAAATAGTCGGGGTCATCGCGGCGCAGGAAGAAGTTGGTCCGCACCGTGGAATCGATCAGGTTGAACATGCTGCGCAGGATGCGATCTTCGTTGATGTCGCGAATCTCGTCGAGCACCTTCGAAAGCTCCATCCTGACCGGCATCAGCGCCTCCTCTTCACGTTGCATGGGGTCCTGCCATGCCGGGTTCGGCTTGAACCGCGCTTCAAAATATTGGTACAGGAGTAAGGCCGCCCTGGGGTTGTCGATCAGGGCGTAGGCAGCGCGACGCTTGGTGAACGGGTTGCCCAGTTGGAAATAGTAGCTGCGATAGGCTCTGAAAACATCAATCTGTTGCCAGTCGAGGCCGGTCAGAACGAGCAGGCCGTTGAGATAATCGTTTTCCACCATGCCCTGGCGCAACCTGATGAGGATTTCAAGAAACTTTTCCCGCAGCGACGACAGTGGCAAGGCCAGAGGATGGTTGTTGCGAATCGCGAAACTCTTGATGTAGACGGTCTGCTCCCCGACCTGAACGATCAGGTCCACTTCGTCAACCACGACCAGATTGAGGTTCTCAAGGAAAGGCATCAGTTCATTGAGATAACTCTCCCTGAGGCTGTAGAACTGCAGGCGGAAGAACTCATGGCGTTCCTGAAACGGGCCCCAGAGGTCGAATCCGTCTTCACCTGTTTCAACCACCCTTTCTATGGCCCGCACATCCCGGACTGCAAAGCGTGGGTGGATCAGGTCCTTGTATTCGTTTGAGAAGGTGTTGATGTACTTTTGCCACAACCGCAGACCATCGCCTTCTCTGGTGCCGCGCTGGAGCAGCAGTCGCAGCTTTTCATCCCAGGGCCTGGACAGGTCTGTCAGGACCTTCTGCAACGATTCGATGTCGACCCTGACCTGCTCTCCCTGCGGGACGACGTGAAAATGCAGGCTGACATAGTCGGAAAAGAAATGGATCACCCGGGACGAGATATGTTCTGCAGTGAGGAACCGACCGAGATACGATTCCATGCGTCTCACGGAGTCGCCGCTGTAATAGTCGCGGGGCATGATCACCAGCAGGGTGATGCCACGCAGGCTGAGACTGCGGGTCACAACCAGCTTGACCGACTGTTCGCGCTGCAGGCTGATGAATGAACGGACCAGGCGATCGAGTTCCGCATCGGTCAGGAAGAACATCTCCACCTTCGGGAAGGTGTTGAATATCTCGACGACTTTACGATAGTCGTAGCTGTCGGTCGCGACATGCTGGCGGGTCAGCGCAGTCAGCAGTTTATCCCTTAACGGCGGCACATTCGTCGCCAGCTCATTGACGCTGTTCTGTGAGAAAAGCCCGACGAAAAAGTGTTCGATTCGCTTCTCGGCCTTGCAGCATTCACGGAAACCGAGGTAGACCAGGTTGTCCTGCTTGTAGAGTGGGCTTTTTATTTCGAGAATTTCAACAACCAACGGGTTTTTGCGTGCAAGCAGTTCCCTTGTTTCGTCGGTGATCTGCAGGGCCTTGCCACTCTTGCCTTTTGCCAGGAGAGATTCCGGCATCCAGCCTGCAGGCGATTCGACGATCTTGATTTGATCGGATTTACCTTTGGCCCCCGAAGTCTCTATCGCGGCATATCCGAAGCAGATAAAATTCCCTTTGAGCAACCATTCGGCAAAATCCTTCTGTTCCCGGTTCTCGGCAATCTGCACCAGGTCCTTGAGTTTTTGTTCAAGCACCCTGCGCTGGCGACCAACTGCCAGGACGACCGGGAAAACCCGGTGTATTTCCTCCTCTACCTCAGTCGTGTCGAGGTCACGGACGCCTTCGAACTGAACAAGCAGGAAGGACTCCTGAAGATCAACACCGGCATTATCGCCAAGCGAGACCAGCAAACCTTTCTTGCGCGTCACAGGCAGGATCGGATGCGAAATGATCATGGCTCGATACGGCAGTTTTCGCAGAATATTTTTCAGGGAATCGACCAGGTACGGCACATCAGGGGTATTGACCAGCAGGAAAGAGGAGCCGCTGTTGTCAGGGTTAAAACGGCAGACCTTGACATCTTCATCGCGTTGGCGAATGAATTTGTGAAAGGTGCTCAGCCATTCCAGCAAATCATTGACAGGCAGTTTGAGCAGGACCTGTGAGTGGCTGTACACCAGTAGTGCTTCAGCCAGAGCCAGGATCGCATCTGCGTCTTTGCTGGAAGACATCTTAGCCAGGCGACGTCGGATCTCTGCGAGTCTTGCCTTGAGGACCTTGGTAAAAGTTTTGCCGTGTTCTTCTATAATGACGTCCATTGGCAGCCTCTTTGAGAAGGTTGGAGTAGTTATGGACACAAGTCTAGGCGATGACCGCTACAATGCAACCCCGGACAGGGTGAGAAAAAAGTTATTGCAGTCAGTTGCCATGCAAGACGATATCCGCCTCTCGTCGCAGTTCGGCGACCCACTGTTCCAGTAAACTGGCGCCTCTGGTTTTTTTCAAAAAACCGACAATTTTGTCCCGTGAATCCTCAAGGGTCGGCGGCGCCGGGATCTCGTGGGCTGTTACCTTGATCAGGTGGTAGCCATAAGGTGTTTTGACCGGATTGCCGACTTCGCCGACAATCTGGCTGAATGCCGCATCGGCAAATACAGGATCAACATCCTCGCGGCGGATCAGGCCAAGTTCACCGCCACCCGGAGCGCTGACGCAGGCGGAATGCTGCCGGGCGATTTCGGCAAAGTCCTCTTGCTCCGCCCGTGTCTTGAGTGTCTTTGTGTGTTCGAGAGCTTTCTCCGGGTCATCGGGGTCGACCGGAATCAGAATATGACTGGCCTGGACTCGCTCATGGTCGCGCAGCTGGTCCGGGTGGTCGGCAAAGAATCTTCTGATTTGGTCTTCGCCGGGCTCCTCCACCGCCACCAGTTTTCGCCTAGACATCTGATCTACGGTGACATCCTTGCGCACCATCCGCAGGAAAGAGGCTTTGTCCAGGCCACGTTCTGTCAGGCGGGTCCAGAAATCTTTCGGGTTGCCCATCATGCGCAGAATCCTGGCCGTCTCCTCTTCAACAGATGCATCGTCGGCTACAAAACCTTCCGCCAATGCGGCCTGGAAAATCAATTCCCGGGCAATCAGGCGCTCAAGGGCCATAGACCTTAACTCGGCTAGGGAGTCCGGCGGCACCTCATCAAGAGTGGCGTGAAAATTCTCCTGGGCCAGGCTCTGCATCGCCGCATTGAGGGCTTTGTCATCAATGGTCGCGCCGTTGACGGTCGCAATCAGTTGTTCCATCCTATACTCCTGTTTCATTGATCTCCAGAGCATTGGCCAGGTGGCCAAATTCCTCCAGGGTCAGCGTCTCACCACGACGACGGGGGTCGATATCAGTCTCTTCAAAGGCACGGTCAACATGTTCAGGTTCAAAGCCAGAACCCAATAGACTGTTGCGCAGGGTTTTGCGCCTCTGGGCGAAAGCGCCACGGACCAGTTGTCTGTAACGCTCTTCATCGACCAACTCGATTCGCGACTCGGTTAATGGTTCAAGGCAAAGCACGACGGAGTCGACCTTTGGCGGGGGATAAAAAGCCTTCGGCGGCACCTTGATGACCCTGTCAATCTGAAACCAGGTCTGCATCAGGACACTCAGGATGCCATATTCCCGCGAGCCTGCTTGCGCAATCAACCGTTCACCGACTTCCTTCTGGAACATCAGGATCAGTCGCTGGAACAATTGGCGATGCTCAAGCACGCGAAACAGAACCTGGCTGGAGATATTGTATGGCAGATTGGCGATCAGCTTGTAGGGAGGTTTGCGCAACAGGTCCACCCAGTCGATGCGCAGGATATCACCGATAACGACGTCGAGATTTTTATCGGCGCGCTCCTGTAAAGTGGTCCCGAGGTCGCGATCGATCTCAACCGCCAGAACCGGCAGACCGGTCTCAAGGAGACGGTTAGTCAAGGCCCCGGCTCCTGGCCCGATCTCCAATATTCGATCACCTTCCTGCAGTTGCGCAGCAGTTATGATGCGGTCCAGCACATGCTGATCACGCAGAAAGTTCTGACCGAAACGTTTTCTGGGACGATGGATGTTCATAGGGACGAGGGACGAGGGACGAGGGACGCGAAAAAGCGAATCTTCAAATGCCGGAATGCACCGCGAATGCTGCAGGCCTGATACCAAGTTTTATGGGCAGTTGTATTGGACATCACTCGTCCCGCGTTCCGCGTTCCGCGTTCCGGTTTTTAAACTTCCGATGCCACTCTCGGCGTGGCCAGCGTGGCACGCGCCAGTTCTTGACGATCGGCACCATGCGCAGAGTCACGAAATAAGACAGTGAGCCTAGAATGATCCCGGCGATGATACCGCCAACCCAAAGCGGGTACATGATATTCCAGCCGAGATCGGCGTAGGCGCTCCAGGTAAACTCGGTCGGAAGAAATGCTCGAGGCATGCCCAGCAGCAGGCGCCCCATCTCGTATTCGACCGCATAAATGACCGGCGCCGTCACCGGGTTGGTCACCCAGACACCAAGGATTGCCGCGAGGCGGTTTTCCCGCAGCAGGTAGGCGAACAGCAGCGCAATGGCCATCTGAAAACCAAAGGTCGGCGTCATGCCGATAAAGATTCCAAGCGCAACACCCTTGGCAATTTCCTCCGGCAGGCCACGCAGGCGAACGAAACGCACCAGCAGCAACTTGGTTTGCCTGATGAATCCGACGCCACGCCACATCGCTCAAATCGCTCCGTAATCAGTTTGAATCAGATTATACCAACCATGTCCAGTGGCCAACTCGATATGGCGTTCAGCTTGTTGTCCGCATGCCGTCCATTTTCGAGGTAGTAATTGGCCGGGACACCAAGCATGGCGGCATTGTCACCGCAAAGAGAGGGACTCGGGAAGTAAATCCGTAGGCCCTGCTTACCGGCCAATTCGTGGAATCGCGATCGCAAGCCCGAGTTGCAGGCGACACCGCCGGCAACCACGATCCGTTCCAGCCCTTCCTGCGTCGCGGCACGCAGAGTCTTGCGGGTCAGGACTTCGACCACCGCCTCCTGGAAACTGGCGGCGATATCAGCCATGTGCTGATCATCGATCTCTTTATCGACCTTTTCAACATATTGTAAAACCGCGGTTTTGATGCCGCTGAAACTGAAATCAAAGTTCGGCCTGTGCAGCATGGGCCGTGGGAAGACAATCGCGTCCGGGCGACCCTGCCCGGCCAGGTTATCAATCAGTGCCCCGCCAGGGTAACCCAGACCGAGCAGTTTGGCGACCTTGTCATAGGCCTCCCCGGCGGCATCATCCAGCGTCTGGCCTATGATCCGATAGTGGCCGATACCGTCAACCCGGTAGAGATGAGTATGCCCGCCGGAGACCGCCAGGGCCAGGAAGGGAAATTCGGGGGGGTCTTCGAGAAACGGCGCCAGGATATGCCCTTCCATGTGGTGTACGGCCGCCAGAGGAATATCGAGGGCCCAGGCCATGGCTTTGGCGGTTGAAATCCCTACCAGAAGCGCCCCGACCAGACCCGGACCACGGGTTACCCCGATCCCTTCAATTTCGGAGAGGATTACTCCGGCCTCCTCCAGCGCCGCGGTAATGACCACCGAGATGGCTTCGACGTGCTTACGTGACGCCAGTTCCGGGACAACGCCGCCATAACGGGCGTGGACATCCACCTGGGAAGCGACGATGTTCGAGAGCACCTTGCGGCCATCACGTATGACTGCCGCGGCAGTTTCATCACAGGAAGATTCGATGCACAAGGTTAACATCGGTTAATTGGGGCTGGGGACTGGGGGTCGGTATGAGAACTTCCCAGCCCCCAGCCCCCATACCCCAGCCTCTGCCTCTAAAGGAGGTTGGCGGCCAGCTCGGCCAGGCAGGAACGCTCGCCTTTGGTCAGGGTCACATGACCGGCAATTTCCTCGCCTTTGAACTTTTCCACGACGTAGGTCAGTCCGTTGCTGGCGGAATCGATATAAGGGTTGTCAATCTGGTACGGGTCCCCGGTCAGGATGATCTTCGTGCCTTCACCGGCACGGGTAACAATCGTCTTGATTTCATGGGGCGTCAGATTCTGGGCTTCGTCAACGATCATGTACTGCTTCGGAATGGAACGACCACGGATATAGGTGAGAGCCTCGATTTCAAGCAGCCCGAGATCAACCAGCTCCTTGTAACCGCGCTTGCGCTTGCTGCCCTCCTCGACGGCACCGAGGAGCAGCTCAACATTATCGAATATCGGCTGCATCCAGGGAGACAACTTCTCTTCGAGATCACCGGGCAGAAAGCCGAGGTCACGGCCGAGCGGGAAAACCGGGCGAGAAACCAGCAGGCGGCTGTACTGGCCCTCGTCAGCCGACTTGTTCAGACCGGCGGCAATCGCCAACAGAGTTTTGCCGGTCCCTGCTTTGCCGACCAGGGTCACCAGCTGGATATCCTCATTAAGCAGCAGGTCAAACGCGAACTGCTGTTCGCGATTTCTGGCGTGAATCCCCCACAGGCCTTCCTTGGGTGCGCGCAGAAGCGTTTCGGCCTGGCGTAACGCCCGGTTGAACCGTGCCAGCGCCGAATGCGACGGGTTGGCAGCATCCATCAGGGTGAGACACTGGTTGGCCAGGAATTCCTCTTCCAGGGGGATGAAGCCCTGGCTGTAGAAAAGATCGATATCATCACGGGAGAGCAGAACCTCGGCGGTCCCGGAATAAAGCTCATCCAAGGAGACCTTGTCTGACTCGTAATCCTGGGCGGTCAGGCCGATAACATCTGCCTTGATCCGAAGATTGGTGTCCTTGGTAACCAAAATCACCGCCTCATCGGAACGACTCCTGATATCCAGTGCGACAGCAAGAATTCGATTGTCCCCGCGATCTGAACGCAGTTCGGGCGGCAGACCTTTTAACTGCTCTTCGGTATAAAGGTCAACCCGCAAATGACCGCCATTTTCCAGTTCGACGCCTTCGACCAGTTTTGCCTTGGCGCGCAGGCCATCTATGATGCGGGAGAACTGGCGAGCATTCCGGCCGGTCTCGCTCAGCTCCTTCTTGAACCGATCCAATTCTTCGACCACGGTCATAGGAACGACCAGGTTGTTGTCGTCAAAACGGTAAATGGCCTCGGGGTCGTGCAGCAAAACGTTGGTGTCGAGAACAAAGGTTTTACTCATTATCGTCGACTTTCTCCGACAGAAGGTTAGTGATCGTAGTCCACCAGTTGCTCATCTTCATTGGTGACCATAAGTCTGATATAAAAAGGGAATCCTTACCTGCGATTTTACGTTTACTTTCGACAATGCCATCGCCGCGGGTTCTCAGCGATGGCGATTTTCCCCAGCAACGATTTTGCGGATCGCCTTGAGGGTTTTCTCAATATCTTCAACAGTATTGAAAAACCCGGGACTGAGCCGCACGGTTCCTTCCGGAAGCGTCCCGATGCTGCCGTGGGCCTCCGGGGCGCAGTGCAAACCGGTTCGACAACAGATACCATATTCACGGTCCAAGCGGAAGCCCAGCATTGACGGATCGACATTTTTAATATTGAAGGATAAGGCTCCACCGTGCCACTCCGAGCCAAGCGGGCCATAGAGTGTCACATCTTCAATTTCCCGCAGACCCTCGATCAGCATGCCAACCAGTTCCTGTTCATGTGCGCGGACATGGGCGAGGCCTACCGATTCGAGAAATTCCAGACCTGCCTTCAGCCCCGCCAGTCCGACAGTATTCAGAGTCCCGCTCTCCAGGCGTTCCGGCATCTCTTCCGGTTGGGTTGTTGACTGTGAGAAATTGCCGGTACCGCCGTACAGCAGTGGCCGCAAGACAAGATCGGGATGGACAAACAGGAAGCCGGTGCCGGTGGGTCCAAGCAGGGACTTGTGACCGGGAACGGCCAGCAGATCAATCGCCATCTTCCTGGCGTCAATGGTAAAGACACCGGCACTCTGGGCGGCATCGACCATAAACAGGATGCCCTGTTCACGACACCAAGGGCCGATCTCCTCGATCGGCTGAAGGGTACCGGTGACGTTCGAACAATGATTCATCACCAGCATTCGCGTACCAGGCAGGCAGGCTTCCCGTATCGCAGCAGGGTCAACCCAGCCATCGCAATTCGCCATGACCCGGACGACATTTACCCCCTTGTTACTGAGCGCCTGCAAGGGCCGTACGACTGCATTGTGTTCCATCGATGTTGTGACAACCCGGTCACCGGGGCTGAGAGCACCGAACAAGCCGAGGTTGATCGCCTCTGTGGCATTGGCGGTAAACGCGATCCGGCTAGCATCGTCGATACCGAAAAACCGTGCCACAGTCTCGCGGCATTCCATGACCATACGCCCTGCCTGCAGCGAGAGCTGGTGACCGCCTCGTCCCGGATTGGCGGCATTCAGCCGCAGCGTCGCTTCGACGGCTTCTATAACCGGTGAAGGTTTCGGAAATGATGTGGCAGCGTTATCGAGGTAAATTGACATATCAGAATGCGCTCAGGATCCATCTTTCATCAGCCGTTGGAATAAACCTGGTTTTTGCCGTCGTTTCTGGCCGTGAACATCAGGCCATCGACTGCCTTCAGCAGAGATATCGTATCACTGCCATCGTCAGGCCGGGCAGCAACACCAACGCTGACGGTCACACCATGGGTCTTGGTTATCTGGGTCAAAAAACGGGGAGATTCGGTTTCGACAAAAATCCTGATCCGTTCTGCAACCTTGATTGCCTCGATCAGAGGGGCCTCCGGCAGAAGCGCGGCGAACTCTTCGCCGCCATAGCGGAAAACCATATCGCTGTCACGCAGCAGTTCGTGCAGCATATTCGCCAGTTCCTGGAGAACCGTGTCACCGTTGGCATAGCCATAAGTCTCATTGAATTGCCTGAAGTTGTCC
>Ga0316193_10003756_pt1 | contig 11037 bp, 7 predicted proteins | sample MerIslsedime2_MG_FD_207735 | JGI IMG/M metagenome (GOLD analysis project Ga0316193, IMG submission 207735) | Coastal sediment microbial communities from Maine, United States - Merrow Island sediment 2 | ecosystem: Environmental > Aquatic > Marine > Coastal > Sediment | place: USA: Maine... | reverse complement strand
CCGGAAACCCGGAGCTGATAAAGCTCTCTATATTATTGAATACAAGGCGCTTATAAATATCCAGGCGCCGCTGCTCAACCCCCGCAGGTGCTGGCGCGAGCTCGGGATTACGCAGGTACTGTGCCATCTGCAGCTGACTGTCTCGCAAACCGGCGCCGCTCATGCGCTTACCCGCGCCGCACGAGATTCTCCCACAGCAGCCTGCAGGTGCCTTACCTGCTCTACTTCCTGCAGCAGTTCCGCCAGCGGCGGTATATTGAAATCCCGCTCCAGCAGCGTGGGCACAGGCCCCAGCCTCTGGTACGCCTGGGTCAGCAGAGCCCACACCGGGTCGATCACATCGCTGCCATGGGTGTCCACTTTCAGGTCGGGCGCTTCATCATAATGCCCCGCCACATGCATATAGCGGACTCGTTCAAGAGGCAGCGAATCCAGGTACTCAAGTGGGTCATAGCAGTGATTGATGCTGTTCACGTAGATATTGTTGACGTCCAGTAACAAACCGCTGTCACTTTCCGACAGTACCGCCCGAACAAATTCTGCCTCAGTCATATCCGCGTGCGGCTGGGCATAGTAGGAAGCGTTCTCCAGCACGATGGGCTGCCCGAGGATATCCTGCACCTGGCATACCCTGTTTGCGACATAGTGGACGGCCTCTTCAGTGAAGGGAATAGGCAGCAGATCGTAAAGGTGCCCCTGTGCCGCACAGTAGGTGAGGTGTTCGCTGTAAAGTGGCGCGTCAATCTCATCGATCAGGCTTTTCACTGAGCGCACGAGATCAGTGTCGATCGGGTCCGGCCCGCCGATGTCCAGCGACAAGCCGTGCAAAGCTATTGGGTAGCGCTCCGCCAGCTCACGAAACTGACGGTTAAATCGCCCCCCGATCCCGATCCAGTTCTCCGGGGCCACTTCCATAAAATCGACCGATCCCTGGTCCATTGATTGCAGCGGACCCAACAGGGTCCGCCGCAAACCGAGACCCGCTCCGCGGAGCTCTCGGGATGCTTCAGGCATTAGCTACCGCCACACTTTCCCTCACCGCATTTGCCTTCCCCGCCTTTCTCACCCTCTTCGCCACAGCTGCCTTCCTGACCTTTCTCGCCACAGCTGCCTTCCTCACCTTTCTCGCCACAGCTGCCTTCTTCGCCTTTCTTGCCACAGCTGCCTTCTTCGTGCTTGTCAAAATTGGGGAGATCGTATCCACCGCTCAATTGCTGGGCCGAGAACGGATTAACCGCTGCAGAAGCCATGGGTACGATAGAACTTGCCAGAAACGCAGCGCCAAGTGCCGCAGCGAGAGGTTTTTTAAAATGAGCCATAATAAGTTCCCTATTCATGTTTAAGTCATTGTTGTCCTGCCCGAAGCGCTCGAGAAGACATCCTCTTCGCGTGCAACGTTCGTGCAGAATATGACACAGTATCCCGCCGGAAGTTTCATGCCTGCAAGGACACGCTACTAGCGCAGGAATTAACCCTTTTTTTAGTGTGGGTTATCCAGCAGCCACTGCGCCACCGATTGCCACTGTTGCTGCAAGCGCTTGGCAGAAACAGCTTGCCGGGTTCCCAGGCTCTGGGCGAAAAGAGACACACGAAATTCCTCCAGCAACCAGCGGTACTGTGCCGCTTCCTCACTGAGCAGCAGTAAGCCCGGCTGGCTCGCCACTGCGGCCCACAAAGGTGCTTCCAACCCCTGCAGCATGGTCGTATGAGTTTGATCTTTCGCGGGCTGGCCCGGCAGTCGCTCAATGCGCGTGCGCAATGCCTTGAGGTATCGCGGCAACTGGGTAAGCCACTGCCCTGGGGTATCGCGCATAAATCCAGGCACCCACAATTGTCGTAATTGGGCATCAATGTCCTTGCGGGTATCAGGCCAGTCCCCGTCGGCAAGCGCTGCGAGGCGTTTGCGGATATCTGTCAGCAGCCGCAGGCTGGTAAGCAACAGCGCTTCCAATTCATTCGACCGCGTAACAACCTCACCCTTACCCTGATCCAGCAGGGCCTGGAATTCGCTCTTCGTATACGGTGGGGCCGCATCCACACCCATCGCCTGCATATAACTGGCGTCGACCAGGTCTTCCAACAACGCAGGGCGATCAAAACCTCCTGCAGCAAGCACCAGATTGAATTCGTTCCCGCGCAGCAATTGTTTGCGCAGGTATTTTACCTGCTGCGCACTGTGCAGCCTTAGCAGCCTTAAAACACCCTGGCGGTGCTGCAGCAGCGCCTCCCCCGGGTAATCACAGAGCGCGATGGCAACTGCATCGCCCTCAACCGTTAGCGCCGGATAGGAGACGATAGCTACGCCGGCCTGGCGAAAGCGCCATTCCCGGGGCAGCTCGTCGAAATCCCAGCGCGTAATGCCACTGCGGGCGGGAGAGTCCAGCTGGCCAGAACTGATACTCTGGCTGGTATCTCCACGAAAGCGCGTAATCAGTTCCGCCAGATCCCTACCCTGGGCCAACAACCGCCCATCGGCATCGACCACTCGCACATTCATGCGGTAGTAATCATCGAGCTTATCCACAGCCCAGTCCCGGGCTGCAAGCTTGACACCACTACCCGCTGCCAGTGCTTGCGCAAGCGCCGCCAGTAAATCCACGTTGCCAGGCTCCAGCACGGCCAGGGCACGATCTACATGATCCGGCACCGGCACCAATTGCCTGCGCTGGCTTTTGGGCAAACCCTTGACCAATTGGATACATTTTTCTCGCAGCATTCCAGGCACCAACCAATCAAAGCGATGGCGCGGCACACGGTTGAGCAGCGCAACCGGCACCGTGACCGAAACGCCATCAGCCATGCCCCCGGGCTCAAACTGGTAGCTTAGACGCAACTGCATGTCCTCCCACTCCAGCCGATCCGGAAACTGTTCGCCAAGGTCCTCGCCGGGGTCCCGGGCTAACAGGTGCTCGCGACTCATGCACATGCCGGCAGCAGCCTGCGGATGCCGCTTAAGCCAATTCTGCAAGCGTCCCGCGGTATGGACGGTATCCGGCAGACGCTCGTCATAAAACGTGAACAGAGCCTCCTCATCCACCAGAATATCGCGGCGGCGGGTGCGGGACTCCAGCTCTTCGAGTTCGCGCACAAGGCGTTGGTTGTGTTTGAGGAAGGGCGGAAACGGGCGCATATTGCAGGCCACCAGGCCATCCCGGATTAACAACTCCCGCGCTTCAGCCGGGGCGATGGGCCCATAATGGACCGAGCGCTTGTCCGCCAGGGTCAGCCCGTAAAGCGTTATTCGCTCGTAGGCCATCGCCCGGCCGCTGCGGGCCTGCCAGCGCGGCTGGTAGTAGTGTCGGCGCAGCAGTTCAGGATTGATATCCAGCGCCCAGGCGGGCTCAATAGCGCCTACCACGCGCGCGTAGACACTGGATGTTTCCACTATCTCTGCCGCCACCAGCCATTTGGGCGGCTTGCGCGCCTGGGAGGAGCCCGGGAATATCCGCAACTTGCGGTTGCGGCCGCCAAGGTATTCCCTGCCCTCCTGCAACTGGGCGATATTGCTCAGCAAACCCGCCAGCAGCGCCCGGTGTACCCCCTCGTAATTTTCCTCTTCAGGCAGTGTTGGGCGCGGCTTCAGTTTCTGGCTGCGGCAGGCGATGGTTAGCTGGGTGTGTACATCGCGCCATTCGCGCATGCGCATATAAGCGAGAAACTCCCGTTTGCACAGTTTCCCCAACTGGTTGCCACTGAGGCTCTGGCGCTGCTCCTCGTAATACCGCCACAAATTGAGCCACGCCATAAAGTCTGATCGCGGGTGCCTGAACCTTGCGTGGGACTGGTCTGCCTGTTGCTGCTTGTCCGTGGGACGCTCTCGCGGGTCCTGTATCGCCAGCGCGCTGGCGATCACCAACATCTCCTCCAGGCAGCCCAGGTCGGTTGCCGCCAGCACCATGCGCGCCAGGCGCGGATCCACCGGTAACCTCGCCATGCGCCGTCCAATAGACGTCAAACGGCCCGCGGGGTTTACCGCTCCCAGTTCTTCCAGAAGTTTGTATCCATCGCGCACCATGCGCGGATCGGGCGGATTAATGAAAGGAAAATCATCCACCTCCCCCAGATCCAGAATCAGCATCTGCAGGATCACCGCCGCCAGATTGGTGCGCAGTATTTCCGGGTCGGTGAACTCGGGGCGCTGATCGAAATCGGCTTCGCTGTACAGGCGTAGGCAAACCCCGGCTGCTATGCGGCCACAGCGACCCTGGCGCTGGTTGGCGCTGGCCTGGGATATCGCCTCTATCGGTAACCGTTGAACCTTGGTGCGAAAACTGTAACGGCTGATGCGCGCTACTCCGGGGTCAATCACATAGCGAATGCCCGGCACAGTAAGCGAGGTTTCGGCAACATTGGTCGCCAGCACCACCCGGATGCCACGGCGCGTAGCAGTATCGAACACCCGGTTCTGCTCTGCCTGGCTAAGACGAGCATACAGAGGCAGTACATCCAGCGAAGTGTTATGGCGCAAGCGTTTCGCCAGCTCCCGGATATCGCGCTCACCCGGCAGGAAAACCAATACGTCTCCGCGGGTACCGAAACGTCCGGCCTCTATGTCATCCACCAACCCGGCAATCTGCCGGGTGGCGCCCTCGTCTGAGTCAGTCTCCGCTGCGTCTATGTAATGCGTGTCGACAGGATAGGTTCTACCCGACACCTCGATTACCGGCGCACTGTCAAAGTGCCGGGAGAAGCTCTGCACGTCGATTGTGGCAGAAGTAATGATGACCTTGAGATCCGGCCGCTTTGGCAGCAACCTTTTAAGATAGCCCAGCAAAAAGTCAATATTGAGACTGCGCTCGTGAGCTTCATCTATGATCAGCGTGTCGTAGTTGCGCAACAGCCTGTCGCGCTGAATCTCCGCAAGCAGGATACCGTCGGTCATCAGCTTGACCGCACTGGCCGACGACACTTTATCGGTAAACCTGACCTGGTACCCCACCAGCTCACCAAGCTCGGTGTTGAGCTCCTGGGCGATGCGCTGGGCTACTGTGCGAGCCGCCAGCCGGCGGGGCTGGGTATGGCCGATCAGTTTTTCCCTGCCACGCCCCAGGGCAAGGCATATCTTGGGTAACTGCGTGGTCTTCCCGGAACCCGTCTCCCCCGCAATGATTACCACCTGGTGTTCCGCGATTGCATTCGCGATATCTTCTCGACGCGCGACTATCGGCAACTCATCGGGAAAAGTAATATCCTCAATGCGGATATCGCGAATCACAGGCCTGGGGGAATCTTTAGCAGAAGCGCTTGCCGCACTATCGCCGGTTTTTTGCATGTTGCAGCTCTTGTCGGGACCAGCCTTAGGAGATTCCTCTCGCATCTGCACCGTCTTCAGCGCCCTGCGGGGTAAACTGATCCGGGTTCAAATACATCAGCCGCAAAGTCACAGCTCCCACCTCATCGCCGACATCGCAGCCCAGCACCATCACATTGGCGCGATTATCCTCCACTGTCGCCCCGGTAATGCCAAACAATACGGAATTGGCATTACCCTGCACACTGAAAACGGTAACCTCCTTTTTCTGCTGCAGCGCCCTGGCAAGGTTTCCCAACAGGGTCGACAAGCTGGCCTTGAACCCGCCAAAATTCAGTTTGCCCTGAAACTCACTGTGATCGAGTACCACACTGAATCGGACAATAGATTCGTCTTCCATTTTTACCTTGGTCATGTCCAGAATGCGTCCGGTCTCGAGTTCCCGGTAAACACGCTTTGCCTGGGTACGTCCGGCACCAACAAACTGCTGATGCAGCAGGTTTACTGCAATTATCAGAAACTTGTCCGTGGGGATGTTTTGCTGTGGAATCTGTGCCATAAAAACCCGGTTTTTGCCCAATGATGGCCTAAAACGACTAAGTCTAACGCCAGATAGGAACTATGTCGCTATTTCTCCTCAAGCTGCTGGCCCAGAGACAAACGGCTCTGGTACCATTTTTATTCATACATTAGTGGATATTGAGCAATGACTGGGCTGTCTACGGTCATCAGATACCCGCGGGGACGCCTGTGCAGCACCGCGCTGCGCACAGCGGCGCTCGTCTGCGCTCTACTAATGGTCACCTCACTGGCTAGCGCCCAGGATCCGGAGCTGGAGCTTCAGGCGCTCGCCAACGAACGCGGCATGCTGACCACTGAGCTGGAACAATACAAAAGCACAGTCAAAGTACTGCAACCTGATGGCGCACCACCTGAGCAAAGCAGTAATCCCGCGGTACGCAAACTCGCGCTGGAAATGGTCAGGATCAAGGAGCGGTTGATAACGGTCACCGAGAGGGAACTCACCCTGTTGCAGGAACAGATTACCGCTGCGCGATTACTGGCGATGTCCACGCCCCAGGATGCTGCCGGGGACGAGTCCGGGCAGGGTATTGAGAGCAAACCGCTGCGGATCACCGCCAGGGATTACACGCAGGTGAGCGAGCAGGAACATGTGCAGCGGCTGCACGCACTGCTGGCCAGTTACTACGCGGAGCTGCAGGAGGCAGCCCGTACGCTGCCCACCGAAGAAGAATTGGTCGCCCGCGCCGCCGCCAGTCTCGATGCAGAAAAGCTGGCACGCATTCCATTCAATGCTGACAAGGTTCGCCTCAATGGGGCTGAGGGGAGTACCGCGCTCAGCCAGATCACCCGCAGGCTCACAGACCCCAACATACCCGAAACCCGGCGTGATATAGCGCCCATCTGCGGTATTCGGACCCAGTTGTTCGGTTCGTTGATTGCCAGTGAAAGACGCAGCCTCAAGCCGGTGGGTAAAAACAATTACGTTGCCAGGGTGCGCCTGCAGCCAGGTGATACCACGCTGAGAATCAAGAAAGACAGCTGGGAAATCCAGATACCCCAGCACCTGAATGCCACCGATTTTCTTATCACTCTCTATGTGCCCCCAACGGGCGCCCCGGAGCTACACCTGTTTGCTGTCGATGACCTGTTGGCTGAGGACGATCCACATATCCCTGCCTGGCTCCCGGAAGACATCAACCTTACATCACGCGCGGGATGAAACGATACAACACCCCCTGGCAGCCGGTTGTTGCTGGCGCAGTGGAGTGGACAGATGAGGGTGCACCCCGCTCAATCCGCTTCGACGATGTTTACTACTCCCGTGACAATGGACTGGCCGAAAGTGAGTTTGTGTTCCTGCAGGGCAATCAGCTGCCCTCGCGTTGGCAAAACTGGAACAGCAGGCGGTTTTGTATTGCCGAAACCGGCTTCGGAACTGGCCTCAACTTTCTCCTCACCTGGCAGGCCTGGCGGGCAGCGCAGCAGCCCCGCCCTGAGCTGCACTACCTGTCCATAGAGAAGTACCCTCTGTCGCCACAAAACATCGCCAAAGCCCTGGCTGCATGGCCTGAGTTGCGCCCACTCGCCGAGCAACTGTTGGCACAGTACCCCGGCCTCGTTCCGGGGCAGCACCGCCTGCTACTGGAACAGGGGAAAGTGACCCTGGACCTGTGGTGGGAAGATGTCGCTGACGCATTGCCAGACCTGGCCAGCCACCGTCGCCCCTTCGTAGACGCCTGGTACCTGGATGGCTTTGCTCCCGCACGCAATGAAACCATGTGGCACGGTGAAGTGCTGGATGCAGTCGCCGCGCTCAGCCGCCGGAACGCGAGCTTTTCTACTTTTACTGCGGCCGGCCATGTGCGCAGGCATCTCGTGAAATCCGGGTTCACCGTAGAAAAAGTCGCGGGATACGGCAGCAAGCGGGAGTGCCTGCGCGGCCGCATGCAACTGCCCGCAACTCGCGCACCAGCGATTGCAGAAACACCGTGGGACGTACCCGATGCAGACAATAGCGCGCCTGGGCATGCCCTGGTTATAGGTGCCGGCCTGGCTGGTTGCGCTGCAGCGGCAGCGCTCGCGCGCCGCGGTGTTCAGGTGACCTTGCTGGAGCAGGGTCAGCTTGCAGCCGAGGGCTCAGGTAATGACCAGGGTATTCTCTACACACGCATGTCGCGAGAGCACTCTCCGCTGGCCGATTTCAGCCTGCAGAGCTTTCATCACGCATCCAGCTTTTACAGCAGCTTATTTGCCGCCGACAGACTCGCCGAGGGTGTTGACGGGGCGCTGTGCGGGACCTTTCAACAGGACGGGCGGGTTAATGCCATGCTGGCAGAAACGCTGGCCACCGTACCTGAGTTGGTACAGGTTTTGTCCGCCGGCGAAGCCGAAGGGCCGCTGGGCATAGCGCAGCCCACAGCGGGGTACTGGTTTCCCCGGTCGGGCTGGCTTCACCCGGCGGCAATTTGTCGGGTCATGGCAGGCGAGGACGGGGTGCACCTGCATGAACGCTGCGGCGAGATAGCGCTCACCCGGACCCCGTCCGGTTGGTGTGCCAAAGATCAGGCAGGGCACCACTGGGAGGCGCCCTGTGTCGTAATCGCTGCCGGTACCGGCAGTGCGCGTTTTGCCGGACTGGAATGGCTGCCACTGCAGGCAATCAGGGGGCAGACCACCCAACTGCCCAGCAACGACATGTTCAGCCAGCTGCGCGCTGTGCTCTGCCACGAGGGCTATATCGCACCGGCACGTTCGGGGAGCCACTGTATCGGGGCGACATTTGACCTGGATGATACTGATCCAGCAGCGCGCCCGGATGGTCATCGCAGTAACCTGGCGAGCCTCGCGTCTGCCGTACCCGCCTGGCGTGAAGTGTTGCAACGACAAAACCCTGATGCGCTGGCAGGCAGGGTGGGATTTCGTTGCGCCAGTCCAGACTACCTGCCCCTGGCGGGTCCGGTACCGGACAGACAGGCCTTTATTCAGCGCTTCGAGGGCCTGCGCAGCAATGCACGCAAAGTTGTCGCGCTACACGGCAATTACCTGCCGGGCCTCTTCCTGAGCACCGGCCACGGCTCGCGAGGGCTGAGCTCCACTCCCCTGATTGCCGAATTACTGGCAAGCCAGATTTGCGGGGAGTCCCCGCCGCTCAGCCGCGAGCTTATTCGCGCTCTCGCCCCGGCGCGGTTTATAATTCGCGACCTCTGCCGCAACCGGATCTAAGGCATCTTCAGCCATGACACGCCAGATTATTCTGCTACTTGCCCTCGCCCTGTTTACCGCCACGGCAGGGGCACAGCAAAGCTACCACTATAAAGTTATCGATAAAAAGCCGCAGAGCAGGGATATCCATTTACAGGGCCTGCAGATACTTGACGACAAGCTCTATGTCAGTTCCGGAGGCTACGGAAAATCCCGCCTGCTGCGCTATAACTTCAGCAGCGGAGAGCTGGAACTGGAGCGCAAGGTCGATCCCCGGCTATGGGCCGAGGGACTGACCGTTTTTGGCGACCGCCTTTACCTGCTCACCTACAAGTCTCGCAATCTGTTCGTCTACAGCAAGCAGGAGCTGAAAGGCATCGCGCGCATGCAGATTCCCGGCCAGGGCTGGGGAATGACCCACGACGGCGAACAGCTGATATACAGCGACGGCAGCCACCGCCTGTTTTATCTCTCGCCAGAGCAACAGCGGATCACCCGTGCACTGACCGTCACCGAGAAAGGAAAGCCCGTGGCCCGCCTGAACGAGCTTGAGTGGATAGACGGGCGGATATGGGCCAACATCTGGATGACAAATCGTATCGTCATCATCAACCCTGCAGATGGCAAAGTGGAGGGGAGCATCAACCTGCAGGGCCTGTTACCACTGATGGAAAGGCAAGCTAACACCAGTTTGCTCAACGGTATCGCCCTCAATCCAGCCGACGGCGGCATCTGGGTCACCGGCAAGAACTGGCCATGGATGTACCGCATAGAACTGGTTCCCGATGCGGTTGCACATCCGTCCACTAAATCGCGTTAGAATACGGCCCTTTTCAGCCAACAAAACCCACCAGGTAATGTAAATGAGCAATGGCAGCAACCCGCAGTCACAGGTCCACCCCGCTTTCGAGCCGATTCGCCAACAATCCATAGAGTCCCTCAACATCACGGTGGAACAGTACGAGCACAAAAACACCGGTGCCATGCACTACCACCTCGCATCCGACAATACCGAAAATGTTTTCCTGGTTGCCCTGCGCACAGTGCCGGAAGATTCCACCGGTGTAGCCCACATTCTGGAGCACACAGCCCTGTGCGGCAGCCAGCGCTACCCGGTGAGGGATCCGTTCTTCATGATGCTCAGGCGCTCACTCAATACCTTCATGAATGCCTTCACCAGCTCGGACTGGACCGCCTATCCCTTCGCCAGCCAGAACCGCAAGGATTTCGACAATCTGCTGGATGTCTACCTGGACGCGGTGTTTTTCTCAAGGCTGGATCCGCTGGATTTTGCCCAGGAGGGGCATCGGGTGGAATTTACCGAAGCGGACAACCCGGACAGTGACCTCGTGTTCAAAGGCGTCGTGTTCAATGAGATGAAAGGCGCCATGAGTTCCGTTACCAGCGTGTTATGGAGCACACTGTGCGAGCAGCTATTCCCAAGCACGACGTATCATTACAACAGCGGCGGCGACCCCGCACACATTCCGGATTTGAGCTATGAACAGCTCAAGGCCTTCTACCGCAGTCACTACCACCCCAGTAATGCAATATTCATGACCTTTGGCGACATCCCCGCCAGCGAACACCAGGCTGTGTTTGAATCACGAGCCCTGGGTCAATTCGCAAAACTGGAGCAGCAGATCAAAGTAGAGGCGGAGCAGCGCTTACCCGCTCCACAGAGGCACGAGGCGCCTTACGCCTATGACGAGAAGGGTTCTACCGACAGGAAGACACACATTGTCATAGGCTGGATGCTCGGTGAAAGCAGCAATCTGGAGGAGTTACTCGAGGCGCAGTTATTGTCCAGCGTGTTACTGGACAACAGCGCATCACCATTACAACGAGCCCTGGAAACCACCGGGCTGGGGCAGGCACCCTCTCCACTGTGCGGCCTCGAGGACAGTATGCGGGAGATGGTATTCTGCTGTGGTATTGAGGGCAGCGATCCAGAGCATGCGGATGCTCTGGAAACGCTGGTTCTGGAGGTACTGCAGCAGGTTGCGAAGGAAGGTGTCGAGCACGATCGCCTGGAGGCGGTACTGCATCAACTGGAGCTA
>Ga0316193_10003755_pt1 | contig 11038 bp, 11 predicted proteins | sample MerIslsedime2_MG_FD_207735 | JGI IMG/M metagenome (GOLD analysis project Ga0316193, IMG submission 207735) | Coastal sediment microbial communities from Maine, United States - Merrow Island sediment 2 | ecosystem: Environmental > Aquatic > Marine > Coastal > Sediment | place: USA: Maine... | reverse complement strand
TTCCGCAGTAATGTGACATGTCAGTCTCCTCTTCGTGTGTAGACAGCCAGTGTAACAACTGGCTGTGAGGAGGCTGGCTAGAGGATTATCAGAGTACTTGAAATCTCCTTTGTGTTTTTCAAGCGGATTTCAAGTACTCTGACCCCTTGAATGTGACCCCTTGAATGTATGTCACCCCATCAACACACTCACTCGGCATTACTAGAGGAGCATATTTTGGATAAAAAATTACTCGATATTCTGGCCTGCCCGCTGTGCAAAGGGCCTCTGGTCTATGACCAGCAACATCAGGAACTGATCTGCAAGGCGGATCGCCTGGCTTATCCGATCAGGGACGACATCCCGGTCATGCTCGAAGAAGAAGCCCGCGAGTTACCTGCGGAAGAAGACGTTTAAGCCCTAAGGACTCAATCCAATGACCAATGCCTATAAGGTCGTGATACCTGCCCGTTACGCCTCGACCCGTTTGCCGGGTAAGCCACTGCGCGAACTGCTTGGCAAACCCATGCTGCAGCATGTATTCGAGGCAGCCGCCCAGTGCGGCGCAGAGCAGGTCGTGATCGCAACCGATGACGAACGCATTGAAGCAGCAGGCAAGCGTTTTGGTGCGGAAGTCTGTATGACATCCTCGGAACACGCCAGCGGTACCGATCGGCTGGCTGAAGTGGTGAAAAAACTCGGCTGGTCAGATGACGAAATTGTCGTGAACGTGCAGGGCGACGAGCCCCTGATGCCACCGGCGCTGATCGATCAGGTCGCCAACGATCTTGCCGGGAAACCTGAAGCGTCCATCTCTACCATCGCCACACCGCTGGTTGCCGCCGGTGAATTCTTTGACGTCAATGTTGTCAAGGTTGTCACCGACCGGGCCGGTTTTGCGCTCTATTTCAGCCGTGCCTCCATTCCCTGGGATCGTGACTTGCTGAACAACGGTGTCAAGGCTCTACCGATTGGCATTGTGCCGCTGCGCCATATCGGTATCTATGCTTATCGTGTCGGCTATCTGCGCCGTTATGCAGAAATGCGTCCTTGTCCGCTGGAACAGGCCGAGCAACTGGAACAGTTGCGGGCTCTGTGGTACGGCGAACGCATTCACGTGGCGGAAGCCAGCCAAAGGCCGGGGCCGGGCGTCGATACGGAAGATGACCTGGTGATCGCCGAACAGTTGCTGCAGGCAAAAAACAACGGCGCTATCTAGTGCTCTATCCATGCCCTGATGACCGGATTCAGTTTGTCATTCTCATCGAACAACGGCAGGGTATGGCATTGCTGCACGCGCCGTGTCGCTTCTCCAAACTGGTTGCTCTGGATGACGCGCTGCCTGCCTTCGCAGCGCACCACCAGCGCATTCTCTGAATCCAGAACTTCGATGATACGACAGGCATGACCACGGTATTCGACAGGCTTGCCGACGAGTAAACGCAGTTGCTGCAGCAGTTTTGTGTCCATCAGATCGGTTTCTAAAAACGGCGGCGGCCCGAAGGCCGCCGCTGTTACTGAAACGTTGACTGGTTATGCTCTGCTTTTTCCTGCTGAACCAACCAATTGTCTCAAATTGGACCGACCAGTTGCGCAGTGACATTATGCCGCTTGATCTTCTGCAGAATATCCATTGACTGGACTTCCTGCCGATCGTAACGGACCCGTACCAGATGGTGCCGTAAGGGTGTGAACTCAACCGAAAATATTCCAGAATCCTGTGAGATCTCTTCGACGAGTCCGTTTCGTCGCTCCTCATCCAGACTCTCATTAATATGTATGATCAATTCCACCGCTTTGCCATTATTGCGCATAGTGCTTAAACTCAAGAGTACTCTCCTTCTCCATATTGGGGTTGCATAGTAAGTCATTGTAAATATGGTATTATTTGTATAGCACCTCCTGGCTGATTCGCCGTCTCTCACGCGACATTCCGGTGCCAGAAGCCCTGCTTCAACACCGGCACTGAACACACGTAAACTGTGCGCTTAGATAGGATAGATCAAATATTGATTCTTGCAAGTTAATTCCTTAAAAAATAATACATTAGATTTAGTTTATATTGTTAATTATTAATGGCGCAGGACTAAAAGATGACTGGAACCGGTTGATATACTGAAAAATGATGAACCGACTGCCATATTCGTGGTAGCCCTGGAGCGTCTGTGTTGATATTAAAAGCCGTAAAACAGTACAATCTACCAGCTTATTTACCGGAAAAACAGTGATAACACATTGAATAAAAATGCAAATATTCGGGTGCTCTTCATTTGTATGGGCAATATCTGCCGATCGCCTACCGCTCAGGGGGTGTTTGAGTATCTTTTGGAAGAGGCGCGCCTCAGCGAACACATCGATGTCGATTCAGCTGGTACCCATGCCTACCATATTGGTGAAAGGCCCGACAAACGTGCCACACAAGCCGCGGCTGGCAGGGGTATCGATTTAAGTCGGCAGCGTGCGCGTCGCGTCGAAGCGGCTGATTTCGCACGCTTTGACTACGTGCTGGCCATGGACAGCAGCAATCTCGACGATCTGGCTACAATCTGCCCGCAACAGCACCAGGACAAGATTCAGCTGTTCCTTGGGTTTGCCGAGGATCTGTCCCAGCGGGAAGTACCCGATCCCTATTACGGTGGTAACCAGGGGTTTGAAAGGGTACTGGACCTGATCGAAATGGGCGCGCGCGCGCTGCTGGAAGACGTACGACAGCGCCTGGCTTAATCCGCAACGCGTTTTCAGCCAGGGCATCAGTAATACAGCGGGCAGACCCCTTTTTACGCTTCCTTGTCGTCGGACTGTGGCTTATCGGTGGTGGCTGTTTTCGGTTTGGCTTTCGGCGCCCGCTTCGTTGCGGGTTTTGCTGCCTGCCCGCTTGTGACTTTTGGCACCTGACTGCCCGCTGCCGGTTCAGGCGTCGGCGTCGGCGTCTTTTTTTCCGCTGTGGGGGCAGCCGCTTGAATCGGCTTTACGTCCGCTTGTTTAGCCGTTCCAGGCTGGCCACCGGTTTCCGGTTTGGGGCTGTCTTTCGAGCTCGCTGATTCAGCCGATGCCGAATCTGCCTGTGTCTGACTCGTACCGCCTTCACGGCGTTGGCCGGAGCGGCGGCGTCCACCACGACGTCCCCGCCGGCTGCGTGCCTGACCCTGTCCACCTTTGTTGGCGGAAGCCTGTTGTTGTTGCTTGTCAGGCGCCTGCACATCGGCTTTGCTTGCCGTGTTTTCTTTGCTCTCCTGGGCTTCTTTGACGGCCTTGGCCTGCGCTGGTGGCTGTTCTTTAACGGCTGCTTTGCTGTCAGCTGCTGCGCCGCCATTGTTTCGGCGTGTTTGTCTACTGCGCTGTTCTTTCCCGCCATCGCCGCGGCGTGCGGGTTGACCGCGACGCTGGCCACCACCCGGACGTCCCCGGCCGCCGCGTCCGGAATCACCGGCTGCTCGGGAGCGTTTGGCAGGTGCCGGTGGTTTCTGTTCTTCTTCGGGCTCATCGCCTTTGCCGAACAGGCTGACCCACATGCGACGAATGAGCCCAGGGGATTGCGCAGGTGCAGCCTGCTGACGTATCACAATCGGCGCGGGGGCCTGTGGTGCAACCGACTGAACAGCCGGTTTTTCCGCTTCAGGTGTCTTGGTGCCGCCCAGTCCCGCGATGACGTCTGTCCCACTCTCGCTTTCCGTGGGTATCATTTCGTGACTGGTTACGCCGTGCTCACCACCCAGTTCCTCGATCCTTACCCGTCTAATCTCGTAGTGCGGTGTTTCCAGGCTCGGTGTCGGAATCAGGGTGACGCCCAGCTTGTGCCGTTGTTCCAGAGTGACCAGGATTTCACGTTTTTCGTTGAGCAGATAGGTACCGACATCAACCGGCACGTGGGCGATGACGCGACCGGTCTTATCTTTCATGGCCTCTTCTTCGAGAATGCGAAGAATGGACAGGGCCAGTGATTCAACGCCCCGGACCGTGCCCTGACCCATACAACGCGGGCAGACGATCTGACTGGATTCCCCCAGCGAAGGCCGCAGGCGCTGACGAGACATCTCCATCAAACCAAAACGCGAAATACGCCCAACTTGTACCCGCGCACGGTCAATGCGCAAGGCGTCACGCAGCCGGTTTTCCACTTCACGCTGGTGCCTGGTCGGCTGCATGTCGATAAAGTCGATAACAACCAGCCCCCCCAGGTCACGCAGGCGTAACTGGCGGGCGACCTCATCGGCGGCTTCCAGATTGGTGTTTAAGGCTGTCTCCTCAATGTCGCTGCCTTTGGTCGCGCGTGCCGAGTTGATATCGATGGAAAGCAGCGCCTCGGTGTGATCGATAACGATAGCGCCACCCGAGGGCAGGCTGACCTCGCGCTGGAACGCGGTTTCTATCTGGCTTTCGATCTGGTAGCGGGAAAACAGAGGTACCGGGTCGTCGTAGCGTTTCAGTTTTTTCAGGTTATGCGGCATGACCTGGGTCATGAATTCCGTCGCATGCTGGAATACTTCGGCATCGTCGATCAGTATTTCGCCGATATCGCTGCGCAGATGATCCCGCAAGGCGCGGATGATAACGTTGCTCTCCTGGTAGATCAGGAAGGTTGCCGCACGTTCTTCGGATGCCTTGAAAATTGAATCCCACAAATGCAGCAGGTAGTCCAGGTCCCACTGTAACTCTTCGGCGATACGGCCAATACCGGCAGTCCGGACGATCAGCCCCATGTCGCTGGGAATTTCGAGCTGGGCCATGGCGTCTCGCACCAGGTTGCGATCTTCGCCCTCAATACGACGTGACACGCCACCGGCGCGCGGATTGTTGGGCATCAGCACCAGATAACGGCCGGCCAGACTGACGAAGCTGGTGAGAGCGGCGCCTTTATTGCCGCGCTCCTCTTTTTCGACCTGGACGATGATCTCCTGGCCTTCGCTGAGCGCGTCCTTGATGGAAACACGACCACCACCTGCAGTGGCACCTTCTTTGAAGTAGCTGCGTGAAACTTCCTTTAACGGCAGGAAACCATGGCGGTCACCACCATAATCCACAAAGGCGGCCTCGAGACTGGGCTCGACGCGCGTGATTTTACCTTTGTATATGTTGGATTTTTTCTGTCCTCGTGAAGGTACCTCAATATCCAGATCGAAGAGTTTCTGGCCATCGACCAGAGCGACACGCAGTTCTTCGGGCTGCGTGGCGTTGATAAGCATACGTTTCATTTCGATTGTCTCTCATGTGCTCTACCATGCCGTGACGCGAGTCAACGATTCTGGCCAGTACAGGCTGACGACGGCGCACAGGGAACAGGGTGCCGGCAGACTGGAGTAAGCAGGGCACAAGCCCGGCAATAATCAGGCTGACCATCAAAGTAATCGTTAACGACACAGGAGCATCCAATTTTTCGTTCAGTTAGTATTGTCAAGAGGCCTCTTGGCCTCTGCTCGATCCCCGGAATACCCAACCCTGGGTTATCCGGTGGAAACGAATAGGGTTCAATTGTCAGCAATCCGTATCCTACATCCTTACCGTCAGGATCGCCTCAACGGCTTCGACTATAGCAGTCCGATGTTGCGATATCAAACACTTATTGGCCGAAAAACGGGTCGATACATCCTTAACTTCGATCGAATTATAAACAGCTTAAGGCGTTTTTCATAAGCAGTTTCCAGCCAGGGCTGGTAGAATCCCGGGTATGGAGAATTTGGACAGGCCGATAGTACAATGGCTGGATATTTCGGCTGAGCAGGCCGGGCAAAGAATAGATAATTTTCTGCTGCGATTTTTAAAGGGGGTTCCCAAGAGCCGCATTTACAGGCTGCTGCGCAAGGGTGAGGTGCGGGTCAATAAGGGCCGGATCAAGCCGGAATACCGCTTAAAATTCGGCGATCAGGTTCGTATTCCCCCGGTGCGGGTGTCGGAATCGAAACCAGCCAGTCCGGGCGGGCAATCTGTGCAGAAACTGGCGGAAGCCGTTCTCTACGAAGATGAACGCCTGCTGGTGTTGAACAAACCAGCGGGGATGGCTGTCCACGGGGGCAGCGGGTTGAGTTACGGTGTCATAGAAGCACTCAGGGCGTTACGGCCGGCGGCTCCTTATCTGGAACTGGTGCACCGGCTAGATCGCGGCACTTCCGGCTGTCTTCTGATCGCCAAGCGGCGCAGTGAACTGCGCATGTTGCACGAATTGTTGCGTACAGGAGAAGTCGATAAGCGTTACCTGTTGCTGGCGCAGGGCGACTGGAGCCAGGGGCCATACCGGGTGAATGCTGCGTTGAAAAAAAATCTGATGCGCGGTGGTGAGCGGATGGTGCGCGTTGATGAGGGCGGCAAAACAGCGTTGACACACTTCCGTTTTCTGGATTCGTACGGGGATGCCAGCCTGATGGAGGCCGAGCTGAAAACCGGCCGTACGCACCAGATCCGGGTGCATGCTGCATACGCGGGCCATCCGCTGGCCGGGGATGATAAATACGGCGATACGGATTTCAACCGGCGGATGCGCAGCCTGGGCCTCAAACGGCTGTTTTTACACGCCCACACGGTGGCTTTTGAGGATAATGAGCGGCATCGGAATATCCATGTCAGTGCACCGTTAAGTGCGGATTTGCGAAAACTGATTCAGCAATTGGAAGAAACGCCCGATACAGGGCAAAAGTAATATTATCGCTACGAACACCTAAGTCCGACAGGCTCCTAGGGTGCTTCTACGGATTGCCAAACCAATAATTATTTTGTCGAATAATCGATACACGGTTTAATCAACAGTTGGTAGTATGAACAGAACAACACTAGTGACGCCGGAAAAGATACGGCTGATTATCTTTGACTGGGATGGAACCCTGATGGACTCTGAAACCCAGATCGTTCATGCCATGTCTGCGGCCATTGATGAGATGGGACTGCAAAAACGCAGCATCGATCAGTGCAGAAACATCATCGGACTCGGACTCAAAGAAGCCATCGACGCCCTGTATCCCGGCCGGGATGAGGCCTTTCGACAACAGTTTGTCGAGTGTTACCGGCATCACTGGTTCTCGAATGCGCAGACTTCCGAGCTGTTTCCCGGGGCGCGGGAAACCCTGCACTTGCTAAAGGAATCCGGTTTTGTATTGGCGGTTGCTACCGGCAAGGGCCGCGCCGGCCTGGATAAAGTGCTGCTCGCGACGGAGTTGGAGGCTGTTTTCTCGGCAACACGCTGTTCGGATGAAGCGCGTTCCAAACCGCATCCACAAATGCTGCTGGAAATATTGCAGGAGTTGGACATTGAACCGTGTCAGGCCTTGATGGTCGGGGATACCGAGTACGACCTTTCGATGGCTATGGGGGCCGGCGTAGCGCCAATTGCGGTAAGCTATGGTGTTCACGAGCGTGAGCGTCTGTTGGAATATCAACCACTGACGTGCCTGGACAATATCAGTGAGCTGGTTGACTGGCTGGCAGAAGAAAATCTGCTCGCCCCGGAATTGTTCTCCCAGCCGCCGTTGGCGGCTGCAGACTGAGGTAAACGGATATGGAATCAAATCAAAGCCCGGAGCAGAAAACAGCGGAACAGGCGCAGTCCAGCGAATGGCAGCAGGGGGTGATCAACCGCCTGGCATTCGCTGCTGTTAATGAACAGAAACGTACCCGCCGCTGGGGGATATTCTTTAAATTTCTCACCTTTGCCTATATCGCCGCTATTCTGTATATCTATACACCCGATGTCGCTCTCGAAAAGGCTGGCACCGAAAAGCACACGGCACTTGTCGAGTTGAAGGGCGTTATCGCACCGGAAAAGGACGCCAGTGCGGACAACATTGTGTCGGGCCTGCGTGATGCGTTTGAAAATGAAAATACCGCGGGCGTCATCCTGCGGATCAACAGTCCGGGCGGCAGCCCGGTGCAGGCTGGCTACATCAACGATGAAATCCGGCGTCTGCGCAAGGAATATCCGGACACACCGTTCTATGCCGTGATCAGTGACATCTGTGCTTCCGGTGGCTACTACGTGGCTGCGGCAGCAGACAAGATCTACGCGGACAAGGCCAGCATCGTCGGTTCAATCGGCGTGCGTATGGATGGATTCGGTTTTGTCGAAACTATAGAAAAGCTGGGTATCGAGCGGCGGCTGTTGACGGCGGGTGAACACAAGGGGTTCCTTGACCCGTTCCAGCCGGTCAAACAGGCAGATGTCGCGCAAGTGGAAAAACTGCTCGACGACATCCATCAGCAGTTTATCAACGTCGTGAAACAGGGGCGTGGTGACAAACTGAAAGATGAGCCGCTGTTATTCAGCGGTTACGTCTGGACGGGCGAACAGGGCATCGATCTTGGCCTGGTGGACGAACTGGGTAGTTCGAGTTACGTGGCGCGTGAGGTCATTGGCGCAGAAACCATTGTAGACTACACGGCCAGCGAAGACTGGCTGGAGAAGTTCAGCAAACACCTCGGTACCGCGCTGGGGCGTGGTTTCGGAGAAGTGCTGGGCGGCGGCAGCCTGCTGATCCACTGAAACACCGGCTCTGAGAGAGCGTCCCCATGGGGCATGTGGTACTTTCAGGGAATGGCAATGCCGGCCTCGTTCAGCCAGCTCACCAATCGAATCAACGGCAAGCCGATCAGGGCGTTAGGATCTTCGCCCTGCATGGATTCAAAAAGGCTGATACCCAGCCCTTCCGACTTGAAACTGCCCGCACAGTTGTACGGTTGCTCGGCCCTGAGGTAACGGTCTATCTGTTGATCTGTCAGGCGACGGAAGCTTACATGGTAGGGAATCAGGTCAACCTTTGCCCTGTCTGTAGAAGCATCATACAGGCAGAGGCCGGTTAGAAAATTGACACGGTGTCCGGCCAGGCGGGAAAGCTGTCGGTGGGCATTTTCGTGGTTACCGGGTTTGCCAAGAACATCGCCTTCGCAGATCGCAACCTGGTCAGAACCGATAATCAGCGCGTCGGGATATTGCTTTGCACCCGCGCGCGCCTTGGCTTCGGACAGCCGCTTAACCATTGCCTCGGCGGACTCACCCTGCAGGGCGGTTTCATCAACCTCCGGTGACAGGGTTTCAAAAACAAGGCCGAGGCGCTGTAACAGCTGCTTGCGGAAAGGGGACGTTGAGGCCAGCACCAGCGGTTGTTGCTTGCTGTTCATGCCTGGGAAAAATAACGTTCAAGATATTGAGCAAAGGATATCTCATCCGCAGCTTCCCAGGCCCGCTGATCTTCAAGTGATTTGACAGCCAGTTCGGAAAAATAGCGTTCCCTCGATTCGCTCATCGGCAGGTTTTTGAAAAAATGCTGATGAGTCCTGGATAGGCGTTCGGCAAAGTCGTAAAACCCCTCGCCCCGGTCACGCATTTCATTCAGCATACGCGCAGACGGCGTCAGCTCGGGATCGCTGATCTTTTGCTGCTGCGCCTGCAAAGCCGCACAATAAGGTGTACCGCTCGTGCTGCGATCGAGCAGTTGGCAGACTGCGTGCATCTCTTGCATAAGTTCATCGGCCCAGTCTGCCAACAGAGTCGTATCACTACCGCGTATCAGTTTCAGCTTGGGATCACGCCCGCGGTGAGCAGCACGCAGTTCATTTTCATCGATCGATTTACGTTCGTAATCACCGATGGCGGGGCTTTCATGTAACAGGCAAAACAGCAGGAAGCATTCCAGAAAGTGCAGTTGCCGTTCGTTGATACCCAGGGGGTCAAAGGCATTAACATCGAGAGAGCGCAGTTCCACATAGGAAACGCCACGCCGCTTCAGTGCCAGTGTTGGCTTTTCATTGCCCTTGAGAATCTGTTTGGGGCGAATGGTACTGTAGTACTCGTTTTCAATCTGCAGGATGTTGGCGTTGAGCTGCCGGTACTCGCCACCTACCAGGACACCGATTTTCTCGTATTCCGGGCAAGGTGTTGCTATGGCGCAGCTGAGGCTGTCTATATAGTCTTCGAGGTTATCATAGTTAGCCTTGATGCCGTATTCATTCTCCTTGTTGTTCTGATAGCCGATGTCGCCCATACGCAGAGACGTGGCATAGGGTTCATAATAGGTGCTTTCATTGAACGCCTTCAGTGTGGTGGGTGCACCACCGAGAAAAGATTTGCAGATGGCTGGAGACGCGCCAAACAGATAGGGGATCAACCAGCCGAATCGCTGCAGGTTGCGGATCAGCGCCATGTAGGATTCGGAGATGAAATCCTGCAGTGGTAAACGATTACCCTCCAGTTCCGAATAAACCGGCCAGAAGTCCGATGGAAACGAATAGTTAAAGTGGACACCGGCAATGACCTGCATGACCCGTCCGTAACGATAACCAAGTCCCTGCCTGTAGACGTGTTTCATCATAGCGGGATTGGAGGTGCCGTATTCAGCGATGGGAATACTGGTTTCCCCGGCGACAACGCAGGGCATGCTGGTCGCCCACAGGTACTCATCAGTCAGATGTTGATACACAAACTGCTGGGTATCGCGAAGAAAATCGAGCGCCTGGCGAATATGGTGGTACGGGGGCGTAATGAATTCTATCAGCGCCTCGGAATAATCGGTCGTGATGTAAGGATGGGTGAGCGCTGCTCCCAGGTCCTTCGGGTGCGGTGTTTGTGTAATACGCCCCTCTTTATTGACGCGCAGGCATTCCTTTTCCACGCCAATCCTGCTGTTGCGCATCAGGTGCGAATGATCGAGATCAATCAGCTTCTGCAGCCGCTGACGTGCGCTTTGGTACACGCCTATAAAAGCTCGAGGTCTGGCGGATACTGGTCAGACGCCAAGCCGGACTGATCAAGCAGGTTCCGCAACACGGGTTGCAGTGCTTCCTCAAGTACCGGGTGGTAGAAGGGCATAGGTAGCAATTGCTGTAGCGTGAGATTCTGTTCAATACACCAGTTCAGCAGGTGACCAAGATGTTCGGCATGTGGCGCGACCATTGCGGCCCCCAGTAAACGGCCTGTCGTTTTATCTGCGTATAAACGAAGCACGCCCTTGTTCTTGCCCATGATCAAGGCCCGGCCCAGCATGCTGAAGTCAACGCTGCCCAGCAGCGTATTGTCCAGATCGAGTTCCTCATAACGCTTGCCAAGCATGACGATCTGCGGATCGCAAAAGGTGATAGACAG
>Ga0316193_10003753_pt1 | contig 11042 bp, 10 predicted proteins | sample MerIslsedime2_MG_FD_207735 | JGI IMG/M metagenome (GOLD analysis project Ga0316193, IMG submission 207735) | Coastal sediment microbial communities from Maine, United States - Merrow Island sediment 2 | ecosystem: Environmental > Aquatic > Marine > Coastal > Sediment | place: USA: Maine... | reverse complement strand
GCATGGCACTCATCGGTACTGTTGACGAACACCAGTCAAACGAAAGGGACACAATGGAGCTTGGTGCATTCTCGGTCAGCCTGGCAGTGAAGGACATGACCGCGTCACGTGACTTCTACGCGAAGTTGGGTTTCGAGATGATCGCAGGAGACGGCGAGACCTGGACGATCGTCACCAACCAATCCGAGGTCATCGGCCTCTTCCAGGGCATGTTCGAGGGCAACATCCTGACGTTCAACCCGGGATGGGCCGGACTGGGCCAGCCTGTCGAGGACTTCACCGATGTCCGTGTCCTCCGGGACCAGTTCGCAGCAGGCGGACTCGAACCAACCGGCGACACGACCGGCGACACGCCAAGCGGTCCGGCGAGCTTCACCGTGTTCGATCCCGACGGCAATGCCATCCTCTTCGACCAGCACGTGTAGCCGACCTTGGCGTTTCGGCGCCTGGTCGCCCGACGCAGAAAATCCTCTCACGCCCCGGAGGTGACTGTGTAATCTCGAGCCATGGCTGATACCTACACCGTTGAGCGCTCGGCAATCATCACCGCCCCGGCGAAGGACATCTACGCGCACATCGTCGACTTCCACAACTGGCAGTCCTGGTCACCGTGGGACGAACTCGACCCGGACATGACCCGCACCTACTCCGGGACCGATTCGGGCACCGGCGCGATCTACAGCTGGTCCGGAAACCGCAAGGCCGGCGAGGGGCGCATGGAGATCACCGACGCGACCGAGCCCACGAACGTCACCATCGCCCTCGACTTCCTGAAGCCCTTCAAATCCTCGAGCACCACCAGCTTCCGGCTGCAGCCGACCGAGGGTGCAACGAAGGTGACCTGGACGATGACCGGACCGAAGACCACGATGGTCAAGGTCATGAGCATCTTCAGGAGCATGGACAAGATGGTCGGACCGGACTTCGAGAAGGGCCTCAAGCGCCTCGCGGTCCTCACGGAGTAGCCGACCCTCTTCCCACCGGGAGTGCATCGCAGTCGCGGGATCCAATCTAGAGAGCCGCGATGTTTCGCGGGAACGCGGCCGCCTCGTCGGTTCGGCCGAGGTCTTCGGCGAACCGGTGACCGTCCCACACCGCCGCAGCGATGCTTCCCGGGGTGAAGGCATCTCCGACCGTTCGCACCGAGGCGAGGCCGGCACTCCCCCACCGCTCACGAAGATCGAGGAAGTCGAGATAGAGGGCCTCGTTGGGAAGTCGACTCGTGACCAGGACCACCGAGCCACACTCGATCAGTTGCTCCCGCCCCGTGTACTCGCATCGCACGACGAGACCGTCCGACACGACGCGCTCCGCTCCGTGCGATGTGACGATCCGCACGCCGACGCGCAGCAAGCGCTCTTGGATACGCTGCTGTTCCATGGTCTTGTGCGTCCACGTCGCCACTTCGGATTCCGGGGTGACGTAGACCACCGAGGACCCGTCCTCGACGAGGAGTTCGGCTATCGAGCTTGCCAGGTAGTAGTGGTCGTCGTCGAAGACCACGACGCGTTCTCCTGCCGGGCGTCGCCCACCCATCACGTCGTCGGGTGTGAGTAGTTCCACGGGGTGATCGACCTTGATCGGGCTTGGACGTGAAACGCCGACACCGTCCCTCCTCCAGGATGCTCCCGTTGCGACCGCGATGTGACCAAAGCCGTAGGGAAGGATCTCGGCGGCGGACATGGTGCTCTCGAAGTAGTACTCGACGTTGCGCATGCGGTCGAGTTGGCCCGTCCGGTACTCGACGACGCGCCGCCACTCGGCAAGACCGGGGAGGCGCGCCTCTCTCGCAACCCGACCGCCGAGTTCCCGAGTCCCTTCGATGAGGACCACGCCGTGTCCGCGTCGGCCGGCCGACATCGCCGCCTCGAGACCGGCCGGTCCGCCGCCGACCACGAGAATCCGATCGTCGCTCTGCTTCAGCCGCATCGTCTCGGGGTGCCAGCCTCGCCTCCATTCCTCGCCCATCGACGGGTTCTGGGTACACCGGATCGGGGTCATCGTGAAGTCGCCGGATACACAGATGTTGCACCCGATGCACTCGCGAATTTCGTCGGTCCGCCCTGCCTCGATCTTCCTCGGCAGGTATGGGTCGGCGATCGACGGTCGGGCGGCACCGATGAAGTCGAGGGTTCCCTGGCGGATCAGGCGAACCATCGTGTCGGGAGACGTGAAGCGGCCGACGCCGACGACCGGCTTCGAGGTCAGGTCCTTGAGGCCCCTGATGAGGTCCTCCCGCTCGCTCTCTGGACCGAAGCGGGACGTGACCGAATCGTCCGGCCAGGCGCCGACCATGAAATCCCACACGTCGGGCAGTTCGCCGATCATGCTGAGCAGTTCGACCATCTCGTCCCGGGTGAACCCAGCCGACCCGATCAGTTCATCGACGACGATCCGGCAGGCGACACCCGCTCTCCCGTCCACCACTTCGAGCGTGTCCTCGAGCACCTCGCGCAGCAATCGGGCCCGGTTCTCGAGCGATCCACCGTACTCATCCGCCCGGTCGTTGTAGCGAGGCGAAAGGAAGTGCTGAAGCGTCGAGAGGTTGTGACCGGCATAAACGTATACGATGTCGTACCCGGCCTCGAGCGAGCGCACGGTTGCCTCCCGATACCACCGTCGCAGGTCGGCGATGTCTTGCCTGTCCATGCGCCGCGCCTGGATCGGAGAGAGGTCCCCAGAGGTCGGCCGGTGCGAAGGGCCCATCGGCGGGATCCGGGTGTACATACTGTTTCCCGCCATCCCGGAATGGACGAGTTCGATGGCGGCGAGTGACCCGTGCTCGTGGATGGCCCCGGTGACGAGGAGGTGTGCAGGGATATCGCGGTCGTCCCAGATCCGACCCTCGATGTAGGGAGCGACGTCCGACGAGGGGTGGATCTCGGTCTCCTCGGTGGCGATGACGGCCCAACCACCCTCGGCCTTCATCCCACGCATCGCAGCCAATGCCGACGGGTCCCGGTAGCCCATGCCGTTGCAGTGCGGAACCTGGAAGAACCGGTTGCGGGCTGTCACCGGCCCGATCTGGACGGATTCGAAGAGGACGTCGTAGCGAGGATCGCGAGCGGTCGTCATGTCGGTACCTCCGTCGGCTGAGACAAGGTACCACTCCGACTCTTTGGGTCCCGCCGAGCCGGCGATCGGATCAGATGGCGTCCGGCACCGTGGTGGATCACAGACGTTCGAAGTCTTCGTACACCACCATCGCGTCATCGACGGAAGCCGATCTCTCGCCCGCGTGAAGAAGCGCTACTCGATGGTCGAGTCGCTCACCTGGATGGGGCCACGTCCGAGAAAGAAGATGCCGGGGAATCCTGCAGAACCGAAACGGTCGCTCGGATTGTCGCGAAGGACCGAGTCTTCGATGATGAGGTGGCCGGTGCGGTTGTTGCTGACGAAGAAGATCGCGGCGCCGCCCTCGTTGGCGTGGTTGTGCTCAATCTTCGTGCCGAGCACGCGGAGCGTCATCTCGTTCCCGTCGTTGTAGATCGCTGCACCGCTGCCACCGCCCGGCGATCCGCTGCGCTGTGGATTGGCTCCCCAGCCGGTGGTCTCGTTGTAGCTGAACAGGCTGTTGGTGATCGTCCACGAGACACCGATCGAACTGATGCCACCTGCATTCGAGCACTCGTTCCCGAACGCCGGCCCACCACCGAAGGTGCTGTTCGTCACATACACCGGGAGATCACGGAACTGACTGAAGACCCGCACCGACGCTCCCCCGACATCGGGACCCGTGGCCTCGCAGCGGTTGTTGGTGAACACCGCGTTGACGATCTTGAGGCGTCCGCCACGGACCCAGACGGCGCCGCCGCCGTCGTTCTCGAGACCCGTGGAGTCCGCCTCGGTGAAGGTCAGATTCTGGATGGTCAGTTGCGGATGGTCTTGGTCCTGACAGTGCGACGTCGTCCAGACTTGGTCAGGATCGCAGGTGTTCATGTAGAGGATCCGGTTCGCCCCCCCGCCGCTGAGCGTGACGAGGCCCCCGCCGTCGATGACGATCTTCGGACCGGTATTGTTGAACACCTTTGCCGTCTCGGTCATCACGATGGTGTGCGGCCGGGGACCGCAGTCGAAGGTAACAATGCCGCCCCGCGCTACGGCGTCGACGACCGCTGTGGACGTGCAGGATGCCGGAGTCCCGTTCCCGATCACGACATCGGGATGTGAAACGTCGTCGGCTCGTCCGTCCGCCGGAACGGGGTAGGTGCCGTCGGGGTTGCCCGGCAATGGCGATTCTCTCGGGGGTGGTGTCGTCTGATCGAGATCGAGCGCACGGGCAAGGAACGATGCCATAGCACCCCGGGTTACCGAGCGGCCGGGACAGAACCGGTCGTTGGTCGGCGGGTTGCACCCGAGGGTGACACCTTGGGCCACAATCCGTTCGATATCCGACTCGAAGAGATGGCCGTCGTCGTCGGCGAAACGGTCACCGCCGGAGGCCGGATAGTTGAACGCTCTCGCCAGCATCGCGGCCATCGCTCCGCGGGTCATCGAGTCTTGGGGACAGAATCGGTCGCTCGCCGGCGGGTTGCAGCCCCGGGTGATCCCGGCCGCGGCGAGGCGGTTGATGTCGTTTTCGAAGATGTTGCCTTCGTCGTCCGCGAAGTAGTCGCGGTCGGTTGCCGGGAGATCCAGCGTTCTGGCGAGGAAGGCCGCCATCTGCTCACGGTTGACGGTCGAGTCTGGGCAGTACCGGTCGCTCGACGGGGGATTGCAGCCCCGGGTGATTCCGACGGCGGCGATGCCTTCGATCGCCCCTTCGTGGACGTTGCCGTCGTCGTCGACGAACGATCCACCGGGCGGCAGCGCTGCGAGCATCACGGCCAATGTGAGCGCGGTGAACCAACCCATATCCGGAGTCATCGGCGCACACACCACCCGGCTGAAGGATTGCGGTCCCGAGAGTGCTACCGGAAGGTGAATGCTCACGCTCAAGGCTCGATTGCCGAGACCCGAGATACTCTCTGTGCCTGAGTGGGATTGAAGAAGATCAAGTGTGCCTGACGGGGGTGTCATGACAACTATGCCGGGGAGGATCGCACTCCTGGTCCTCGCGCCGTTGCTGATCCTGCTGTTGCCCGTTGCGGTGTATGCCACCGACCGGTGGGCGAACAGCGGGACGTTGCCGCGCAATGTGTCGGTCGCCGGTGTCGATGTTGCCGGGATGACGCCTGACGAAGCGCTCACCGTGGTGAAGGCTCAGCAGGATGCGATCTATAGCCAACCGGCGGTCTTCGTCGTCAACGGCAAGACCTTTGAATTGCAGCCGTCGGACATCCGTCTCACGGTCGACGTCGAGTCCGCCGTTGCCAGTGCCGACACGGCGAGCGACGACGGACTGATCGACGGCCTCATGCCGTGGGTGCGGAGCTTCACCTCAACCACCGTGGACTCACCCGTGGTCGCCACCATCGACACCGACGCCATCGACAGCATCCTCGAGCTCTGGGAGCGCCTGGCGATCCGGACCCCCGCCTTTGAAGGTGACATCAAGGTGCTGGGAGGTGCGGTTCAGGTCGAGTATCCGAGGGCAGGTTTGCGGATCGACCGGGATGCGGCTCGCACGGTCGTGGAAACCACGCTCGTCTCTGGCGACCGCACGGTTCAAGAGATCCCCCTCCTCGACCGGCCACCAGCCCTCACGGCCGAAGATCTGGATGAGGCGGCCGCAACGATCGATGGCATGATCAGCCAACCGGCCATCCTCACCAACGCTCTGTATGACGCGACGCTCACGGTCACTGAGGCCGAGATCGCTGCAGCCGTGACGGTTGACTTTGATTTCGACGAACCCGCGAGCATCGTGATTGGTCTCGATCCCGAGATCATCACAGCGGCGGTCGAACCCCGCCTCGGTGAACTCGAACAGGCACCGGTCGAGGTCCAGATCGACACCAACCTCGCCACCGGCACCGTCTCGGTGACGCCGCCTGAGTACGGGCAACAGGTCGATGTCGAAGCGCTTACTCCCGCCCTGACCGCGGCCGCCCTCGTCGGCGGCCGGGGACCGCTTCCGATGGTCGCCGACGTGGAACCTGAGATCACGCCCGAGGAAGTTGAGGCCTGGGGCCCGCTCACGATCGTGTCGCAGTTCCGGACGAACTTCCCATCCGGGCAGCCGCGCGTCACCAACATCCACACGATGGCCAAGACCGTCGATGGCTCCGTCGTTATGCCGGGCGAGACATTCTCCATCAACGAGAAGGTCGGTCGGCGCACCGAGGCCAAGGGCTACGTGCGGGACGGGGCGATCATCAACGGCGAGGTCTACTGCTGTGACAGTCCCACCAATGTCGGTGGTGGCGTGAGCCAGTTCGGGACGACGTTCTTCAACGCCGTGTTCTTCGGCGGCTACGAGGACATCGAGCACCAGCCGCACAGCATCTACTTCAAGAAGTACCCAGAGGGGCGCGAGGCCACGCTCGGCTATCCGCATCCCGACGTCGTGTTCCGCAACAACACGGACGCGCCGGTCATCATCCGGACGTCACGTACCGCTTCGTCGGTGAGTGTGATCTTTTACGGCAACAACGGCGGTCTGAAGGTCTCCGCGGAGCGCTCGGACCGGAGGAACTTCACCGAGCCCCGGGTGATCTACGAAGAGAACCCGAGCCTCGCGCCGGGGGCCGAGAAGGTTGTCTCTCGCGGGTCCGAGGGATGGACCGTCACCGTGACGCGCGTGATCACCTACCCGGACGGCACCGTGGAACGTGAACCTTTCACGTGGCGGTACCGGGGCAGCGCGAAGAAGATCCAGGTGGCGTCGTGTTCGACCGCCCCGGGTTCTGCCCGATGCACGAAGCCGCCGGGCGAGACCACCACGACGACGGTGCCGGAAGAGACGACCACTACCACCACGGTGCCCGAAGAGACCACAACCACGACCGTTCCCGGTGGCTCAACCACGACCACGACGGAACCGCCGACCACAACCACCACCGAACCGCCGACCACAACCACCACCGAACCGCCGACCACAACCACCACCGAACCGCCGACCACAACCACCACCGAGCCGTAGGCAAGTTGGCGAGATCGTGAAGGCATGGGCTCGTCCGGCCGGGTAGGTTTGCCGGATGAACGATCTCTGGCCCAAAGACGAAGTGGCGGTTGCCGACGAGAAAACCACGCTCCTGGCGTTCCTCGGTCACCAGCGGACCTTCTTGGTCCGCAAGACGGCCGGTCTCACCGACGATCAGGCCCGCATGGCGACGTGTCCACCGAGCGACCTCACGATGCTTGGACTGATCCGCCACGCCTCCGAAGTAGAACGGGGGTGGGCGCAGCGGTCGCTCCTCGGCCTCGACGTGAGCCCGATCTACTCGCGAGACGCGCATCCGGACGGGGACGTCGACGGCGACTTCCATCCCCCAGCAGACGCCACGTTGACCGACGCCCTCGAGACGTTTCGACGGGAGACTAACGCTGCGGATCTTGTCTTCCGGACAGCCGACCTCGACGACGTGGAGCAGTGCGACCGGGCGTTCTACAGCGTTCGATGGATCCTGATCCACCTGATCGAGGAGTATGCCCGGCACCTCGGCCACGCCGACCTCATCCGTCAGGCCATCGACGGTCACACCGGCGAGTGACGCGGCGTCGGGGTAGCCTCGGCGGGATGGGGAGCGTGTACGCTCAGCACATCAGCGAGAAGGGGTGCCCATGAGTTCGAACGGTGCAGGCGCTGCCGGCGGAGGTGCGATCTACGGCCTCGGCATCTTCGGCGCCTTCGTCTATTACTGGCAGCAGGCGGACACGTTCTGGGAGTACGTACTGTCGTTCATCCAGGGCCTCTTCTGGCCGGCCTTCATGGTCTACGAGGTCTTCTCCGCCCTCGGCAGCTGAACAGCAGGCGTGCCGCGCCGGGACGGCCGTCCTGTGATTCAGAACGGACCGTGAGCGCAGCGCGGCGTCAGCGCTCTTGACGCGGTTGGATCGGAGCGATCTTCCAGCGTCCGTAGGCAACGAACGCCATGAGCGCCCCGATAATCACGTTCGTGGCGATCGAGGCGCCTTCGCCACGGTTGGCGTGGAAGACCACGGCTCCAATCATCACCAGCACGAGTCCAGCTGCGGCAATCACCGTCAGCTGTGGCTGGATTCGGGTGATGCTCGGCAGAATCAAGCCAATACCTCCGAGGATTTCGGCGATCCCAGCCACGACGTGCATCGTGTCGTCGAGTTGGTACATCCATTCCATCATTGCGGGAAGACCGTCGGGGACACTGAAGTGCATGACCCCGATCGCGATGAAGTAGATGCCGAAGAACCACTGCAGCACCCAGAGAACGATGATCTTCCAACCCATGGTGAATCTCCCTCACATCCCGGAGATGCCGACCCTACGCGGGGAATCCGCGCCGCGCGGACGTCGCTTCGGACCCGTCGACCCCGGCAACGCGCGATTCAGGCTGCTGTGGCGATGGGCGGCGTGATCAGTACCGGGACCGCGGACCGGGCAACCGATGACCGCCAGCTCCGCTGATTTGCCACCCGCTGGGGCATGACGATTGAGGTTGGCCGGATGCGTGAGGCCAACTCGAACACGGATCGGCCGGAGGAGGCGTTCTCGGTGACGACGGAGATTGCGGTGGAGCTACCGATCATCGACACGTACATCTCAGCGAGACGATCGAAAAAGATCTCGGTCGCGTCCGGAACGGTGAGGCTCTCGGACTCAGCGAAGTCCCGCACGTCGCTCATGGTCTTACGGGAGACAAGAACCACAACGGTGGCCTGCCCTCCACGACTGACGACCTTCTGTGCGACGTCGAGTGCCGCTTCCCCGTCACGGGCCGGTTCGACCACGGCAACGATGTGTTCCTGTGTCTTCATTTCGTCTCTCTTCGTGTGGTTTCGTCTTGATTGGCTGATTCGTCGGCAGACCACGGCAGCGAGATGACGAGGTCCCAGAGGTACTCGTCGTCGATGGGGTCGCCGGAGAGGAGAAGGCGGTAGTAGATGGGACCGAGGACGTGATCCAGGATCCGGTCGATCTCTTGGTTCGAGGTGTGCGGGTTGACGATCCGACGTACGAGGTCGCCCGCGACACGGCGGCGCTCGCCCCAGAACTGGTGGAATGCAGCGGCCAATCCCGGATTCCGCGCCGATTCGCCAACGATCCCCGCCAGGATCGCTCCGAAATCGGAACGTGTGTTCAAGCGCACGACGTCCTGGAGGAACACGAAGAGCGAGTACCTCGGATCATCGTCTGCCGGCACGGGGTCGTTCTCGGCTGCCAGCACGGTGAGAAGATGTTGCACGAGCAACTCTTTCGACTTCCACCTGCGGTACAGCGTGTCCTTGCCCACGCCGGCCGTCCGAGCGATCTCGTCCATTGACGTGCCGGTGAAGCCTCGCCGCGCCAGGACCTCACGAGCCGATTCGAGGATTGCTCGATCGACGGCCGGGTCGCGCGGGCGTCCTCGCCGCGGGCGCACTGAGGTCGGTGTTTTCAGCATGTTTAATACATTACCATACTGTCCCGTTTGATAACTAACTTTCTCGCCTCCGTGCCATGCTTGGGGCCCGGGGTCCACCCGGTTGAAGCCAACGTCTGCGCCCGATACTCCTGCTGCGGAATCGACCGCTCCGCGGTCGGGTCGCATCGGTATGGTTGAAACGGTGTTGGTCACAGAACGGTGGTGTTGCGCGTGTAGCAGCTCTCGGGCGATCCGCCCGGAGCCTGTCGCGACTCGTCGCCATCGCTCCTGACGACGCAACCGTTCGAGAGGTTCTCGGGAGCCCTCCCCCATGCGTCTGCCGATCCAATACCCCTCACCAGAACAGGAGCTTGCCCTTGTTGTCGACGACCAACCCCACACCCCTGCAACGCCCCATCGGGCTTCTGTACGAGCACCCCCAATGGTTCATGCCGTTGTTCGCTGAACTCGATCGTCGGGGCATCCCCTATGAACCCGTCGATGCGAACCTCCTCCGCTACGACCCGTCGGTCACCGAACCCGGCTACAGCCTCGTCGTCAACCGGATGAGCCCGTCATCCTGGCTGCGCAACAGCCGGACCGCCGTCTTTTCAACGCTCGACTATCTCCGTTACCTCGAGGACGTCGGGGTACCCGTCATCAACGGTTCCCTTGCCTACGGCCACGAGATCTCGAAGGCGCGGCAGTTGCGGCTTCTCGAACGCCTCGGTGTGGCCCACCCCCGGGCTCGGGTGATCAACCACCCGGACGAAGCCGTGGCCGCCGCCCACGGCCTGATCTATCCGGTCCTGGTGAAGCCCAACATCGGCGGGAGCGGAGCGGGCATCGTCTCGTTCGAGAACGCGGCAGAGCTCCGGCGTGCAGCCGACGCCGACGAGTTCGAGTTCGGCCCCGACCACACCGCGCTGGTCCAGGAGCACCTCACACCGGTCGGCAATTCAATCGTCAGGGTCGAGTTCCTCGACGGCGAGTTTCTGTACGCAATCAGGATCTCTCTCACGCCGAACTCGTTCAACCTCTGCCCCGCCGACTACTGCGAACTGCCCGGCTTCGCCGATGGGGTGTCCGGACGCGAACTCCCGATCGAGGAATTCCAGCCGCCTGAGTCGGTCATCCGCGAAGCAGGCCGGGCGCTCGCAGCGACGGGTGCAGACCTCGGCGGGGTCGAGTACCTGATCGACGAGCGAACGGGCGAGGCGAGCTTCTACGACATCAACGCTCTGTCGAACTTCGTTGCGGACGCCCCGACGATCATCGGGTTCGACCCCTTCGTCAATCTCGTCGACTTCATCGTCGAGCGTGCACGCACCGCCGAGTACGCCGCTGTCTGAAGCGGAGCATCTCGATGACGCGACCGGGGCGCCGGATTGAGAACCACGCGAGACGCACGAACCCCGAGAGCGAGGCTCTCGGGGTTCGTGCAACGGTCGACAGGTGTGCTCCGATCAGCGGATGAAGCGGATCGTGAACGGGTACCGGTAGTCCTCCCCTGCGGACGCCCTCACGGCCGCCACGATCACCAGGACGAACCAGGTGACGAAGACGATCGGGAGGAGCACAATGCCGACCAGGGCGAGGATCAGGAGCGCCGAAACG
>Ga0316193_10003752_pt1 | contig 11042 bp, 9 predicted proteins | sample MerIslsedime2_MG_FD_207735 | JGI IMG/M metagenome (GOLD analysis project Ga0316193, IMG submission 207735) | Coastal sediment microbial communities from Maine, United States - Merrow Island sediment 2 | ecosystem: Environmental > Aquatic > Marine > Coastal > Sediment | place: USA: Maine... | reverse complement strand
ATTGAGGCATTCGCCAACGCCACTATCGCACAGCCCGGCGTCCGGCATGGCAACCTCTATGTGCTGCCAGTGAAAATAGCTACGCAGACGCACCGACATGGGTCAGACCCACAAGCCCATCGGCATATGCACGTCCAGCCAACTTCCTAGCGAGTCGAGAAACAGATCGGCGCGTTAATGCAAATGGATGTGACGTAGTTCCCCTACAAAGGGGATTGAGGGGACGTTACCATTTTCGTTTAATGACCACTGCCCTGTTCTCAATAGAACGAGTAACCCTCTTATATTTATTTCGGAAAAAGGAACTGGAACGTAAAGCTCCACGTCCAGTCAGGTGCGGAATCGGGTTTCTCGATGTTATAGTAGTACTCGATGCGGTTGTTAACCGCCTGCTTGCCGATCTTGTAGATACGACCGATACCACCGCCGATCGGTATCGTCCATGTCTGGTTGGATGGCGCTTCCCAGTTCGCAGTGATGATAATGTCGGTGATCAGGAACCAGCCCTTATCGAGGTTGTAGTTAGCGAACGGCTCTATCAGCGACTGGCTGACATCGGCCCTGTTGTCATCACCCGCAAACGACCACAGCTGCCGTCCAAGTATGCCCATGGTACCCCACGTTGGCTGAGTCAGCGCCACTGCGGTAATGCCTCCACTCCACTTGCCGCTACCGAGCTGGTCATCCGATGCTGTCGGAATCATCAGCGATGGTCCCACGCCCCAGATCACCTTGTCGTACTCGACCGGCGACAGGTAAAGGGAGTAGTTGGTATCACCCAGCCCCGACGCACTGCCCAAACCGGATGGATTAGGATTTTCCGGGCTGGATATCGCGCCATCGACGCTCGCTACCGGGAGTACACGACGGCAACGACAGGTCACTCGCCCAATTGCTCATTAGCGAAGTCGAGCGCCGCCTTTGCTGTCGGTCGCAAGTTGTATACACTGATGGAAGGTGACGCACGCATGGTGGCATCGATTGATGGCGCCAGCATTGTAGAGGAGGTAACGACCCTGCTGATCAGGCTGGTGAATGAAATTACGTCACTTCAGCACAAGCATGGTGCGCTTGAAGTTTATTGTCTTTACCAGGATGGTGAAAATGAGGGATTAATACATGAACTGTTGCCGCCTTTTATAAAGTCTGCTGCACAATCAGCAGCGCTTTTCGTATCCGCCATTACTGAATCAGTCTCCACAGGCGTTTTTTGTTGAGCTTACAGATCATTATCTGTTCGCCGCATTGCACGAGATGCTGTACAAGTCACTGATGATGGAAAACCAGTTTCGCGTGACACATCTTGAAGGGGCGGTGAGGCATCTAGATGATGAGTCTGCAGAGCTGAAACGACAGTGCAATGGACTTCGACAGGAAGAAATCATCGAGGAAATTGAAGAGATCATGCTCAGTGCCACCAGCCTCGGTGAAGGCATGCATAAACATAAGTGAGTCAATATCCGGAATATGTTTCGGCGATCAGATAATTCCCTGGTGGCTGCATACAGGATCAGAACTCGGCAGGAAATCCACTGGTGCTGGGTCTACCTATCGAAGCGAGGCCGTACAGTAAAAACAAGTCTGACAGCATGGGCATGGATCGGGCCGCTGGAGATAACGACAAAGTTAACAACTGGAATTTGCGCCTTGCAGGCCCTGTCGCGTGCATGTTGCAATGCCTGATACCACAAGGCCGGAGATTCATTGATCCTGAGATTGGCTGCGATTGATCTGAATACGAAAGGGGAGCGAATGGTCAGGAGCACTCGACAAAAAAAGTTAAAGTAAATCATGCTGAGCAGCTTGTATTTTATTCACAAAACATTGGGTTTTGGCTTGATGTCAGTTGATTGAATATTGTATTTGTTGTTGGTGTAATAGGCGTTTATACTTCCGCAGATGTCACATACAAGTCACGACTGACAGGATTCATCGCTCGCTAATGAAAGTCCAGAGTATGCGCATACTGGATCGCTGGATCGGAATTCCGTCGTCGTTTGGGTTAACGTTGTTCAGGAAGGTGGGCGACCTCTTTCACAGCATGCCCGACAACAATCCCAGACGTATCGTCATCATTAAGCTGGTGGAACAGGGTGCCACGATCATTGCAGCTCCGGCAATTCAACGCGCGGTAGAGCTGGTGGGACGCGAAAACGTGTTTTTCGCTGTTTTTGTACAGAATCGACCGATTCTGGATCTGCTCGATATCATACCGACTGAAAACGTGGTTGCAATTCGCGATGGCGGTTTGTTCGCAATAGCGATCGACACGCTGCGCGCCATTGTGACTCTGCGGCGCAAGCGCGTCGATACGGCAGTGGATTTTGAATTCTTCTCCCGATTCTCGGCGATGCTTACCTATCTGAGTGGCGCACGCAGACGTGTAGGCTTTCACTCCTATGCTGGCGAAGCAGGCTATCGGGGCGACCTGATGACACACCGAGTGGCCTACAACATTCGTCTTCATGCGAGCCAGACTTACCGAATGCTGATCGATACCACGACCGTAAGCTCAGAACAGCTGCCGACCCTGGGTTTTGTACCACCGGAAACACTGGAAGGACCGGTGTTCAATCCCGATTCAGAGGATGTTGCCAGCATGCGCTCAATGCTCAGCCAGCGCTTTGGTGGAGATCTGCCCGCCCGCTTAGTGCTGCTGAATGCCAATGCGGGTGACCTGTTGCCAATACGGCGCTGGGCCGATGAACGCTATGTGGAGCTGGCAAAGCGGCTGCTCGACTATGACCCTGAACTCTGTATTGCACTCACAGGTGCTCCAAATGAACAGGTCGGTGCCGAAGCGCTGGCTGGGGAAGTGGGCTCTGATCGCTGCATCAGCGTGGCCGGACATACAACGCTCACGGAGCTGTTCGCATTGTATGGCCTGTCCGAGGTCATGGTAACCAATGACAGCGGTCCGGCGCACTATGCCAGCACCACTTCAATCGATGTCATTACCCTGTTTGGCCCCGAAAGCCCGGAGTTTTTTGGTGCACGTTCTCAAAGGAGCCACCTGATGTGGGCAGGACTCGCCTGCAGTCCCTGCGTCAATGCGTTTAATCAACGGGTGACGAAATGCACCAATAACCTATGCATGCAGGCGATCAGTGTTGACGCGGTATTCGAAAACGTGAAGACAGTGCTTGCGCAACGGAGTGCCGAAGGTGTTGCGGAATCGGGACAGGCAAAGGTCGTAAAGGTATCACCCTAGTCGAAGCTGTTGCCTTAGCGCAGCGAGCCTGTTGAGATCATTCGGTCGATAGAGCGCAGAGAAACGCAGATACGAGCGGTTCTGTGTATCCAGCGGAACGACGGCGATGTCGAAGGACTCCATCAGATGTCTCGCGGCGTCCTGGGCCGATGATATCTGCGTATCGCCAATACTTTCAGGCACCTCGCTGATCAAATAAGTGCCTGAGTGCGCCCTGAATGTTTTGAAGCCGATATCGTTCAAAGTCGATCGCAAGGCCTCAATCTGTGTGGGTACGTAGTCCCGGAATTTCTGTATACGATCGTCATCCTTCAAACACTCGGCCGTCGCTGCAAGCTGAAGACGGCTCAGTGGTGACCAGGCGTACTCGCTGTATGTTGCCATCGACTGAACAAGATCCGGCGAGCCTGCAAGAAACGATACGGCCATCGGTCCGATTGGAATCAGCTTTGAGAACGAATGCAGTTCTACCACTTCGGGTCGGTCGTCGGCCGGGAATACTTCCGACAGAAGCGAGCGGGGTTCGTCATCATAGACCAGCGGTCCATAGGTCGCATCATTGAAAAGTATTGCACCGTGGCTCGCGAGGTATTTAAGCTTGTTGCGCACTGCCGGGGACAAGGTCGCGCCGCTCGGATTGTTGGGGTAATTAACCGCAACCATTGAGACTGATCCGCGTAACAGCTCTTTGTTGTACTCGAACTCTGGAGAAAATTCTTCGTCCGGATTCAACGGACATGCGATCACCCGGGCGCCCCGTTGTGCCGCGATACGCGCAAAAGCCGGGTAACCGGGTTCCGTCACGAGCACCGTGTCCGCTGGCGTTATTGTACAGGCCGCAAGAATGCCCATGCCGGCTCGACCGCCGGCTGTTGGCAGGATGCACTGCGGTGCAATGTCGAGGCCATAGTGTCTGTTCAGGTAGGCCGCAGCTGTGGTCGCAAACTCGTCAATATGCTTCGGCGTGGCCGGCGCCAGGGCCAGGTCGGAGTGTTTCCTGATCCAGTCGGACATTTGCGACGACAAGGGAAACGGCTGTGTGCCGATTGCAAAGTCCAGAGCTTTACCCTGCCTTTTAGCAATATTCTCCTTGATTAATGTGAAAGGGTATTTTTCGCTCACCCGGATGAGACTCCTGTTGATTCTGCTGGTTTTGCTGTTGCCGGGGTCATTCTGCGCATGATGGCAATGGCGATCCAGCCTATCGGAATCCACATCCAGAAAGTGATCAATCGAAATGCGGCCACCGCGATTGCAAGATGTTCGACCGGCACGCTGCGAATGCGCAGCGACGCGCCGAGAAATCCTTCCGTTGCACCAATGCCGCCCGGCAGTCCGGTAGCGACGCCGAGCACCGCAGATCCCGGGCCGAAAAACAGAGAATCCCATAAAGTCATCTCGCCCGGCAGCTCCGAAACAACGACGTGTAGCGCAACACCATGGGCAATCCAGCCGGCCATGCACACCAGCAGAATAAGCAGCGTTGACGTTTTCCACCAGAATTTCGCAGGCAGATGGAGCCGGGTGTGAGTGAGACGTTCCGCTACAAAATTTCCCAGGAACATCGATGTGATGATAATGGCGAGCACTACTATGGGTGTGGCGACAGGATAGAGACGGTAAACGATCAGGCCCGCCAGCAGGCTGACGACCGAGATACTGTCCAGAGCAAATATAACGGCCTCTGCTTTCAGGGCCACAGAAAGAGAGGTTCGCTTCTGTTTCAGCATCGCGTCAGGGCGAATCAGCCGACCGAGCTGTGCCGGCATCAGCAATCCGGCCCGGCCCGACAGGAATGCGAGTATGCCCACACGATCGAACGCTTCGATTCCAAACCGGTGGTAGACCCACATCCAGGCCAGGCACTCGAGCATGACATCGAACACCGAAATCAGTATAAGTATCGGAATAATCTGGCCATGATCTTTCCAGTAGGCCGAAACCTCAGCCCAGTCACTGTCCATCAATTGGTACAAGCCATAGATAGTAATTACCCCGAGGAGTAAAAACGCGAACATTCTGCTATAGCGAAACAGTCTGGATTCGAGCATGTCGTTATTGGATGAAAGATGTAACGGCTTTTCGACCGAGGTTTGCGAGATCAGGCATTAAAATTTCGAAGATGCAGTCGGAGGGTATTGATACGAAAATAGCTACCGGTAAAAAAACAGTCTGGGTTGCTTGCTGTATAGTATTAAACTAGATTATCGCACTTCTGATGATCTGACGCATCCATAATTATAAGTAGAAAAAGAATGGCTATTCCAAGACAACGTATTCGACTGCCGCAAGGGGCATGGCGCTCCGCCTTCATGAGCCTGCTTCGAGGGGACTTGTGGGAAGGGAACCAGATTGAGGAATTCGAGCGTGACTTTGCCAGTTACATCTCGGTCGAAGACGCGGTGACCGTGCCCTCGGGTCGTGCCGGTTTTCGCTTCCTTTTCGATAGTCTTGGCATTGAGCCGGGCGGTGAGGTTATATGTTCGGCCTTCGGTTATCCCGTGGTGCCGTTTATCGTCAAGTCCCTGGGTTACGACCTGAAGTTTGTCGACTGCGAGATGGATACCCTGGGCATGGACCCCGGGCTGCTGGCTCAGGCGTGTTCTGATCGTACCCAGGCGGTAATCGCGACTCACCTTTATGGTGTGCCGTGCCAGATACAGCAAATCGCTGATATTTGTGCGTCTCATAATGTGAAGTTGATTGAAGACTGTGCCCACTGCTACGGAGCGTCGGTTGGATCGAAAAAGGTGGGGTCGTTCGGCGCCGCAGGCTGTTTCAGTTTCGAAACATCAAAGGTGATCAATACCATGGGCGGCGGCATGGTGACTTTGTCTGATGCCGAAGTGGGCCAACGACTCAGACAATTTGCCGCCCGGGAGCCGCATAATAATTTCAAGTGGCTGGCGCGTCGGTTGTCCAGGACCAGCTTCGAGGCAGCCGTTACCCATCCATTGCTGTTCAACATGGGCGTCTACCAGATGTTGCGCCTTGCATCTTCGAAAGCCGGTGAAGAGGATCGGTTTGCCTCCGGGTATCAGGGCGACGAGGTCTCGCTTGCGGGCAAGATGGGTCGATACACCAATTACCAGGCCCGTCTGGGTTTGCGGCAGGTAAAAACGATAGAACGGCGAAATCTGCGCCGCACCTCAAATGCCGAGCGGCTTATCCGTCAGCTGGACGGCAAAATCCCGTTGCAAAAACCGCAGTCGACGGAAAATGGCAGCTACGCAAATTTCATGCTGGTCACAGTGCTCGCGAGCAAACTCAAGCAGCTGGCCGCTGCATTGTTGAGGAAAGGCATTGATACCAAGCATCTCTACATGAGGGACTGCAGCCGAATGTTTGACGGCGAGAAAGCATTCCCGAATGCAGCACGTGCCGAGAGAGAGGTTCTGCACCTGCCTGCATTCCCGGAGATGTCAGACAGGCAGATAGACCGCGTGGCCAGTGCGGTTAGCGACGCCATTGTTGAGGTAGGCCTTCATGCGGATGCGGATTGAGCCATCTGTTTGACGTATTTCACTGGCCCTGAGTCTGTTGCCGCAGCGCTCTCGTCGCTTATAAGCCGTCTGTAAATATCAGACTGAAACAACTCTTCAGGATCCAGCTTTCGCTTGATAGCCAGAAATTCACCGTAGCGGGGATAAAGGCGTTGAAACTGGGATCTTGAAAGGATGTGATCCTTTGCGAGGTGGACCTTGCCGCCATGCTTTATCGCAATTTCAATTAATTCGTCAACGTATTCCTTCATTTCAGCCATCTGTCTCTTCTTTGGGTGGAACTCGAAATTCAGGCTGTAGCCGTCTTCGCAGAATGAAAGTATGTGCTGATCTCGCCGATGCAATCGCATGATCAGCTTTGCTGGATAACACGGTGATTGCTGACACACCTTGAGCATTTCGGTAATGGCTTCCACTGACCGGGTTTCAGGAACGGTTAGCTGTATGGTGTACCCATACGGGCCGCAGACCGCAGCCGCTGAAGGTATCATGAAGCTCGCGTCAAAACTGTAGCGAATGATACTTTCGTCATTATCAGCTGTTCCCAGCCGGGTTCGCACCACCGAGTATCGGTAGTACAGCTTGTTGAACAATCCAACGGAAATTGTCTGGAAGTTCATCATCAAGCTTACGATGCGGGCCACCAAAGGTTCCAGTGCCGCGGCGTGCGCACGACGGGAATCGAGTCGCTGCATGCTACCTGCGATCGAACGTTCGAGATTTTTCTCACCATCATCCTTCAGCCATCGGGTGGAGTGGATGACGCCGCGCCCGAGTTTATCGCCGGTGGCCACTGAATCGAGCCAAACGACAGCATGGTCGTTCTCTTGTTTGACTTGTTGCAGTCTAATCAACATTGCAGATAGATTTGGAACGGGGTGGCGGGAGACGTGAATAAAAATCGACGGAATCCTTTTCAATTGCAGCGTCAGCTCGACAATAATGCCAACAAGGCCCATACCGCCAATTGCGGCAAAAAAAACTTCGGCATTTTCTGTGCGGCTTGCGGACAGGATTTTACCGGAGGCGGTCATCAGCTTGATCCGTATTACCTGATCGCCAAAGTTTCCAACGCGCCAACCATCTTTGCCGTTTACGTTGGCAGACGCTGCGCCGGCAATCGTGATGGTGGGTTCTGACGGCACGGAGGCCAGTATCAGCTTGTGCGGAAGTGCCCGCTTCTGGATGTCGATCAATTGCACGCCCGGTTCAACGACGGCCTGTGCCGAATTTTTATCCAGGCTGATGATGCGGTTCATTTGCGACGTGTCCAGCAGCAGGTAGTCATTATTCAGGATGGCGTCGCCGTAGCTGTAACCTCCGCCCTTTGGGCAAATCGAAAAACCATTAAGTCGTGCAAATCGTATTGACTCCAGGCATTCCTGTTCGTTGCGCACGCGTGCCACCAGGCTGTACGCGTGCATAGGACCGACAAGCGCCCGGGTGTTTTCCCAGCGCATGAAATCCGGCAAGGCTTGTTTCAGCTGTTTCAATGATTCGATACTCCGCGATCGATTTTAGATGGGTTCTATGTTTATATACGTGGCGCGATCTTACCAGCAATCGGCCCTGGTCAGAACAGTGAAGTTCAGGCGCCCCGGACGTTGCTCGCAGGTGGATCAATCTGTTTGGGCTGATACTCGCAGCCAGGCCATGTGCTTCAGCTATGTGAATATTGTTGATTCGGGCTTAGCAACATCTTTGTAGATTATTGCAGACAGGATCTTGATTAATTCATCTCGAAAAGCTGATATCTTTGCATCCAGCTATACCGTGCATATAATATCCCGGTAAGATGCAACCAGACAAGATCACTAACTGCCACCAAAGCGCCTGCTGATGTCATCCCGTAAAGAAACTTTCCACTTTGTTGTATTGCTGGCGCTGTGCGGCGTGTTGTTTTTTGCCGGGCTTGGCATACGGGATATCTGGAATATTGACGAAGGCATGCATGCCGCCATCGCGCAGAATATGTTGATTTCAGGTAACTGGATCACGCCGATATACAACGGCGAGCCTTTTTTCGACAAACCCCCGCTGTTCAACTGGGCCACCGCGATAGCGTTTATATTATTTGGCGTCAATGAAACTGCAGCAAGGATTCCGTCTGCAGTTGCGGGTCTGGGTTGTGTCATTGTGACGTATTTGCTTGGCCGCAGAACCTTCGATGCCAGAACCGGTTTGTTTGCAGCTGTCATATTGGCCACTTCACCTGCGATCATGGTTCTGTCACGCGCCGTTCAATACGATATTCTGTTTACCTTCTTCACTACCCTGGCTCTGTACCTTTTTGCGTCTGGCGTTATTGAAGAGCGAAACAGCAAGCGTTACTTCCTGGCTTTCTACGTCGCTCTGGCGCTGGCGTTTATGACTAAAGGGCCGATCGCCATTGTCCTCACCGGCCTGGTCATCGGCGGCTATTGTTTGCACCGTGATCGAATCAAATTGCTGTTCAAGATGCAGATACCGTTAGGTAGTGTGATTTTTCTGCTTATCGCTGCACCCTGGTTTACGCTGATGGAACAAGCCAATCCAGGTTATTTGAACTATTTTCTGTACCAGCAGCACCTCGCCAACTTCCTCAGTGGAGCTGCCGAATACAAACCACGGCACATTGAGCCGTTTTATTATTATCTGCCTATTCTGCTGCTAGGCCTTCTGCCCTGGAGCCTGATGCTGCCGCAGGCAATTGCACGCGCCGTGAAACATCAACGTAATGTTATAGCCGGAATGGCGCTATTTCTGCTTATCTGGATTGTTGCAATATTTCTGTTTTTTTCCGCCGCAAGTTCGAAGCTGGGTACCTACCTGTTGCCGTTATTTCCGGCCGCGGCACTGCTGCTGGGGTGGTACTGGCGAGAATTCCTGGACCAGCCGGGAGGCAAAGCACGATATGGAATATTACTCGGTAGCGGTGTTGTTTTTGCTGTGCTTGCGCTGTTTACCGCTTATGTCGTGGTAGAGAAGCCATGGCCGAATATGTACTTCAGATCGGGCATCGCATGGCATGATTTTGTCATGTCGATGTTGTTATTGTCAGCGTTGTTTGGCCTGGCATTCCTGCTAACGTGGTTGCGGCAGAACCGGCATGCATTTGTTGTATTGGCGGCGATTATTCCACTGTTCTTTTTCTATGTGCTCGTTGCCATTGTGCCGGATATGAATCCATACAAAAGTTCGCGACAGATTGCTGTTGAACTGGACGAGTTGTTACCAGCGGGAGAAAAATTCTGGTTTTTGGGGCATCATCTCGATTCGGCGGTATTTTACTCTCGGCGAGAAGGGGTCGAGGTATATTCTGTGGGACAGCTGGAGGCTTACCTTGAAAGTGAAGAAAGACGTTATGCATTGGTGCTAACAAGAGCGCGTACCGAGGATGAAGCGTTCAAGGGCAATTACCACATTCTCAAAGTGATCGGCAATAAAGCCATTGTCAGCAATCAGCCCTGAGCAAAGTTAATCGAACTGAGGTTGGAACACTGCCAATAATGACGCATGATAAATAATTTAGAAAACAGGGGCGTTGTGGAAATATTCTTGATGTATTCATCATTTGCAGTATATGAACAAGAATAACGGTATTGTCAAGTTAACGATATCCAAACCGCGCAAGCGATCGACCGTTCCATACTTTACTATTAGACCATGTTTTGGGCGCACGTCACCGCCTGCCATTCACAGAATGCCCTCGAACAAAACTCGCGATAGTGAATTGCTCGCGTCAAATGCCAGCCCTGCCTGTACAGATTGCCTACCACACCATAAAGCGGAAGAAAGTGCTGTGTGTGACGGAAGGAAATACCTCATGGTGCGCAGCTGAATAGCTCTTAAGTTTGTCCGTGATCATTCTCCTCAGTAGCTTACGAAAAAAGCGTTTGGCTGCCGTCTTATTTCGGCGTTTCTGCATCAGAATATCAATGGTGCCTCCGTCCTGGTCAACGGCCCGCCAAAGATAACGAAGCTCGCCGCGGATCTTAATGAATACCTCGTCGAGATACCAGGTGTCACCATATCGGCCTTGTCGTTTCTTAAGCTTTCGAGCGTATTCCGGCCAGAAGCGGTTACACCATTACCGAATGGATTCATACGAGACAACAATGCCACGTTCGGCCAGAAGGTCTTCCACATCCCGAAAGCTCAAACAAAAGCGATGATATAACCAAACTGCGTGACTGATGATTGTGGGAGGAAATCGGTATCCGACGTGTACTACGCGTTCCTCCGGGCCGGATGGGACGAGACCGAAGTCATCAGCAGGTCATCGCTGATGAAGATGGCGAAATCCTTCGTGACCGGCAGTGAGTACCGGTATTCGCCCGTAAGCGGCC
>Ga0316193_10003751_pt1 | contig 11043 bp, 6 predicted proteins | sample MerIslsedime2_MG_FD_207735 | JGI IMG/M metagenome (GOLD analysis project Ga0316193, IMG submission 207735) | Coastal sediment microbial communities from Maine, United States - Merrow Island sediment 2 | ecosystem: Environmental > Aquatic > Marine > Coastal > Sediment | place: USA: Maine... | reverse complement strand
TGTACCAAACATTCGATCCACCAGGCTGACGCTGTACGGCAGTACCGCACAGACCAAAAGCAATCCGACCTTTCGCCGATGCGCGCGCGCGATAGTGGGCAGCCGCCCGGCGAGAGCAATGGCAGAGTACCCAAAGAGTCCGTAGGCGAAGGGCGAAAAAAAACGACTGAACCAGATATGTTCGTTTGCTCGTGTGAAACGGCTGCCGTTTTCGGTCTCGACAATCGCCCAAATCATATGGTGCAGTGGATTGCTTATTGTCAACGCCAGGGTCACGAGAGGCACAATAGACAGAATCGCAAGCACCGCCGGATTCGGCGGACCGACGGTGTAATGACGGTATATCGTATAGAGAACAATCGGGAGAAATCCGGCGCTGAAAAAACTTAAGACTCGGCCGATGCCGTACAGATTCGGATCCGTGGCATTAAACGAGAATGCACTCCCGGCGATTAATGCACCGATCAGGAACAGAAAATAGCTCATTGCATTGCTTTCTGATCCCGTAGACTGACGGGATACCTTCACAGAAAGCCACAGGTATACGATCGCGCTCAACACGAAAATTGCCGGCAAGATCAGTAAGAATTTTTCCAGCACCCGCAACCTCCCTATGCGCCGCAAGTGTTCTGCACGCAAGTCGGATCATCCTATCCGGGATGGCACACCGATGATGCGACGTGGGGCGCACTACAATGGCCTGGATTGCGCTGGGAGTCACAGTTTCAGAGGAATTTGCGGCGAATTCAAACGCCGTTGGCGGTGTCCTCGATCAGTCGATCAACGACCGCTTTCAGGCATTCGTCCTTACTACAGCCGGATGCCTCCGCAAATTCGTAGGCCTTGAGCTGTCGATGCGCACTTGTGCCACGCTGCAGGATATTTCTCACCGATGCGACCTCTTCCATACAACCCAGCGCTTCGGCATCCTCACATATCAACTGCAATATTTCTTCAATCAGGTCTTCGAACGGCACGATGTCACCTTTGGCAAAATCGATCAGCCCTTCATCGAAACTGTAGCGCATAGCGCGCCAGCGATTCTCGCGAATTAGCATGGGCGTATAAATGCGCCAACGCTGATTCGCCTGCCGCAGCCGGTACAACATGCGCAACGTGCATACCAGAATGGCGGCCAGCGCGATCGCATCGTCGACTCGAGTGCATACATCCATGATGCGCGTTTCAAGCGTCGGGTAACGGTTACTCGGCCGAAGATCCCACCAGATTTTCGTCGAGTCTTCCATGACTCCGGCATTGATCAGGATATCGACATGCCGTTTGTATTCCGCAAAACTCTGGAAGCGTTCAGGCAGCCCGGTTCTGGGCAGCGCATCAAATATCGTCAGACGGTAGCTTTTCAGGCCCGTATCAAGACCTTCCCAGAATGGCGACGAACACGACAGAGCAAGTAAATGCGGCAGGAAGTAACCCATCTGGTTCATCAGGTCGATACGAAGCGAGTCGTCGTTGATACCAACATGAACGTGCATGCCACAGATAACCAGGCGCCGGGCGGCAGCCTGCATTTCTGTCGTCAACTGCATGTATCGGTCTTTCTCGGTTTGTTTTTGTTCGGTCCATGGACTGAACGGGTGCGTGGACGACGCAATTGGCGCCAGCCCGTGCCGTCCTGCCACCTCGATGATGGCGCCCCGAAGTCGCACAAGTTCCGCCCGCGCCTCTTGTACGTTGTTACATACCTTCGTGCCCACTTCGACCTGCGATCGCAACAGCTCCGAAGTAACCTGATCGCCAAGAATCTCCTCACACTCTCCAATCAGCGATTGTGGTGGGTCAATTACCAGTGCACGGCTTTCCTTATCGACCAACAGATACTCTTCTTCGACACCAATGGTAAATGGCGGAACTGTGGTATTCATCGACAAATTCTCCCGGGTTCGTCAGGCAGGTGACTTACGTGCTCGCGTTGCAATGTCTGTCGGATAAAGTTGCGCCTGGATTTTTTCAATAATCGGATGGAAGACATCCGCAATCACTTTGACGCCCTCCTCGTCATCAATCAGGTCCTGGCGAATCTCAATGCCCACGTGCGGCAATTCTGCGGGTTCAGCGTGATGATCAATTGTGAAATCCTGCAGCGCCTTGCCCGAATACGGCTCGTTATCACCAACCATAAAACCATGCTCTCGGAGTTGCTCGATGAGCGGAATCGCGAATCTGTCATCCTGATCCCAGAGAATGCCAATTTGCCAAGGACGAAACACACCGTTGAGCACTGGAGTAAAGCTGTGGATTGCAAGCATTGACGGCTTCACTGCATCAGCGGTCAGGCGCGCAACTTCACGGTCAATGGCGCGATGATAGGGCCAATAAATCTCCTCCGCGCGGGCCTGCTTTTGCCTGGCGTTCAGATTGCGGTTGCCTGCGATAATCACACCATCACCAAATTCGAGATAACAGCCAGGATCCAGCAGCTGACGATTGCAGTCGATGACCAGGCGCGAATACTGCTGCAATACAGCAGTTGCTCCTTGGCGCTCGGCAAGGTTTACGGTCAAGGCTCCTGCGCCAATGTCAGAACCAAGATGGCAGCGCTGGACAGCAAGATCGACGCCCAGATTGCCCACTGATGCCGGAAATCGCCGGCTGGCATGATCACAGACCAGCAGCAGCGGCTTTTGGGAATCCGGATTCAGCACCTCGAAAGGCGCAGGCTCATCGGCAGCAAGGAGTGAAATGGCGTCGGCGCCTTCTATGGGCATATTCTTTTATCTGAGCTCAGTTGGAGATTAGTGTACCGCATCGTTCCTGAACTTGAAGTAGGGGATTCCCCTGAGCCGCGGTCGAACGAGGTTTCAGGCGTGCAGGATGCCGGTTGACTCATCAGCCCACGGCTCGAAGGTTTGTACCGAGGTCGGCCGCGCGATAAAATAGCCCTGTGCGAATTCGACACCGAGTTCGCTGAGTTTGTCGAGTACCTCGCGGGTTTCCACCCTTTCAGCGATCGTCTCGATTCCCATCGCTTTGCCAACCTGGTTAATAGCACTCACCATACTTTCATCGACAGCATCAGCCGCGACATTACTAATGAACTGGCCATCAATCTTCAGGTAATCGACGGGCAGGTTTTTCAGGTACGTGAAAGACGAGAGGCCGCTGCCGAAATCATCCAGAGAGAACTTGCATCCCAGTTTTTTCAGGGTCTGCATGAAATGAATAACGCGAGAAAGATTCGAGATCGCAGCGGTTTCGGTTATCTCAAAGCAAATTGCTCCTGCCGGCAGCTTCTGTTTTGAAAGTTCATCAATAACGAATTGAAGAAAGCGGTCCTCGCTCAGTGATGTTCCGGACAAATTGATAGCAAGTGTGAATCGCGCCTTACCAGCTTCCGGATTTCTGTCCGCCAGTTGCGAGAGTGCTTCATGAATAACCCACCGATCCAGCGTCGACATGAGGTTGTAGCGTTCTGCCGCGGGAATGAACATATTCGGTTGAACCAGCTCGCCGTTCTCATCTCGCATCCTGAGTAGTAATTCGTAATGTCCACGTGAATTCGCATTGTCTTTTCCGATCCCAACGATAGGCTGATAAAACAACTCGAGTCGATTTTCCTCAACCGCGCTGGTGATTTTCGATACCCACTTCATTTCCTCGTGGCGAACCGAGGCATCGCTGTCCTTGTACAGGTGCGTTTTGTTTCGACCCATGTCCTTGGCTGAGTAACACGCAACGTCTGCGGAGCTCATGATCGACGCAACGTCTTCACATTCATTGTTTACCAGTACAACGCCCATTGAAGCGCGAACGGTCGTAAACGACTCTTGCCAGGTGAAGCGGTAGTTTTCTATCGCTATGCGAATCGCTTCCGCAACTTCCATTGCGCGAACTTCAGTACAACGTTCCAGCAATATTCCGAATTCGTCACCACCGAGGCGCGCCAGCGTATCAGTAGACCGAATATTTGCCTGGACCAGTTCGGACACCTGTCGCAGCAGCTCGTCGCCAGCCGTGTGTCCGAATGTATCGTTAACTACCTTGAACTGATCCAGGTCAAGGTACAGCAGTGCGTGTTCCTGATCCGGGTTCGAATGCGTTTTGTCCAGCGATTCAACAAGCCGGTTTTCAAATTCGCGGCGATTAATCAGCCCGGTGAGCGCATCGTGCGATGCCTGGTACGAAAGCTGACGAAACAATCGTGATTCTTTGCTGACGTCATGAAACACCATGACCGCCCCAATGACGTTCCCCATGCGATCACGAATCGGTGCTGCGGAGTCCTGGATCGGCACCTCGGCTCCATCTTTGGTAATCAGCACCGAGTTTTCCGCGAGGGCAATCACGCGCCCCTCTTTCAGGCAACGAGTGACAGGGTTGTCGACGGAGGCACGCGTGTGCTCGTTGACGATGCTCATAATATCTTCGATTGGCTTACCACGGGCATTTCGCGCTTCCCATCCGGTGAGGCCCTGTGCAACCGGGTTCAGGTAGTCAACGTAGCCTTCGGCGTCCGTAGTAATTACGCCATCGCCAATGGACTGCAGCGTGACCTGGGCACGTTCCTTTTCTTCGAAAACACGCGTCTCGGCCATCTTGCGTTCAGTAATATCAGTGATCGTGCCTTCGTGTGCGACGATCACGCCATCGTCATCGTAAATTGCGCGCGAGTTTTCCAATACTACGATTTCGGCACCGTCTTTCCGTCGCAGGCGATACTCAAAGTTCTTAACGAACCCGTCCGCCTCAAGCCGTGCGAACACGCGCTCACGATCGATCGGGTTTACATACAGGATGGTTGTGCGACCGGCCTGTTTCATATCGTCGACGCTGTCATACCCGAGCATCTCAACGAGCGCCGGGTTAACTGTAATTATGTCGCCATCTCGTGATGCGATATACACGCCATCAACGACGTTTTCGAACAGGCCACGATAACGAGACTCGCTGCTACGCATTTTCTGCTCGTCCAGATGCCGCTTCATAGCGATGCCGGAAAGCCTCGCCAATCGACCAAGCTTGTCAAGTTCGTCCGTAGTCGGTTTGCCCGTCCTTTCGCGATAGATATCAAAGGTTCCGATGATTCTTTCCTGCTCGCCCAGAATCGGGAATGACCAGCACGAGGCAATCCCAAAATCCGCCGCCTTCCTGGCCAGCGCGCTCCAGCCCGGATCACTCGACAGATCTTCACTGAATTTCTCACGCGTCGAAAAAACAGCCGCGCCACAGGTCAGGCTGGTTTCCTCCACGCGGGTGAATTCGAGCATTAGCTTGAACTCTTCCGACAGGCTCGGTGCTTGTTCGACGCTCAATCTCTGATTCTTGATATCAAGCTGCATGATCGCGGCTTGCATGCCGTTGCTGATCTTCTCGGCGCAGCGGCAAATTGACCGAAGCGTACGTTCGTACGGCCGACTGGACGCAATCATTTCCAGTATCTTATTCTGCGCGAATGTAAATTCGTCGTCCCGTTTACGATCGGATATGTCAGTGATACTGACGCGAATTAGTTTTCGTGATCCATCCGGCAATCGCGTAAACCGAACCTCGGTCGGGATTTCGTTGCCCTCTGAGTCGTTGTGCAACCACTCAAAATTCGGATGCTCACCGTTCAGTGCGCGATCGATGTGACCTCGTTTGACGCCGAACGACGGCAGACCATCGGGTTGCATGCGTGGACTGATTGCTTGCGGGCCAATACTCAGAAGCCGCGAACGGGACAGATTAAATAATTGGCATGCGTTCTCGTTCGCATCTACGAATCGATTGCTTTCCACGTCCAGAACAACGATGGACTCGGGTGCATTTTCAACCAGTGCTCGATATCGCTCTTCGTTTTCGCGAAGCGCACGTTCAGATTCCTTGCGACCGGTAACATCACGCAAGCTGATAACGTATATCGCGCTGCTACCATTCTGCAGGCAGCTTGAGCTGATTTCGGCGATGAATGTCTTGCCATTGGCGCGAATGGCGCTGATCTCGCCACCGCTAAACTGGACGCTGGTATCGTCAACATCCGAAATAAACGGCGTAAGAAATTCATCCAGTGGCTTATCGACTGCGGCGGGAATGAACTGACTGATGGACGCGCCGATCAGGTCGTTTTTTTCAACGCCAAAATAGCGAGAGCAAACCTTGTTGCAGTTTCGAATGACACCCGACTCGCTCACGGAAAACAATGCATCGGTAACACTGTCGAATATGGCTTCAATCGGCGTTGCAGCGGTCATAGACATCGACAGCGATTCACTGAGTGTCGCTTCCATCTTGTCGTAATGGTTGTCGATCAGCTTGAGTAGCACGCTAAAGTCCAATTTCTTGTCGTCCGACTTCCTCGCTACTTCCTCAATCTCGTTTTTCAAATCCTTGTGCATAGTCGCGCTGCTGCCTGAACCGGTGAAACGGATTTCTACTAGTCTGGCCAACAGCGTATTTTTTATTGCGCAAGAGGTCTGTGAAATGGCTCTCGTAACGACAAGAAACTGGGAAAAAATTCCCTGAATCCAATTTAACGGAAACAAGAATCGTCATATACGAGCGTTTTAGCGCATATTTAGCAGGCAAACGTGATTTGAGACGATTTTTTAGGAGCGGCACCCTGCCGCGATTCACTGATTGCGCGGCAGGATGCCGCTCCCGCGGGGCCTTTCCGGGCTAGTTGCTCTGGCTCGCAGGCATCGAAATCACCTTCTCACCTTCGGCCGTCTCGGTCAGATCGCCGCTGGTTTCGAGTTCCGGTGGTGCACTGCCGACCTGGACGGGAATCGAGGTGGTCTTGAGCATGATGCCCCTGTCCGTTTCAACCTCGGCCGAAACGTTCAGGTACAAACGCCCCTCCCGCTGAGGCACCACCGTAACTTGCTGTAACTGCGGCTCGTCGCCAGGATCAAGTTCAAACTGGGCCTGAAGTGCCTGCGACTCGGGAAAAAACATGCTGGTCGCATCGTTTACCCGGTAGTAGAGGGTGATCGGAGCATCAGCTTCGGACGACGAGACATACACGTTGATGGAGACAGGCTGCCCGACGATCGGCGTACCCTGCACCTCATAACGAAAACTGATTGGGGCGGTTGGTCTGCCCGTCGTGACAGCGTTGTTACCAGACGATTTTGCATTCGCTGTTGCTGGCTGCACTTCGTTTTCCGTGTCTGCTGACGACTTGTCGGCATCGGGACCGCCGCATGCGGCAACCAGGTGAAGCAGGAAAGAAATACAGAATAGTCGTGTCAGGTTTTTTGGCGTCATAAGGTGGGTCGCTCAAGATTACGGTGCAGGTGTCACGGTGATGTCAAAACAGGTTCGGGTTGGATACGCGGGATCAGTTTCCGTATCGTTAAATCTGAAATCGTTGAAATCGATAACGTACTCACCAACAGGAAGTGGATTAAACGATGTGAAGTTCTCCACGTTGGCATCCCCGCTAAGCCCTTCGGGATCATTGCAGGCCGGCCCATCCAGGCACAGATTCTGAATCTGGCCGACGCGATAGTAGAACATGTCGGGATCCGACTGGTCTCTCTCATCAGCCAGATCGTCCGGAATTGGCATGAGCGCCAGCGTCGCTGCATCCGCCTGGATATCAAACGTATAACGCTGTTGCGTATTGATGGTCATTCGAAGATAGCGATGCTCATTGAGTTTGTTGCCTTCATTGTCCGGCCCGACGCTGTCGAATTCACTATTGCTGCAAACGTTGAGCGGCGTTCCGTCCGTTTGTATCGTGGTATACACAGGCAGCGTATCAGTGGAACCCGCGTTATTGGTTTCCGTGCTGCCCCAACGATCAACACCTGCCGCAGTTATGCTCTCGCCCTCGAGCAACGCGTCGATGAACGGATTCTGTCCGGTACCCGCGGCTTTGATCGCCTCGGCAAATGAAAAGATGCTGGTAAACGCTTCCGTTGTCGTCTGTGCCCCGGTCATGACATCGTAAATAGGACCGAAACCGATGCTGGACGAGTCCGTTCCGTCGACGTTTGTATCCCAAAGATCGTAAACGACCTTTACGATACTTTCTTCGTTATACCAGCCCGGGTTTGGGCTTGTGTCTTGGCTCTCGAGTGAAAACCCTCCGCCGCGCAAGGTGTTGTTAAACCAGAAAGAATCACAGGAAGCCGTGCTATTCAGCGCCATGCCGGCCAGCGCATAAGCAAAACCCTCGCCAAACGCGACGCGGGCATCCAGCCGATCGCCGGATCTGTGCGTGCCACCAATGCTGTCTGAACGCGAAAACCGGTGATCGAAGTAATGGCTCCACTCGTGCACGATGACATGGTGATCGAACTCGTCAATGTCCACACCATCCTTACCACGCAGAAATAGCGAACTGATATTGGGGTCGTAGAATGCGCCGCTTAACTCGCCGATATCGACGTCCCTCGGAACGCCTTCCGACTGTGTGTTGTTGACGCTCCAGAACGCATCCATCGGTGGGAAAATCGCCTGCGCATCGGCACTGAGTATGAGTTGCATGCCCGTATAAATGGCATCCAGAACGGAAAAAGGTGCCGCCGATCGTGCGCCGGTAAAGCCATTGCCGTTCCAGTCATGCGTTGCCAGGAGGTTCCTGACTTCGTCCGCACCACCGGGGCTACTGGCTGGCCCGTCGAGAACATAAAGCGGCCGTTCAGCAAGTGGAACGCCTGTGTCCGACGTATTGTCACGCACCTCAACATCCCAGGACGGATTGCCTGTCCGCTTCAACTCGGCGCGTACCCGAATCAATACCGACCCCTGTCCGTCCGTCTGAAAAGAGTAAGCCCCGTTATTATCCGAAACTATGGACGCGAGCACGGCGCCGCCGTTTTCTTCGACCAGTTGCACTGTCGCACCACGTATCGGTCTCAAGGTCGTGGCATCGAAGTTAAGGCCGTCGCAATTTGATGCCGGAGTTGGAAATTCGTACTGCAGAATGCCGGATATTGTTACGACCAAAGCGGGTTCCGAAACGACGATGTCGACATCGTCAGTGCCGGATGACCCGGCAAGGTCTGTCACCGTCAAACGAAATGTCAGCGTTTCAGGCGTATTTGCCGCGACGTTTGGCGACACGAAATCAGCTTGCGCCATATCGGCATTGTTGATCGTAACTGCGGTGCCGCTGACTTGTGCCCAGGAATAAGTCAGTCTGTCCGCGGCGTCCGGATCCGACCCGGATCCGTTCAGTTGGATGACCGCATTTTCAATCACATTCTGGTCGTCGCCGGCGCTGGCTGTAGGCGCAATATTCCTGTTGCCACCACCATCACCGCTGCCCGACCCGCTGCTGCAAGCGGCGAGCGAGACCAGCATGGCGCTGAAAATAATTGACCGGAACGGTCGGGACATCCTTATCATCGAAATATTAAACTCTCTATTGGGCGTGAATTGGTTGCGCAATACACGTCAGTAATCATACCGGCGGTTTGCTTCGGCGAGAAGGCGCATGGCTGTGCGGATTTGGCGACAATTCGTGACCGCCAGTAGGCCTTGAATTTTGCAGCGACTCAATATCATTTTTAATGGGACCCATGTCCTTTACGGTCAACAAGTATTGATAGAATCTGAGCTGCTTAACAGTCATTGGTTCACAAAAGCTTGAAGAGCTCATTAATTATATGAAAAACAATAAGATACTGGTAACAGGTGGAGCCGGATACATCGGCAGCCACGTCGTCCGGCAGCTCGGTGCTGCGGGAGAGTCTGTCGTCATACTCGATAACCTCTCAACCGGGTTCGAAGCCGCGGTTACAGCGGGAGAGTTAGTCATCGGCGACACGGGCGATGCGGCCTTGCTCGAGCGCCTTTTCACCGAACACAAAATCGACACGGTGATGCATTTCGCTGCGCATACCATCGTGCCGGAGTCCGTTGCGGATCCGTTGAAGTACTACCGGAATAACACGGCCAACAGTCGCACGTTGCTGGAAGTAGCACACAAACATGGCGTCAAACACGTCGTATTTTCGTCAACCGCGGCAGTGTATGGCGTTCTCGCCACCGGTAAAGCGTCGGAAGAGACCGAGACCAAACCGATCAACCCGTACGGCACATCCAAACTCATGACGGAATGGATGCTTCGAGACCTGGCGATCGCGGGCGGACCGAGTTACGTCGCGTTACGTTATTTCAATGTTGCTGGCTGTGAGCCATCCGGCCGAATCGGCCAGTCGACACCGCAGGCCACGCTGTTGGTGAAAGTGGCCTGCGAAGCAGCCGTTGGTCGACGCGACCGGATATCGGTCTTTGGCACCGACTACCCGACACCGGACGGAACGGGTCTCCGCGACTATATTCACGTCGAAGACCTCGCCAGCGCACACCTTGATGCCCTCAGATACCTGCGCAATGGCGGCGACTCGACGACCTTGAACTGTGGTTACGGCCACGGCTATAGCGTTCGAGAGGTGCTGCAAGCGGTAGAACGGGCCAATGGTGCTTCCCTCAACATTGTTGAAGAAGCGCGGCGTGCAGGTGATCCACCGGAGCTGGTGGCCATCGCCGACCAGGTTCGCAGCGTGCTGGGGTGGACGCCAAAATACGACGATCTGGACACCATCGTTGAAACCAGCCTGAACTGGGAGCGGAAAATTGCCGCTGCCGACCCCGAAGCCTACTGGCCGACCTGAGGTCGCAGGGTAACGGAGTGCTAGACTTGGATTATGAAGTTTCCACGCCCACAATCGCTTAACGGACTTATCCTCGTCGGATTCGGGCTGGTGGCCTTACCCCTGGTCATCGCGGTCATCTGGGCGCTGTTTAATCTTGACCGACTGGCCGAACAAAGCGAGCGGCTGGTAGTAACCGGCGTATCAGCGGCAGAAAACAATCAGCTGCTGGCAGAACAGGCGGGCAATCTCGAACGCGTCGCCCGGCAATACCTGATACTGAGGAGCACGGACAGCCTGGCACTACTGCGTCAGGACCTGCGCCGCTTTGAAGAAAATCTCGACGACATTCAGCCACTGGCCCAAAATGCGGGCGCCGATGCACTGTCCGTGTCGATACGGTCAATGGCGCGCACGGTCGTGTATACGATGGCGCAGGGTGATATCAGCGACGGCGAAGCCCAGGTGGCCATCGCCGAATTTTCGCGTCTTCGGCAAC
>Ga0316193_10003750_pt1 | contig 11044 bp, 6 predicted proteins | sample MerIslsedime2_MG_FD_207735 | JGI IMG/M metagenome (GOLD analysis project Ga0316193, IMG submission 207735) | Coastal sediment microbial communities from Maine, United States - Merrow Island sediment 2 | ecosystem: Environmental > Aquatic > Marine > Coastal > Sediment | place: USA: Maine... | reverse complement strand
ATGTTGATGAAGTACTCACCGCCACGAAGATTGGGTCGGCCCTCGACAGTCTCATGGTACGCCTCGAAACAGCGGACCATGATGTCGTCGGCCCGGTCGTCGTCGTTGCCGTAGCGGGGTGTCTTGTTGAGGAGGCGCTGGCGCAGGGCCTCCTGGCCTTCAAAATCGCCGTCGATCGCCGCGATGAGCTCCGCCATCGAGAGGGACGCGCCGTCCCAGACGTGATGCTTGAGGACCGACAAGCTGTCGGTTAGGCTGCCGATCCCGACACCCTGGATATAGCTGGTGTTGTAACGGGCGCCGCCCGCGTTGTAGTCCTGGCCGTTGGCGATGCAGTCGTCGGTGAGGATGCTCAGAAAGGGCGCCTGCGCCCAGTCGGCAAACATCCGTTCGAAAATTAGATTGCCGTTGTACTTGATGTCGACGAAGTGGCGAACCTGGGTGCGCCAGGCATCAAAGATCTCGTCAAATGACGAGAACTCAGCCGGATCACCTGTCTGCGGCCCGATCTGCGCACCGGTGCGGGGATCGATCCCGTCGTGGAGCGCGAGTTCGAGCATCTTCGGCAGGTTGAAGTATCCCGTCAGGATGAAGGCTTCCTTGCCGAAGGCGCCCGCCTCGACACATCCTGAGGTGCCGCCCTCGCGGGCGTCCTCGACGGTCTTTCCCTGGCGAACCAGTTCCTCGACAACCGCGTCAGAGTTGAATATTGATGGGAATCCATAACCTTTGCGGATCACCTCGAGGGCGGTCTGGAGGAATTGGTCCGGATTCTTCCGCGACAGCTGAATGTTGTTCGACGGCTGCAGGAGGTGCATTTCGTCGATCACCTCGAGCAGGAGATAAGAAACCTCGTTCACCGCATCGGAGCCGTCGGCGCGAACACCGCCGAGGTTGATGTTGGCGAAGTCGGTGTAAGTGCCGCTCTCCTCGGCGGTCACTCCGACCTTGGGGGGCGCCGGGTGATTGTTGAACTTCACCCACAGGCACTCGAGAAGCTCTTTGGCGAAGTCACGGGCGAGGCTGCCGTCGGTTGTACCGCTCTCGAAGAACGGCTCCAGGTGGTGGTCGAGGTGGCCCGGGTTGTAAGCATCCCAGCCGTTCAGCTCGGTGATCACCCCGAGATGAACAAACCAGTAGGTCTGGAGCGCTTCCCAGAAGTCCCGCGGGGCATGGGCGGGCACGTGCCGGCAGACCTCGGCGATCCGTTCGAGCTCGGCCCGCCTCTTCGGGTCGGTCTCGCATGCGGCCATCTCCTCCGCTGCCTCGGCGTGACGATTGGCGAGGAGGATGGCTGCGTCGGCGACGATGTCCATCGCTTGGAGCTGATCTCTCCTGGCAGCGGCCTCAGAGTCGGATTCGAAGTCGAGGTCCTCGATCGCGGCTGCGATCTCCGCCTTGAAGTCGACCATACCCTTGCCGAAGATCTTGCCGTCACCCACGGTGTGGCCGGGGGCGCGCTGCTCCATGAACTCGGTGAAGATCCCGGCCGAGAATGCCTGATGCCACTCCTCGGGCAACAGATCGAAGATCTGGTCTCGAAGCGAACGGCCCTGCCAGAACGGGATCACATCGCGTTCATAGATTCCGATGTCTTCGGGAGAAATGCGATAGCTGGTCATCGCCCGACTGTCGAGGATTCGGAGATCGTCAGCGCTATGACAGATGATCTCGGGATAGGTCGGAGCGGCCTTGGGTTCGTGACCCCGCTCGCCCACGATCAGCTCCTCATCGCCGATAAAGACAGTCTTGTTGGCGCAGAGGTGGTAATAAGCCTTCGCCCGCAGCACCGGCTGTGGGTATTTGCCGATGTTCTCGCGGTAAAAATCGGTCAGCAGCACCGCCCGCTCGATCGAAACCGATGGGTGAGTGTCGAGGCTTTGCTGCCTGAGTCTTTGTACACGATCCTTCATTTGGATCCTCCGACGGTCACTTCAAGCTTGTGTTTCACGAAGGTTTCGGCCACTTCGGCAATCGCCTCCATCCCCGGAGAATGCAGGACGGATAGATCGGCCGTCTCTTCCAGCCGCGACCTCTTGCCGTCTGCGATGCCGTGGTAGGGCAGCACGAATACCCGATGCCTTCTCGGCAACCCTTCGAGGAAGGCGCCGGTCGCCTCGATGTTCGCTGCATCGTCGTTGAAGCCCGGAATCATCGGAAACCGGATCCAGACCTCCACATCGCTCTCGCTCAGCGCACGCAGGTTGTCGAGGATGAGACGGTTGTCGACGCCGGTCTCGGACCGGTGGCGAATCGGATCCATGTGTTTGAGGTCATAGAGCAGGAGGTCGGCACGCTGCGCCACTTCGAGGAGGGTATCCCTCGGAGCGAGACCGCAGGTATCGACGGTGGTGTGGAGACCGCGCCGCCGACATTCGCGAAGACACTCGCTCAGAAACCCCGCCTGAGCGAGCGGCTCGCCACCGGAGAAGGTCACGCCACCACCGGAGGTGTCGAAAAAGACCCCGTCTCGCTCGAGCTCATCGACCAGCTCGTCGACCCCGTATTCGCGCCCCGCGAGCTCGCGGGCATCGGCCGGGCAGGCTTCGACGCACGACCCACAACGGGTGCAGGCGGCGCGATCCCAGAGCTGCCCCGCCGGCACCGCTCCACCCTTCTCGACCGGGCAGGCCTCAGAGCAGGCGCCGCAGGTGAGGCAACGGTCGGCGTTGATCATCAGAACCGGGGCCTCGTCGATGCCCTCCGGGTTGTGGCACCAGCTGCACGAGAGAGGGCAGCCCTTGAGAAAGACCGTGGTCCGAATGCCCGGTCCGTCGTGCACCGAGCACCGCTGGATGTTGAATACCCTGCCCATTGCAGCAGAGGTTTCTGCGGAAACTGCGATCGCCGTCATATTCCTCAACCCATAAGATGATTCACAAGAACAATTTGGTCTAGTATGATTCGGGAGATGGAACTTCATTTACAGCACAATTCATTATGAGGATCAAACCCGAACTGCAGGCACTTCTCGAAGCCTCGTCCTTCGCGGAGGCCCTCTTCGACCGCATCCCCGACGTCGTCTTCTTCATCAAGGATCGTGAGGGTCGATACGTGTTGGTCAATCAGACCCTGGTCACACGCTGCGGCACCCGCGACAAGACCGACCTTCTGGGCCAGACCGCGCAACAGGTCTTCCCACCTCCGCTCGGCAACCGATTCCTCGAACAGGACCGCAAAGTGTTGGCCTCGGGCGTCCCGATCGTCCAAAACCTCGAGCTCCACCTCTATCCGACCCGCCTCGAGGGTTGGTGCCTGACCGATAAGCTGCCGCTTCACGATGGTGACGGCCGGGTCGCTGGCCTCGCCGGCATCTCGCGCGATCTCCAGCCACCGGGGGCCGAGGCCAGTCACCTCGCCGAGGTGGCCGCCGCCCTGGACCACATCCGGTCCAACTACGGATCGGAGATTCGGGTTGAGGAGCTCTCGGAGATCTGCGGCCTCTCCGTCTATCAACTCAATCGGCGCCTGCGGGCGATCTTCGGGATCACCGTCAGCCGGTTCATCACCAAGAGCCGCATCGACATCGCTTCCGAGATGTTGCGGGTTGAAACCATTCCCATCGCCGAGGTTGCAAACGCCTGCGGATACTTCGATCAGAGCGCCTTTTCGAGGGTGTTTCGGAGAACAACCGGGCTGACGCCGAGACAGTATCGGGCACGGCATCGAACATCCACTTGACAGTGGCTCCTCGACCCACCCGTTCCCGTTCCCGATGAAACGCGTCCGGTTCGCCAGACAACTCGTTTGAGGTGACCAGCCCAAGTGGATCTATCCGCAGCACCACACAACGTCGGGAACGGGGACGGGGACGGTCACGGGGACGAAGGGAAGGTGTTGGAAACATCGAATAAGGAATACCGACCCGAAAGCAGTAGAGGACCGGCACCGTATAATGGAGTCCGCACTCGCGAATCAGGAGCTTGCTGAATGGCCAACCCAGAACATCTCAACCAGCTGCGCGCCGGCCAGTGGAACGAGTGGCGCGCCGCCAACCCGACGCTTTCACCCGATCTCATCGATGCCAAGCTCGCCGGACTGGATCTTCGGGGAATCAACTTCTCAAAAGCCCATATGCGCGGTGTGGACCTCACCGGTTCGCAGCTCGACGGTGCCGACCTTTCGCGGGCAATCCTCGAGGGCTCGCGACTGACCAACGCTTCGCTGACCGAAGCCAAAATCGAAAATGTGCAGCTCGACTTCCTCGATCTCACCGACCTCGACCTGTCGAACGCTTCACTTCATAGATCCACTTTGCGCGGCACAAATTTGACCCGCACCAACCTTCGCCACGCCGACCTTTCGCAGACGCAGATGGAAAGCGCCCTTTTCGACGAGGCAGATCTCTCCGGAGCAAAGCTCCAGGGGACATCGCTGCGGGGCGGCAGGTTTGACCGGGCGGTGTTGCGGGGCGTCCAAGGAGCGTCGGCGATTCTCGACGGGGTCGAACTCGAGAGTCTCAGCATGGAGGGTGCGGTATTCACCGATGCCCAGGCGGACAACGCGCAGATCAAGAACTGCCGTCTGCAACGGGCGGACTTTCGCGGCGCAACGTTGCGGAACTCAAACTTCCACGGGTCGGTCCTGTGTGAGGCGATCTTCGACGAGGCCCAGTGCGAGGGCGCAAGCCTCAGCCACGCAGACCTCGAAAAGGTGAGCTTCGTGCGCACCAATCTGTCGAGCGCCGACCTCCGCCACTCCAGCATCATCGGCGCCGTCTTCGATGGCTGCAATCTCATCAGCGCCCAGCTCGCAGAGCTGGATTTCAGATCACCGAGCCTGGGCCGGGTTTCCTTTGCCCACGCCAACCTGCGCAAAACGGTGTTTTCGCGCTGTGAGCTGCGCGGAACCAACTTCGTCGAGGCCAATCTCGAGCAGGCGGACCTCCGGCACGCGATCTTCGAGGGAGCGAACCTGAGCCGCGCCAATCTGGTTGACGCCAACGCTCGTCACGCCAACTTCAAGCAAGCGAACCTCCAGGACCTGATCGCCCAGGGCGCCGACCTTTCGGGCACCAACATGATCCTGGTCAAGGCAAGTGGGGCCAAGATGATCGGCGCGGATTTTCGATTCACCGACGCGGTCGGAATCGACCTAGAAAATTCGGATATCCGATACTCCGATCTCCGCAACTCCGACTTCACCAAGGCCAACTTCAACAAGACCAAGCTGTGGGGCTGCAAGGTCCGCAACACAAGACTGCCTTCCTCGGTCGGGCATCTCAAGCTTCTGCTCAAGCTCAGCCAGGTATTCCAGATCGTCGGCAAGCGCGCGGACAAGATGCGCGATGCGCGCGAAAAGAAGCGCATCCGTCAGGTGGCGGAGCTGGTGAGGGAACGCGAGGCCGATCGCAAGCGGCGAGCGCGGTGACATTCTCTGCCAAGCGGGCCTGTCTCCTCTGCGCCATTGTTCTCATTCTCCCGACAATCGCCTTTGCCGACCCTGAGCTCGACCCGGCCCTAGAAGGACTGCCCATCGTTGCCATCCACATCGACCGCAACGACATCTTCGACATTTCTGACCCAAAAACCAAAGCCTGGTTCTACCGCTGGGCCAACGCCCTCCACATCGTCAGCAAAGAGGACTTCATTCGATCGATGCTTCTCTTCAAAGAGGGCGATCTCTACTCGGCAAGCCTCGCCGCTGAGAGCGCCCGCATGCTGCGCGGGCTGGGCATCATGAACCCGGTGAATATTACCGCCATCCGCGTCGACGATGGCGTCGACGTGCTGGTCGAAACCCGCGACCAGTGGACCCTCAAGGCGGGAGCCAAGCTCGGTGTGTTCGGCAGCAACGCCAGCTACCGAGTCGATTTCGAGGAAGAAAACCTGCTCGGCTGGGGCAAAGCGGTGAGCGTGGCCTACGAGTCCGACAACGAACGAAACAGCTGGTCGCTGGGCTACTTCGATCCCAACGTCTTCAACAGCCGATGGAGGGTCAACCTGGTTCACGCAACCTACTCCGACGGCTTTCACGACCAGGTGGTGATCGATCGGCCGTTCTACTCGCTGACAACCCCATGGACCTGGGGAGCCTTGGGTCTTCGCCAGGAACTGATCGAACACCTCTACTCGCAGTCGGAGTCGGTGGTGGACGGTCTCCACGAGACCGAGCAGCTGAGCGTTTGGGGAGGCGCACGACTGCCCGGCGGCGGCGATGTTACGCGGCGCCTTATCGCCGGTTGGGAACACCGCCAGAACCTATACTCCGACTGGGTCTGGGATGACACCGGCACGCCCTACCCACCGCCGGAGGATCGCCTCATCAACGGTCCTCGCCTCTCCTATGAGCAGGTTGTCGATCGCTTCATCGTTGTCGAGGGCTTCCGGGCGTGGGCGGTCCAGGAGGACGTTCCCCTCGGGCCCAACTTCAGCCTGACCACAGTCTTCTCCTCTCCCCCTTTCGGCGGAGACCGCAAGCGCCTCCTGACGGCCGGCCGAGGTCATGTGGCAAGCCAACGCGGGCAATGGCTGTTGCTGGGCGACACCTGGTTCTCCGGCCGGCTGGAGGACGGTGAGACTCACAATTTGGTGGCCGGAATTCAACTCGGCGCCGCCCAACTCGGCACCCGCGGCTGGCAGATTCGATTCATCGCCGAAGGCTCACGCCGTCTCGACCGCGACCGACAGCTGACTCTCGGCGCCGATCTCGGTCTGCGCGGATGGGACCCCGACTACTTCGACGGCACCGGGCGCGCGCTCCTCAATGTGCAATGGCGCAGGCTCCTTAAAAAGGAGGTGCTGGGTCTGTTCTCGTTCGGAATCGTCTTTTTCGGCGACGCCGGAACGACCTGGGATGCGCGGGTCGGACCGGGTACGGACGGCGTCCGTTTTGACGCCGGCGCCGGTCTCCTCTTCGACCTCTCCCATCTCGGCCGCAGCACCCTGCTGCGGGTCGATGCGGCCGTCCCCGATGACGGTACCGGCGTCACCGTCACCGTCAGCACATCGACGATCTTCGAGCTGCCCGAACGATGGCGTTGACAGTCCCAAAAGCCGCCATAGCGTAAAATCGAACTCATGTCCCTCCAGTTGAGTTCTCTAAGACCTCTGCTCGTCACCGCCATGCTCCTGGCTGCCGCCGCATCGGTGGGTGCCGGCGATGACGAGTCCCGGGGTTCGCGATCCACGGTGACCATTCGGCTCGAGATCGGCGATCGATCGGAGCTCGACCAACTCACCCGCCTGGTCAGTATCGATGACGTTCGCGGCCACGACGTCCGGGCTGTCGCGACGCCGCAACAACTCGAAGGGCTGCGGGCGGCAGGATGGAGCTGGCAGGTCGTGCCCACGTCGAGCCTCGCCGTGGAACCCGGAATGTGCGGTGAGGGATGGGTCGACGATGTCGACCGATCCTGGACCTGTTACCCGAGCTACCTGCAATACGAGGCCCTGTTGCACCTTTTCGCGGCCGATCACCCGTCTCTCTGCCGGCTGGTAGACCTCGGACCGACCACCAACCTGGTCCACCCTCACCGGCTGTGGGCGTTGATCGTCACCGATCGACCCGGCGACGAGGAGAACGAGCCCGAGGTCCTCTTCACCTCGACGATGCACGGCGACGAGACCACGGGATTCGTGCTGATGTTGCGGCTCATCGACCATCTTCTACGAGGTTATGGCAACGATCCCGATATCACGGCGCTGGTGGACGAAACCGAGATTTGGATCAACCCTCTCGCCAACCCTGACGGCACCTACTTCGGTGGGAATGACACGGTGGCCGGTGCGATCAGGTCCTACACCACCACCGGCGGCGGGGATTCGGGCGTCGACCCCAATCGTAATTTCCCGGGTTTTGTTGGCGACGACCACCCCGACGGGAATCCCTGGTGGCTCGAGACCGCAACGATGATGGTACTCGCGGAGAGCCAGACCTTTGTCCTGTCGGCCAACTTTCACGGCGGAGTCGAGGTCGTCAATTTCCCATGGGACACTGTCGAGCGTCGCCACCCCGACGACCTCTGGTTTCAAGACCTGGCTCGAGACTGGGCCGATCTCGCCCAGACCGACAGCCCCGGCGGATACATGACGGACTTCGACAACGGAATCACCAACGGCTACGACTGGTACCCGGTCGACGGCGGCCGCCAGGATCTCATGACCTTCTTCCACGGCGGGCGCGAAGTCACTATCGAGCTGTCGGAGACCAAGCTGTTACCGGCGGAGGAATTGGACAACTTCTGGTCGTGGAACCGGCGCGCACTGATCGACTTCATCTCACACGCCCACCAGGGGATCCGCGGATTGGTGACCGATTCGCGCGGCGCACCGCTCACCGCTACCATCGAGGTCGTGGGCATCGATCGCGAAGAGGACGGATCGATGGCGCGCACCGACCCCGCGGTCGGGGACTTCCACCGGCTCCTGCTGCCCGGATTCTACGACCTCAGAATCGAGGCCAACGGCCACCACCCCCAGGAAATCCATGGCATCGCCGTTACCGAGGGTGAGACCACCGTGATCAGCGTGACGCTCTACCCCACGTTGGTTCGCCGACCCACGCGGCGACTCATGCCAAATAGCGCAAAAACTGAAGAAAAGCCCTGGTGAGATACGCGGGTGAGCCCCAGAGGGGTGACAGATGCCTCCCTTTTCTTTGAACCGCCAAGAGCGCGAAGAACACAAAGGTTTTTCTTTGCGATGTCTTTGCGCTCTTTGCGTTCTTTGCGGTTCCAACGATGCTGCGGTCGAGAGTGAATTGCTACCGCCGGCGGGCTCAAACCCCAGACATTTTTCTGCCGCCGCTCCGCGGCTAGATCAGCTCCACGTCGGAGTGGATTTCGACCAGGCTCGGTCCTTTGTGCTCCAGGGCCTTTGAGATCGCTCCGTCCAGCTCGCCTTTCGTTCTCACCGACAATCCCAAAGCTCCGCACAAATTGGCGTATTCCGCAAAATCGGGGTTGTGGAGCGAGGTCTGCCAGACCTCCCAATCACCCGCTTTCTGCTCCTTGCTGATCTTGCCGAGCTCGTTGTTGTTGAGGAGGATGTGAGTAATGTCCATCCCATACTTGACTGCCGTGGTGAGCTCCGCGAGGTACTGGCCGAATCCGCCATCGCCCGAAACCGATATCACCTTGCGACCCTCGAATCGGGGATCATCCTCCTGCGTTGCCGCCCAGGCACCCATCGCGGCGGGGAATCCAAATCCTATCGAGCCGAGGTAGCCGGACATCAGAACCGCCTGCTGCTCACACTCGAAGTAGCGCCCGAAAGAGTAGGTATTGTTGCCGACGTCGACGGCGATGATTGCGTCGGCGGGGGCCATTCTCGTCAGGGCGGCAAAGATCGAAGCGGAATTGACGCCCCTGCCACGATCGTCGCCAAGACGGTTTTCCTTCTCTCTACGCCAGATGGACCAGCGCTTTCTGAGGTCGCCGCGCTGATCGACCGCAGAGATCTCGCCCTTCAGGCGGTCTCTGAAGATGCGGCTGGTGACGCCGATCTCGCCCCAAACAGGCACATCCACGGCGTGGAACTTGCCGAGGATCATTGGGTCGAAGTCGACCTGGATGATCGGTTTCTTGGGGGTGATCCCGGTGTGATTACTGAAGCTGGCGCCAAAGACCAAAAGACAATCCGATTCGTTCATCACCCAGCTGGCTACCGGTGTGCCGCTGCGTCCGAGGACCCCGGCGGCAAGCGGGTGGCTGTCGGCGATGAGTCCCTTGGCCTTGAAGGTCGTGATGATCGGACAGCCCAACATCTCTGCAAGCTCGATCACACCCGGCATCTGGAAGCGGCTGCCGTGACCAACAATGATCACCGGCCGCTTGGACCGGGCCAGCAGCGCTACAGCTTGATCGACCGACTCCTCGGGCGGGGCGATCTCGAGAGGTGTGACCCGGCCGTCGGGTCCACCAGCCTGCGCCCCGTCCTTTGCGGGCATCTTGGGCACCTCGTCAGGGAGAATGATCTGCGACACGCCCCGGTTGAGGATGGCGCTCTTGCACGCGAGGTTGACGAGCTCCGCGTGCCTGCTGTTGGGCAGGGCCGGCTGCTGCCACTGAGCGACTTTTCCAAAGGCGGCCTGAAGATCAACCTCCTGGAACGCGCCCGGACCGAGGACCTGGGTCTCGACCTGTCCCGTCAAAGCAACCACCGGTGACCGGTCGACATTGGCGTCCCACAACCCGGTCAGCAGATTTGTCGCGCCGGGGCCGGCAATCGACAGGCAAGCGGCCGGGCGACCGGTCAGTTTGCCGTAGGCCGAACAGGCAAACGACGCCGCGCCCTCGTGCCGGATCCCGATGTAGCTGATCCTGCCCTCTTTTTCCTGGATGCGGAGGGCGTCGGCGACCCCGAGGTTGGAGTGGCCCACCATGCCAAAAACATGCTTGACACCCCAGTTGGCCAGAGTCTCCATCATGAGGTCGCCGACGGTGCGAACGTGTTCCTTTGCCGTGGGGATGCCAACGTACACTCCATCGTCCCGCACCTCGACCTCGAAGGTCTCGGCCCCGTCGTCATAGCCCGGCGCCTTGCCGGTGATCGGATCGTAGTCCCACCCGTGCCAGGGGCAACGCAGGAGCCCATTCTCGATCGAACCTTCGCCGAGAGGCCCACCCTGGTGGGGACAATGGTTGTCGAGGGCGCCAAAACGCCCTTCGTGACGGGTCATGCAGAGGGTGCGGTGGAGACAGGTGACCGGTTTGACCCGGCCCTCCGGCAGCTCATCCGAATCGAGCACCTTGGTCCATACGAGTTCGTTTCCTTTTGAGGTCATCGTTCTCCCAGCTTCGGTTTTTGATTCGCGCTCAGTCGAGGGACACGCCGCCGTATTGAATCCCGGTGAGGTGCGCCATCTCGCGTTTCCACGTCGTCAGGTCGTTCGAGGAGAAATCCCCGAGATGACCATGACCACAGGCGCGCGCCATGACCTGCATCAGTTCGGTTGAAGCGCGGAAGAAGTTGTTCAACTGCTCAGCCCCCTTTTCGATCTTCAGACGCCTGCGCAGGTGCGACTTCTGAGTCGCGATGCCAACCGGGCAGTTGTTGGTGTGGCACGCCCGCATTCCCAGGCATCCAATGGCCTGCAGCGCCGA
>Ga0316193_10003748_pt1 | contig 11045 bp, 8 predicted proteins | sample MerIslsedime2_MG_FD_207735 | JGI IMG/M metagenome (GOLD analysis project Ga0316193, IMG submission 207735) | Coastal sediment microbial communities from Maine, United States - Merrow Island sediment 2 | ecosystem: Environmental > Aquatic > Marine > Coastal > Sediment | place: USA: Maine... | reverse complement strand
CCGCTCCGATTCCGCTCGCTCCGCGGCAAGCCGCGACGTTGGTTTCGGAACCACGAACTCGAACGCGGCGATCACATCCTGGTCCGCCACGGCGCCCTCACTGAGCGTCACGGCTTCCGGCAACGGTGAGCGCGGGAACAGGAACGGGAGCAAAGCTGCGAGCAGCAGGACCAGCAATCCGCGAGACCCGTGGTGCGCCGCGCGATCGCGCCAGCTGTCTCCGGGCCGCCGGTCGACGGCCCGAATCGTATCCCGCCAGGTCTCCCGGAACCGGGCGCTCAAGACCTGTCTCCGGGTGCGCCGTCCCCGTCGCGCTCGGCGTAGGCACGGATGATGTCCTTCACCAGCCGGTGCCGCACGACATCCGTCTCATCGAGATAGACGAACGCGATCCCTTCCACGTTCGCCAGCACCCGCTCGATGTCGAGCAGGCCGGACTCCTCGGGCCTTGCGAGGTCGATCTGCGTCTTGTCGCCTGTAATCACGGTTTTCGAATTGAGCCCGAGCCGGGTGAGGAACATCTTCATCTGAGCCGTCGTGGCGTTCTGCGCTTCGTCCAGGATCAGGAACGCGTCGGACAACGTTCGCCCTCGCATGTACGCCAGCGGGGCGACTTCGATCACGTGCTCTTCGATCGTCTTTCGCACTTTTTCCGGCGGTATCATGTCTTCGAGCGCGTCGTATAACGGTCGCAGGTACGGGTCTACTTTTTCTCGAATGTCTCCAGGCAGAAAGCCGAGCGCCTCGCCGGCCTCGACTGCCGGGCGGGTGAGGATGATCCGCCGCACGCGCTTCCTCATCAGTGCGTCCACAGCCATCGCAACCGCGAGGTATGTCTTTCCGGTCCCCGCGGGTCCGATACCTATCGCGATGTCGTGTTCCCTGATCGAATTGAGATAGTCGCGCTGCCCGGTGGATTTCGGCCGGATGACCTTCCTGGCTCCGGGAAGAGCGATTGTCTCTTCCTCCGACTCCGCCCCCAGCTGGGCCGGTCGGCTCTCTGCCTCGTGGAAGAATCTCTCGACATCGGCCGTATCGAACGGACGCTGCAAACGCGCGAGGCGAATCATGCGTTGCGCAACGGGCGCGCAGCGCTCGACTGCTTCCACCGCCCCCGACAGGATCACATGGTCGCCGCGCAGAATGACGCGACAATCGCCGAGCCGCGCCAGCGTCTTCAAGTGACCGTCGTTGACTCCGGCCAGAATCAGCGCGTCTGCTCCAGCCGCCGGGATCCGGTGCTGGATCACTGGTACATCGACCGTTTCCACTGGGGTCTGTCCTGTATCTTCTGGCATCTCTACCTAACCGGGCCGGGAATCAGAGGAACTGTCACTCGAGCCGCAAACCGAGGTCGGCCAGGTCCGACGCATCGACGGCCGATGGAGCACCCTCGAGCAGTCCGCGAGCCGCCGTAGTCTTTGGAAATGCAATCACTTCCCTTATCGATGGCGCTCCAACGAGCATCGCCACGATTCGGTCCAGGCCCATCGCGAATCCGCCGTGCGGCGGAACGCCGTACCGGAACGACTCGAGCAGGAATCCAAACCGCGCCTCTATCTCCTCCTCATTCATACCCAGGACTCGCAGAATCGCTCGCTGGAGCTCCGGGATGTGGCAACGAATGCTGCCGCTGCATAGCTCCGTGCCGTTGAGCACCAGATCATAAGCCCGCGAGCCGACAGCGAATGGATCTGAAAGCAGCTTCTCCGGGTCGGTCTCGTCCGGCATCGTGAACGGGTGGTGGCTCGCAATCGGGCGACCCGTGTCCGGGTCTCGCTCGAACAGCGGAAAGTCCGTCACCCAGATCCAGCACAGCCGGTCCTCGATTGCCCCCAGTTCGTTGCCGATCGCCCGCCGAAGCGCGTCCAGCGCGGGGGACACCTCCACGTCCGCTCCGGCGATCATGATCACGAGGTCGCCAGGTTCGACCGCGTGAGCGGCAGCCAGCGCCACGCCGGCCTCTCCCTCGAGAAACCGGGCGGGAGGTCCGGACCAGCCTTCTTCGTTTCGCTTCAGCCACAAGGCGCCCTTGGCACCTTGCTGCCTTGCCAGTTCGTTCGCGACGTCGAGTCGGGCTCTCGACAGTGACGCGCCGCCCGGTACGACAAATCCGCGGACTCTCCCACCGGCCTCCCGCACGCCATCCGCGATTCCGAATCCGAGGTCCGACAGATCTTCCGTGAAGTCCTCGAGTTCCCAAGGAATCCGCAGATCCGGCTTGTCCGTGCCGTACCTCTCGAGCGCGTCGGCATACGTCATCCGGGGAAAGGGAATAACCAGATCTGTTCCGACGGCCTCTGAGAACATGTGTACGAGCATCCTCTCGGCTGCTCCGAACACATCGTCCTCGTCCACGAATGCCATCTCGACATCGATCTGGGTGAATTCGGGCTGACGGTCGGCCCGCAGGTCCTCGTCGCGCAGACAGCGGGCGATCTGGAAGTATCGGTCAAATCCAGCCACCATCAGCAACTGCTTGTAGAGCTGTGGTGACTGCGGCAGGGCGTAGAACTCCCCGGGATGGACCCGGCTGGGTACGATGTAGTCTCTCGCTCCCTCCGGCGTCTTCCGGGTGAGGAAAGGAGTCTCGATCTCCAGGAATCCCTCGTCGGACAGGGCCTGCCGGGCGGCGTTCGTCGCCCGGTGTCGAACGGCGAAGTTCCTCTGCATCTCGGGACGTCTCAGGTCCAGCACCCGATGTCGGAGTCGGAGCTCCTCCGACGGGAGCTCTTCCTCAGGTGGCACTGCAACGAGGATGGGCAGCGGAGCGGATTCCGACAGCCGTTGGATTGCAGCGACCCGGATCTCCACCGAGCCGGTCGTCATGTCGGGATTGACTGCTGCTTCCGGCCGGGCATCGACGGTGCCCTCGACGGCAAGGATATCCTCCGGGTTGAGATCGCCCAGGAGTGCGATCGATTCGGCGGAAGTCCAGTCGGGATTGAACGCGAGCTGGACGAGACCCGTCCGGTCGCGAAGGTGAAGAAAGACGACGCCTCCCAGGTCCCGCCGCCTGTGCACCCAACCTGCCAGGTGCACGGTGCGGCCTGTATGCTCTGGTCGAACCAGTCCGCATGGGATCTCTCTCCAGGCCGTCGCTCCCGGTACCGCCCGCTCCGATTCGGTCAACAGTTCGTCTCCCGGTCAATTCCCGGTTCAGACTTCCGGGTCGACCTGCGCACAAAAGTTCCGATCACGATTCCAGACCCCGCTCCGAGGACATCGGCGATCCAATCGCCCGAGGACGGATTTCGACCACGAATCCAGTGTTGATGTAATTCGTCCGCTCCCGCGAAGATGGCAAGCAGCGACAGTGCGAGCCAGCCGGTATGTCTCAGCTTCCAGCCATTCGCGCCGGCGATCGCTTCCCCCCGAACCGGCGGAGGAGTCAGAAACGCCCGCGCAGCGAGGACGCCCAGCGCGCAGTACAGACCGAAATGAACGACTTTGTCGGCCCAGCGTGGAAGCGCCGTCGAGTGACCGAAAGCAGGAACACTGGTGACGGCGAGAATTACCAGTACCCATACGGCCACGGCCACCCGGAAGGTCGGGCGGTCGTCCCGCAGCCCGCCGGTCGAGCTCGAGGTTGGCGGTCTCAATAGCGCTCGGCGGCGACGACGCGCGTAAGAAACTCCTCAGGGCTGGTAGCTGCGATCAGGGAGGCGCGGGTCTGCTCGACGCGCAGCAACTCACTGATCCGAGCCAGCGTGCGCACGTGGAGTCCCATCGTACGCTCGGGCCCTGCGAGCATCCACACCAGTCGGACCGGGCCTCCGTCCAGGGAGTCGAAGTCGATCGGGTCCGAAGTCGTCCCTACCGCCATCGTCATCGCCGGGAGTACGGGACTCCTGGCGTGAGGAAGTGCGATTCCGTTTCCGATCCCGGTGCTGAGCACGGCCTCGCGCCGTACGACGGCCCGGTGGATTTCGTCGGCCTGGTCCGGCACTCCCGCGCGGACTGCCAGCAGCCCGCTGAGCTCGTAAAGGATGTCTCTCTTCTGCCGCGAGGCGAGCGGAATCCGGATCTGTTCGGGAGCGAGCAGATCTGCGATCGCATGATCCGAGCCGCGGGCACTGGTGTTGATCAACGACCTCCAAAGGGAACTGTTGTAGCGCTATCTTCGTATTCACGGCGGCCGGTGCGCCGGAAGGATTAAACATACCGGGATCGCGGGCCGACCAGCAAGAAAACGGACGAGTGGAGGAGAGGCAGCGTGAACCGACGGGCGGAGGAGGTCCGGGAGGCGACGAACGTAGACAGGGGCGAGCTGCTCGGCATGACACCGAAGAGAGCCCGGGTAGAGCTGCGCGACCGCCTGCGGGAGTGGGAACAGCCCGAGTATCGCGTCGAGCAGGTCCTGTCCTGGGCCTGGGGAAGAAGGGCCGTGTCGTTCCCCGAGATGACCGATCTCCCGTCGGACCTCCGTGATCGACTCGAATCGACCTTTCGTCTGTCGTCCGCCACCCGTTCATTCGAGGCGCGATCAATTGATGGGACGATCAAGCACCTCTGGCGCCTGGACGATGGCGAACAGGTCGAGTCCGTCCTGATTCCGGCCGACGGGCGAGTGACACTGTGCTTGTCGTCTCAGGCCGGATGTGCCCTCGCGTGTCGATTCTGTGCCACAGGTGACCTTGGATTCACCCGTCACCTGAGGACGGCCGAGATCGTCGAGCAGTACCGCGATGCCGATCGCGTGGCGGTCGAGGCATTCGGCAGATCCATCGCCAACGTCGTGTACATGGGAATGGGTGAGCCATTCGCGAACCTCGAACCGGTGCTCGAGTCCCTGACGGTATTGAACGGGGGATTCGCGTTCGGGGCCCGACGGATCACGGTGTCGACCGTGGGACTGATTCCCGGTATCATGGCGCTCGCCGGAAGGCCCGAACCGTTCCGGCTCGCGGTGTCTCTGCACTCGGCTGACCCGCAGCTGCGTCAAGAGCTCATGCCGGTGGAGCGGCGGTATCCGCTCGGCGATCTGTTGGCCGCCGTGCGCGAATACCAGGCTCGCAAGGCCCGACGGGTGTCTTTCGAGTACGCGATGATCGACGGGGTGAATGATAGCGTGGCGCTGGCTCGAGAACTCGTATCGAGATTGAAGGGGATTTCGAGCTACGTGAACCTGATTCCCTACAACCCGATACCTGGCAGGTCCTGGAGACCGAGCCCGGGGAAACAGATCAGCACCTTCCTCGCGGTTCTCGAGTCCGGAGGGATTCGGGCAGCCGTTCGTACGCCCCGTGGACGCGACATCGCTGCCGCGTGCGGGCAGCTGCGGCTCGAACAGCGACTCAGCGAGGCGCGTCCGTAGAAGCCTCACCGGCGACCAGCGCGCGCCAGTCGTTTCCTAGGATGACTGTGGCGTCGAGATACAGCTCGGGATCCAGCTGTTCTTCGACTTCGGCCCCGTTCAGTGCTGCCGCCACCGCCCCCGCCGCTCCCGGTCGCCCGGAGCGATCCAGGACGATGCTCTGTTCGAAATCGAACCGTACGGCATTGCCGTAAGTCTTGACGTCGAAACCGGCATCGCGCAGGGCCTCCGTGATCCTGGCGGCAGCACCAGCGTCGCCGGCTCCGTTCAGAACTTCCACGCGAATCCGACGCTGTTGCTCTTCGAACGGAATATCGGATCGGTCGGCCGCCGTCGCCGCGGGCAGATCGGGAGTCTCGGACTCGGATCGGGACTCGAGCAGGAACGACGCGCCCAGCGCACCAACCACCAGCACCAGCCCGAGAGTCAGACCCAGCCGAGCCCTGTCCTTCATGCGGTCACGACCCGGTTCCACAGCAAGAGCGACGCCGTGAGCACCGGTGCCCCATGCTCCAACAGCCTGGTGATCCGATGGCGCAGCACCTCGGAGAGAACCGACTCCCGGTCACCCGGGAGTCGCTCCCTGAGCGCCATCCGCTCGAAGGCCAGAAATCGGCGTCCGGGATCAAGAAAATCAGCCATGTAGAGAAACTCACCGAGCAAACCGAACTCGGGATGACCGGTCGAATGGTACGTGATCGCGAGCAGCAGTTCCTCGTCCCTTACACCGTCCTCGCGCAGGCGAGCCGCGCACGCGGGCGCGTGGAGCAGCGGGTCGGGCCAGCCGGAATCCGCCAGCGGTTCGAGATCCGCGATCGGGGCGTCCTTCAGCGCGTCGTGAAGGTGGCCGGCTGCCGTCCAGCGAACGATCTCGCTCGCGCACAGTCCCAAGGTCATCGCCCAGCCAGACATGAGATCCGCCACGCGCGCTGCGTGGGCCCTTCGATTCGGCCGGCACTCGGCCCAATCCGGCAATGCGCCCGTTCGTCCCGCCGCTTCGACGAGAGGATGAAGTTCCGTCACCACGTTCGTCCTCTTCCCTCTCCGCTCCCCGACGTTGTCCCGACCTCGACGAACCCGGAATATAGGTCGTGGCGCGCAGCGCGCGAACGAGTCACGGGTAGCCAGCCGGACGGTCGGTGGCTGCCTTTGCTCCCGGAGAATGATGCCGATCCGCTACGATTCAGTGCTCGTCGGTGCCCTCGCTGGTGAACTCGCGAGAACGCTGGGCGGCCGCCGCGTTGAAGAATTGCACTTCGAGGCGGCAACCCGGCAGGTCAGCGCCGTATTCACCGGCGGCATGCAGCTCGTGTGGATGCTCCACCCGGCTGCAGGGCAGGTGCTACTACAGGTCGGCGAGCGCGGCAGAAAGGCCCGGCGCGCGCGCGGCCGGGGAGTGCTGCGGCACGCGGCTCAGATCACGAACGTGGCCGCCGGACCGGATGAAAGGCGAATCGCGTTTCACCTGTCACCGGTCGGAAGGACCTCCGTGGACCTGCCGCTCCCGGCCGGCCGCGAACCTGACGCTCTGGTGCTCGAACTGCATACCAACCAGTGGAACGCTCTCCTCGTGTCGAAAGGCGTGATCCTGGCCGTCGCCTGGCCACGCCGCGCGGGCGATCGGCGCCTGTATCCGGGTTCCGAGTACCGTCCGCCCCAGGGTGGGCGGCTATGGGGCACCTCCCGGCCAGGCACCGAAGAATGGGAGCGGTGGTGGGAGGCGCAGGAGGCAGGTGAGCGCGCACGGGCGCTGGTACGTGACGTCTCCTGGGTGAGCCGGTTGAATGTGGACTACGTGCTCGGATCCGACCTCGCGATCGGGCAGGATGCCAGCTCCGCCCTGGAGCGGCTGGAAACCCTGCGGACAGCGGGGAGCGCTACGCCGCCGGCGGACCGAGGGGTGGAAGCCTGGGCCCTGGTCAGAGGTGACTCGATACAACCGTATCCGATCTCACTTGACGAGCCAGACGCGGAACCGAGCGGATCCCTGCTCGAGGCTATGGCCGAGGCGGCGGAGAGAGAAGGAGTGGGGCCATCCCCGAGCTCATCCGGGCCCGATCGGTCGGACGAGATCGAGCAACTCGAAGCGGCTCTCCGGGAGCGTGAAAGCAGGGCCCGCAAGCGCTGCACGGCACTCGAGAGACAACTCGAACAGGGGAATGAATCCGCAGTCTTGCGTTCGGCAGGGCAGCTCCTGCTGATGAACAAGAACAGGATCCAACGCGGGGATTCCGAAGCGGTTGTCGAGGATTTCGATGGATCCGAGCGGCGGATCCCACTGGATCCCTCCAGGGATACGATCGCCAACGCCGAAGACTACTTTCGACGGGCACGCCGCCGGGCGCGGGCGGAGCGGGAGCTGCCGGCGCTGATCGCGGCCGCGCGGGCAAGACTGTCCGCGATCGAGCAGGCGGCATCTGAGCTGGCGGCGACGGGGCCGACCGAAGACCTGTGGCAAATCGCTGGCGGCCACGCAGTGGCTGACCGCGCGGCCCGGGTGTCCGGTAAGACCGGAGCTCCCCTGCCCTATCGCCGGCTGGTGTCGTCGGGGGGGCTCGAAATTCGGGTCGGTAGGTCCGCTCGTTCAAACGATGCTCTGACATTCAGGCATTCGGCGCCCGACGATATCTGGTTGCATGCCCGCCAGGCGGCCGGAGCTCACGTGATCCTCCGGTGGGGAAATCGGGAGCAGAATCCGCCCGAGGCGGACCTCAGGGACGCCGCCATGGCAGCGGCAGATTCCAGCGAGGCTCGCTCGAGCGGACTTGTCGCCGTGGACTGGACGCGCCGCAAATACGTCCGAAAGCCGCGGAAGGCAGAGGCCGGAGCCGTGGCTCCCGATCGGGTGAAGACACTGTTCGTGGAGCCGGATCCGGACCGGGTCCGGCAGATGAAAGAAGCCGGGCCCGACGCTCCTTGAGTGTCGGGCCCGGCTTCGATCCTACTCTGCGGCCGCTCGCATTTCCTTCCGCGGGACCATTTCGTCTCGGTTCGCCAGGTGCCACGCGGTGGCAGCCACCACGACCGCCGCCTGGCGCAGGTCATCCAGCAACAGCCGCTCGTACGTGTCCGCGGCAGTGTGATGAGTGCGCGTACCGTACTCGATCGGATCCTGGATGAAGTTGAACCCGGGAATCCCGACCGCATCGAAAGCCAGATGGTCGGTCCCGCCCGTGTTACCGTGCTTGACGGCGACCACACCGAGATCGCGGAACGGCCACAGCGTCTGCTCGAAGATCGGGATCGCCTTCTCGTTCGACTGATCCCAGATGCCGCGAATCCGCCCGGTGCCATTGTCGACGTTCAGGTACGCGGAAATCTGATCGTGAAGCTCGGGGTGATTTTCCACCCAGCCACGTGATCCGAGCAGGCCCTGCTCTTCCCCGCTCCACAGCGCGATACGGATCGTGCGCCGTGGAGTCTGTCCGAGCGATTTGAGGATCCGCATCGCTTCCATCATGACGAGTGAGCCGGCAGCGTTGTCCGTCCCGCCGGTCCCATAGTGCCACGAGTCCAGGTGTCCACCGATCATCACGAACTGATCGGCCAGGTCACCGCCGGAGATGTCGGCGAGCGTGTTGTAGCTGTTCAGATCCTCTGCGAAGAATTCGTTCTCGACCTGGACCTCCAGCTCGACCGAAGTGCCACCACTCACCAGCCTGTGGATCTGTGCGTACTGCTCCTGGGATACCACGAGAGTCGGAGTCGGCTCCGGGTTCGCAGCGTCCCTGCCGGCCGAGCTACCGCCACCCCTGATCAACTGGTAGGCCCTCGACGACGGAACGAGTCGCACAGCGATTCCCGCTTCATCGAGCACTGCAGAGACCGCCTGCATCGCCTCACGCCGGGCACGCCATTCGGCGATTCGCTTCTCGCGCTCCTCGGGAGTCATCTGCGGCCGATCCGGACGCTCTTCTGGCTCGCCGAGCAGGTCCTCGAGGGATGAACGCAGATCATCCGGCTCGAAGTCCGGCTCCGATACCGTCGGTTCGGCGGCCAGCACGATGGCTCCAGCCAGCCGCGACTCTTGCCGCTCGATCTCAGCCAGCAGTTCTTCCGTGCCTTCCGCCGTGAGTACGACCGCCGGCCCTCTGACCGTGCCGTCCGTGCTGCCGGTCCACGCCAGCGCCCTGGCATTCAGCGGCTGAGCGTATGGTTCAACCATCCGGCCGGCGTACGAGACTTCGCGCCAGCCTCGACCGAATACACCCCACGGCTCCACTGTCACGTTCGTCAGTCCCCACTCGGAGAACACGCTTGCCGTCCAGTCGTTGGCCTCCCGCATACCTGGCGAACCGGTCAACCGGGGACCGATGACGTCGGTCAGATGGTGCGCCAGTTCCTGCATGTGAGAATTCTCCAGCCCTTCGGCCCGGATCGCCGCCACGGCGTCCATGTCTACGAGTTCACCGGCCACCTGGGATACGCCCGCGGACACTGATCCGAGGATCAGACCCACCGCGAGGGCCGCGCGTTTCCAACCAGTGCTCAGCATTTCGACTAACCTTCCATCAGCAGGGAAAGCGACCAGCCACTCCCGGATTCGGCGCGGGTGCGCCGGTTCAGCGAACCAGGATCAGGCGCCCGGATCGTGTATCTCCATCCAGACTGACAACGTACATGTAGACCCCGGCCGCCGCCGGGCGGCCGCCGGCCAGAAGTCCGTCCCACGCGAGGCGCGAGGCGGACCCCGAAGACGTCACCTTCTCCGTCTGCCGGTACAACAGGCGTCCGGCCAGGTCGTAGATCTCGAGCTCGAGGGAGACATTCGATCCGACCGCCTTCGCCGGGACCTCTACCGGGAATCGCATGATCCCCTCACCGACCTTGAGTGGGTTCGGATACGGGGGATCGACCACGAACTGATCTCCTCCACTGTTCGGCGGCTCGATCGGCTCGGCCCGCAGCTCCGCCAACCGGGTCGCGGCGGACGCCTCGTCCTCCGCTGCCAGAAGCCAGAAGCGGGCTGCTATTTCGCCCCCGGCCGGAACCGGGATCGACTCGAGTGAGATCAGTGCCGCTCGATCTGTCGCCGTTGCAGCACCCGGTATCCCGGGTGCTGCTCCGTCCTGAATGAGCGCAAGCTTCGTAGACTCGTTAAACACGTCCCACAGTACTCCGCTGTCCTCGTCGTAGAATCCGGTTGTGCCCGGAAGGCCGAGCGGAACATCGGACGCCGTCACCGTGACGGCGTCTCCCGCGAGGATGGCCAGCGGACCTTCTCCAGTACGAGACTCGGCGACCAGGGCTGACAACTCCGTTGACCAGTGGACACTCTCTCCTCCGGCGAGATCCCAGTCTGCGAGCAGCGCCGGTGTCAGGTCGGCGATCGCGGTGCCGGATCGATTCGAGACCCAGACGATGACGGTCAGGACCCCGACACCATTCCGATCCGTAACCTCCAGATTCGAGCGGACTTCGAGCTGCAGCGGGAAGAGCGCGTTGAAATCGTCGTATACGATCGCGGCGCTCGTCTGCTCCACTACCGTGAGGGCGCGCTGAGCGGCCCAGTCCGTGTCGATCGCCGCCGGCTGGTTCTTCTGATCCCAGCGCCCAAGAGTCGTGACGAAGAATCCGTCCGACACCCTGTCCCCTGAAGCAACACCGAATCCACCAGCGGTCAGCAGCTCGACATCCTGCCATACGAAGCCCGAGTTGGAAGAGACCCGGCCGAGACGGCCGAAGTCGTTCGCGCCAGCCCGAAGCTCACCATCCTCCAGCACGAATC
>Ga0316193_10003747_pt1 | contig 11048 bp, 7 predicted proteins | sample MerIslsedime2_MG_FD_207735 | JGI IMG/M metagenome (GOLD analysis project Ga0316193, IMG submission 207735) | Coastal sediment microbial communities from Maine, United States - Merrow Island sediment 2 | ecosystem: Environmental > Aquatic > Marine > Coastal > Sediment | place: USA: Maine... | reverse complement strand
GGTCTGCCCAGGTCCTGGACCTCGGGTGGGGCGTTCTCGATGCCGGTCCAGGGGACGCCGTAGACTTCGTGGGCGTCGGGGTACTTCTTCTTCCACAGATCGTGCCGCAGCTTCATACGGTTGAACGGGCTCTTCAGGTGGATCAGGTTCACCAGCATCGGGGTCTTCTCGCGCGGATCCGCCGGTAGGAAGTAGAAGGCGGCGGGGATGCCGCTGGCTTCGCCTACCGGATCCGACGAAATCCAGTGCCGCTTGTAGTTGCCCTTGACGGTCGCGCCGAGCCTGGGCCCCGCGTAGATGAAGACGTAGTCGCGGCGCCCGTGGGTGTCGCCGTTGACCAGCAGGGCGGTCTGGTCGACGCCGTCGATGACGCGGTCGGTGGGGATGTACTGGGTGGCGCCGGCCAGCCGGGCGAAGGTGGTGAAGAGGTCGGTCTCGTGGATGATGTCGCCGACCAGCTGTCCCGGCTCGACCACGCCCGGCCACCAGGCCTGGGCCGGAACGCGCACGCCGCCTTCGAGGAAGTCGCCCTTGCCACCGCGGAAGATGGTCTCGGCCATGCCGAGCCCGGGCGGCGGGTTGTGGGACATCGGCCCGTTGTCGGCCATCGCGATGATCAGCGTGTTCTCGGCGATGCCGAGCTCCTGGAGCTTCGCCATCAGCTGTCCAATGAAGGGATCGATGTTGCACTGCAGGCCGTCCTGCAGGATGCTCCGCGCCCTCGCGCACTTCTTCGGGTTGGGAATGAAGCTCGTCAGGTTGGGCCAGTTGGCAACGTAGAATGGCTTGCCTGCCTTGGCGTTTCGCTCGATGAATTCCAGGGTGCGCCGCTGGGCCTCGGGGTCGATCTTCAGGTAGTTCTCGTGGCTGTTGTCGCCCCACTGGCGAGCTTTCTCGCCCTTCTTGCCCTCGGCGATCTGGATCCAGCCCTTGGTCACGAAGGTGTCGTCGAGCTTGTAGGGGTCCGGCGGCAGCATGTCCTGGATCAGGCCGATGGACGCATTGGCCCCTTCGGCAACCCTAGTGTTGAGTGAGAGGATCTGGTTGTAACCGGTGAAGAATGCCTCGTCGAAGCCCTGGTTGTGGGGATAGCTCTCCTCGATGTCGCCCAGGTGCCACTTGCCGTGGAAGGCGGTGGCGTAGCCCGCCTTGGAGAGCACCTCGGCCATGGTGACCTCCTCGCCTCGCATCCCGTGCATCTCGAGAAGCATTCCGATGTTGTACATGCCGCTGCGGACCGCCAGCCGGCCGGTGGCCGACGCGGCTCGGCTCGGGGTACAGCCCACCTCGGTGTACATGTGGGTGAAGAGGATGCCCTCTTCGGCCATCTTGTTGAGGTGGGGCGTCTCGAGGCCACGAACCTTCTGAATGGCGGGGATTCCGATGTCGCCGAAGGCCGTGTCATCCCACATGATGTGGATGAGGTTGGGGGGGCGTCCGTGCTTGGCGCGCAGCTCGGCGAGCTTCTTGTCGAGCTCGCCGTCCTCTGCGGCCCATCTCTCTCCGTTCTGGGCCTCGAGGATGTAGTACTCCGCATCGTGGACGACGTCACCTGCGGATGCTGCGGTTGCGCATCCCCACACGAAGAGGGCGAGAAGAAGGGCGAGTGTGCGGGACATATCTCCTCCAGGCAAGCTGTACCTCATGGCGAATAGAGTACGCGGTTTTGGATCTGGTCAAGAGAGTACTTCAGCTCGGCCTGATCGCATCATCCGGCGTCCACTAGAAACAATCGATACCATCTATGATTCGACGCAGATCCGGACGCTTCGCTCCGCGCCATCGAGCTGGCGATCCCGATGACGCTAGGATTCATTCTCCACTTCGACTAGGAGATCGGAGGCGCCGTTGACGACGGTACGATGGGTGGGGCTCCCCCCGATGTTAATCCAAAGCGGCAATGTTGGGGATTTCCGAAAGTTAGAGATGTCGAGCGGGCCCCAGTTCACGGATTGGCCGGGGCATCCGCCCGGGCCCTGGCGGCACGGATCTGGCGCTTCTCGCGAAGGGTGACCTTGGGGCTGGAGAGGCGCTGTTGGTCCCGCTCTCGCTGATTGGCCTGGATCTTCAGCAGGACGGATCCTAGGCGCTTGTTGGACACGATGTCGGCCTGGGTCACGCGCCGGAGCTTGTGGAGAGCCCGGAACGGGAGGCTCCGGCCCTCGCGTCGAACCTCGACTCGGCCCCTTGCGTCCGCGTACACCCGGCACATGCGGCCCCGAAGACGCTGAGTCTCCGGGTTGGGGTCGATCAAGTACACATTGCCCCGGTAGTGGAGGGTCAGCTCCTTCGAGATCTTCCGATCTTCCTGCAAGGTGAAGATCCGCGAGAGATCCTCGTCGTCGCGAATCGGACGATGGGCGTCGCGATCGCTCAAGGACTCTCTCCCGAATCGCTCGTTGTAGGCGGCCATGAACTCCGGGGCGTAGGCATTGGCGGCTTCCATCGTAGAGATGCCCTGGAGACGGAGCTCCTTCACGAGTCGATCCTGCAGCGTGAGGAGCGCACGCTCGACACGACCCTTTGCCTGCGGCGTGTTGGCACAGATGATGTCGATGTTCAGCTCCGACAGGGCCCGACTGAACTGCGTCATCCCCGCGGTCTTGCGTGGCGCGGTGGCGTTGATCCGAAAGATGCTGGCTTTGTCGCTATAGAACGCGACGGGCTTTCCATGGCGTTCGAGGTACGTCCTCGTCGCCGCGAAGTAGCTGAATGTCGACTCCGAAGGGACGAATCGGAGTTCCATCAGGCGACTCGTCGCATCATCCACGTAAACGAGCAGCGTGCACCGCGGGGCTCGGTCCTCGAACCACTCGTGATCGCAGCCGTCGATCTGGACCAGCTCCCCAAAGCAGGACCGACGGCGGCGAGGTTGGTAAACGCGTTGCCGCTGGGAGCGGGGTACCCAGAGCTCAGCGTCGATCATCCAGCGCCGGAGGGTCTCGACCGACACCGCGACGCCGTGAACCGCTTGGAGCTTCTCGGCCGCGAGCGTCGGTCCGAAGTCGCTGTAACGCGACACGATCAAGTCCAGAGCGCGACGCCGCAGATCGTCAGGCAGCTTCCGGTTGCTGGCCCGCCCACGCTTCCTCGAGACCAATCCCCGAGGACCTCCGATTCGGAGCTTTCTGCACAGGCGTTGGACCTGGCGAATCCCCAGGCCCAGCTGTTCGGCCGCCTGCGCTTGGGTCAGGCGGCGGTCCAAGACGCGGTTCAAGACCTCCAGCCGGTTCAGCTCCTTCGCACTCATCGTCAGGTACCCCGGGTCGTCCATGTCGGCCTCCCAGCACGACACGGTGCCCGAGACCCGACATTTCTAATGGGGAGAAACCCGACATTTGCACTTTGGGCCTACACATGGTTGTAGAATTTCGGACATTAAAAACGTCTTATCAATCAAGTACTTAGAGTCCGATAACGTACATTCGGTCAAATCCCCTGGGAATGAAGGGCTTTCGCTCATCCTCGATCCCCCGTTGGCGGCAAGTTAAGGCAAATCTAATCCCAAACGCAGTGCAACCAGCCCGCTAAGTGCGTGACTGGCTGCATGGAATTTGGAGCGCGAGACGGGAGTCGAACCCGCGACCCTCAGCTTGGGAATGTGACGGTGGCCCCGAAACTGCTCTGGTTTTCGTCTTAGGAGTGGGGATAGGGGTCTTTAAGGGCAGTTAAAGCAAATCCGGTGAGCTGAGAGTGGCGAGTCGAGAAGTCGGCGATTTCGCACCATGGTCAACCCGCCCCTCGTCGCGCACAAAGATCAGCGCGCCACCTTCGTCGAGCCATTTTTCGGCATCGAGTTCGCCTTCGCTCTGACACAGCTTGTGGATCAAGCCGCGCAGCACTCCTCGAATTGGGCTGCGTCGCCTGTTCGATGGTGATTCGTGATCGTGTGTGGTTCAATTCCGCCAGGTTCTGGCAAAAATCAGAGCGTCCGAATGAACCGCTCCTACAGGCACCTGCTAAGCTGCTCGATGTCGAACTGTCAGGGGATCCGAACGTGGGCGCAAAAGAGGATTCATACGGCAACACCTGGGAATCCGAGGTTACTCAGGACGGCGAATTCGTCCGTCACCAGACCAGTTTTCGTTCACAGATCAGGGCCGATGGATCGACGGATTTTGCGCCCGAGACCGGGCGCTATCACCTCTACGTCTCATACGCCTGTCCATGGGCGCATCGGACCCTGATCGCGCGCAAGCTGAAGGGCCTCGAACAGGCGATCAGCTTCGACGTTGTCGATCCAGTTCTGCCTAGCACGGGCTGGTCCCTCAACAGTTCAGCTCCCGGCGCGAAAGGCGACACCGTCAACGGCTTCCAGGATCTCCGGGAGGCCTATCAAGCAAGCAACTCGAGTTTCGAGGGTGCGATCACTGTGCCAGTGCTCTGGGACAAGCAGACCCGGCAGATCGTCAACAACGAGTCCGCCGAGATCCTGCGGATGTTCAACTCGGAGTTTCAACATTGTGCGAGTAATCGGGATCTCGACCTCTACCCGGAAGGCAGACGCAAGCAGATCGACGAGCTGAACGATTGGATCTATCCGGGTATCAACAATGGGGTCTACCGATGCGGTTTCGCGACGAAGCAGGCAGCCTATAGCGCTGCCTTCAAGGAACTCTTCAGCGCGCTGGATCGTGCGGAGGAAGTCCTGGCCAGCTCGCGTTATCTGACCGGGTCGACGCTGACTGAGGCGGACGTGCGGCTGTTCACGACGCTGGTTCGTTTCGATTCTGTGTACGTCGCTCACTTCAAATGCAACTTGAGGCGCATCGTCGACTATCCAAACCTCTGGGGCTACACGCGGGACCTCTTTCAAACCAAGGGCGTCGCGGAAACGGTCAACATGAGCCATATCAAGACCCACTATTTTGTATCGCATCGACAGATCAATCCATCGCGGATCATCCCCGACGGACCGGCACTCGATTTTGAATCTCCTCACGGACGGGACTAACGGGGTTGCCTTCGCATGAAGACCGTTTTGCACAAAGCTGACGCACGCGGTCGTGCCGACCATGGCTGGCTCGACTCACGACATACCTTCTCTTTCGCCGACTACTACGATCCCGAGAGGATGGGCTTCGGCATGCTGCGCGTCATCAACGACGACATCGTCGCTCCGGGGGCGGGGTTCGGTACGCATTCTCACGCCAACATGGAGATCATCTCGGTACCTCTCCGTGGATCGCTGCGCCACCAGGACAGCATGGGCCACACCCAGGTCATTCGGCAGGGCGAAGTCCAGGTCATGTCGGCCGGTACAGGTATCAGTCATTCGGAATACAATGCATCGGACAGCGACCCTGTGAATTTTCTACAGATCTGGGTCGTCCCCAAAGAGCCCGACATCACTCCGCGCTATGGCCAGCAGGAGTTTCCAGCGGAGAAGCGAGAAGACCGCTTTCAGACGGTCGTGGCTCCCGATTCTGAGAACGGGGCCGTGTGGATCAATCAGGATGCCTGGTTTTCGCTCGGTAACTTCAGCGGCGGGCGGCGGGAGGCTCATCACCTGCACTCCGACGGAAACGGAGTCTATGTCTTCGTTCTCGAGGGCGGTGCAGAGGTCGCTGGTGAGCGTCTCGGTCAACGAGATGGTCTCGGCATCACCGAAGCTGCGGAGATCGAGATCACGGCGGCCACTGACTGTGAGTTGCTCGTGATCGAGGTACCGCCACTGAATGGGTACGATCAGCTACGCGGCCCCGTTCGGTAGAGAACCCGAGTAACCGGAGGAGTCGGAATGAAGCCACTCCGATCTACACACGATGCACGAATTCGATCCGGCAAGCCTTCCGGGGTTGGACGGCCGGCAGCCCACTCTCAGGAGCAAAGATGAAGAAACTACTGGTTCTATATTATTCGATGTATGGACATGTAGAGACCATGGCGAAAGCCGTGGCAGAGGGTGCCGGGTCTGTTGCCGATGTTGAGGTGACAATGATGCGAGTGCCTGAACTGATGTCAGAAGAAGCGGCTCAGCGCGCAGGCGCCAAACTTGATCAGGCTGCCCCACTGGCAGATCCCTCGAACCTGACGGAGTACGATGCCATCATCTTTGGCACCCCCACTCGCTTTGGCAACATGGCAGCACAGATGAGAAATTTCCTCGATCAAACCGGTGGGCTCTGGTCTGACGGGGCACTGGTGGGGAAAATCGGCAGCGTTTTTACCAGTACCGGCACAGGTGGGGGCAACGAAACCACGATCCAGTCTTTCCACACCACCTTGTTTCATCACGGCATGCTGGTGGCAGGTTTACCCTATAGCTGTCCTGCACTTTCGGATATCTCTGAACCCAGAGGGGGAGGACCATTGGGGGCGGCATGTCTGGCTGGAGCAGATGGTTCCCGACAGCCCTCGGAAAATGAACTTGCCCAGGCAAGATTCCAGGGCCAGCATGTGGCGCAATTGCTGAGTTGATGATGCTCTGAGTACGCGCGGCGCAGGCGGCAGAGAACCCGAGAAATCCAACTCGAGGAGTACGGAATGAAGGCTTTCAGATTCAAAGAGTGGAAGAAGCCGGCGCAATTGGAGGATGTCCCTGTCCCCGACCCGCGCCCGGGTGAGGTCCTCATCAGGATCGGCGGCGCTGGCGCATGCCACTCGGATCTACACATCATGCACGAGTTCGATCCGGCAAGCCTTCCGGGGTTGGACGGCTGGCAGCTTCCGATCACGCTCGGCCACGAGAACGCTGGCTGGATCGAGGCCGGTGACATCTCAGCGTATCCGCACCTCGAACTGGGCGCTCCGGTGGTCGTCTCTCCAACATGGAGCTGCGGCGTATGCGCTCCCTGCCGACAGGGTGCGACGAACTACTGCGAGCAGGAGCACCTGGCTGGCGGCATCGGGCGCGATGGCGGACTTGCGGAGTACATGGTCGCGCCGGCGCAGACGCTCGTGCCTCTCGCGAACTTGGAGCCTTGGAAGGCCGCGCCGCTAACCGATGCGGGCCTCACCTCCTATCACGCAGTCAAGCGCTGCCTTCCACTTCTGACACCGGATGCAACTGCCGTCGTGATCGGGGCTGGCGGCTTGGGACACATGGCCATCCAGGTCCTTCGCGAGCTCAGCGGATGTCAAATCATCGTGGTGGACACCAACGAGGATGCGCGAAAGATGGCGGGCGACCTGGGTGCGCACGTCTGCTTGCCGTCCGATGACACGACCGCCGCTGAGATTCGAAAGGCAACAGGAGGGCTCGGGGCGACTGTCATCCTCGACTTCGTCGGCATCGACGCCACACTCGCGCTGGCCGCGCAGTCCGCGCGGCAAAGAGGTGAGATCGTGCTGATCGGAATTGGAGGCGGCACGTTTCCCTTCCAATTCGGCGCCCTCCCCTACGCGTGCTCACTGGTCACCACCTACGGGGGGTCAACTGGGGAGCTGGTAGAGCTGGTCGCCTTGGCGGAGACGGACCGGATCCATCCTCACATCGAGGAATTCCCATTGGATCAGGTTGGGACCGTGTACGAACGACTTCATAGAAATGAGATCAGCGGGCGGGCTGTCCTGAGGCCCTAGCGGTCGCGAAGCTCACTGGGTGGCCGGACGCCATTCCCATTCATGGTCAAGGGGACTGGCTCCCGAGAAAGTCCATTGCGGCCAGACTCTGACACTTCGAGTGGAGTCGTGCGCGACAACGACAACGGACCCATCGCTAGTCGACCAGCATAAAGTCGCCTGGCTTCCAGGTCTTGTCGAACCACGGCTCCAACGGGCCATACAGGCGAAGCAGCACGTGAAAGCCCTTGCCGGGAATCGTTTGTACCCAGTTCGTTTCGTGGCCCTCGGGCGGCTTCGGACCGAACCACACCGTCGCTGACCCATCGGCGTCGACCGCCAGGCCGGGCGAGTTGCTGTCGACCCCACCCGTTTGCTGATCCGTTTCAAGAATCGAACGAGTTTGACCGTCGTACACCATGAACGACCAGAAGTTGTTGATCGGAACCGGACCGGGGAGTGTCACAGAGTAGTTCTTCCCACCGTCCAGGTAGTCACCGTTGGCGTCGTGGGCAGCGATTTCGTAGACCGAGCCCTGCCCCACTTTCGGCTGCGACATTGCCGGTGTGATTCCGGTAGCGAAGTAGTAAAACATCACTCTGTCGTCGAGGACGCGTTCGCCGCGATCGAGAAACTCGTGACTCCCCCCAGCCAGGGGCGAGAACCACTGCCGATCCGGGTAGAAGTAGACCTCCCTGTCACGAGGCCGAAACAGGATCGAGCGTGATGCGGCGTTGGCAATCGCTGCCGCTTCTTTCAAGATCCCCTTCATCCGCGCGTCCGGCTCGAAGGGCTCACCCTTCTTGATGCCAATCGACGCAGCCAGACCGACGATCTCGGGATTGAAAGCGTCGGCGGACTCGTACTGAATGACTGCGTTCAGTTCATCGAAGTAGCTCTCATCGTTCGCGTGAATCGTATTGTACTGCTTGTCCGTCAGGTTGAAGAACTTCTGCTTTGGAGGGTTCTTGGACTCGGCAAGCGGATACATGTGGAAGCCCGCCTTGAATGCATCAACTGCTGCCTGTACGTCACCATCTCGAACGAAGACGCGCATCAACAGCCAGTGCCGATAGGTCTTCGTTCTCACGACATGAACCCCGTCGGGAATCGCGCCTTCGTAGCCCGGGCCAACGATCAGGTACTTTCCACCCTTTCCCTTGTCGGGTCCGGTGAGTCCAATGTCGGAAACATGGAGGAAGAACGCATCGTCAATGATGCCGAGCACGGGAGTGTCGAGTTCGATGATCACCGGACCAGTCTTCACGTCGATCTCGGCCGTTGCATAGGGCGTTGTGGTCTGAGGCGTCAACCAGAGCGATCTGGCGTTCATCAATCCCTCGGTGATGCCTACGTCGTTTGGTTTCATTCCTATCTTCGCGTGTCCGTCGAGCATCGCGTACAGGGATGTCGCTCCCATCGCGTTCATGAACAGATCGACCGCTCGAGCGGTATCCAAGAAGCGGAGCGACTTCTCGACCGTCGAGTCGCTGGGAAAACCGTCCCTGAACTCCAACTCGCCCAGATATTCGGTATCGACCTCATCCGGCGTAATCAGCGACTGAGGAACCTTCGCCTTGTAAGTCGGCTCGGCCGTAGCCATGGGCGCCGCGACAACTGCGGCGAGGGAGAGCGCCACAACACTCTTGAATAGCGAGATCACTAGCCTTTCCTCCTGCTTTCCATTCTACTCGACTGCCCCTGATGCGGGCCTGACGCGATGGATTACTCGACCCGCTTGATATCCTGCAACGGATACGTCTCATCGAAATACGCCTCCGTTGGCCCATAGAATCGCAGGTAGGCGAACCAACTTTCACCGTCGTTGGTCTGGAGCCAGTTTTCTTTCGCCACTCCTTCGGGCAAGGTCGCACTGAAATGCAGGGTCACTGATCCATCGGCATCGGCTTTCACGCCGGTGCGGGAGCTAGCGGCAGGTATCCCAGTTTCGTTGAGGATGAGTGTGCGTGTGTTGACGTCATAGACCACGATCGACCAGAACAACTTGGCTGGAGGGTTGACGGGCATGGTCAGGCTGTAGTGCTGACTCCCCACCAGAGGATTACCATCGCTGTCCTTGTAGCCGGTCCGGTATTGCTGGCCGATGCCGGGCTGCTCGATGTAGTAAGCCTTGCCCCGGCTCACGGCTTCCCATGTAAACGATGCTCGGCGATAAAGTTGATCGAAGTACTCGTCGCGATCATCGAATGACACGATCATCAACTGATCCCAGTGCGTTCCCTTGTAGAGCTCCGAATTCGCGAACCGTTGGCCCGTAAATGTGTTGGCTTTAGCCATGGATTCGCCGACGACGGCTGCCTGCTTGAGAATTTCCTGCTGTCGTTCGGTCGGTTTGAAGGGCTTGCCCTTCTCAATGCCAAGCGACTCCAACATCGCCAGCATGAATCGGTCGCGTTTGGGGAACACTTCGCGATCCATGATCATTTTCAGGCTCTCCCAATACGCCATGCCATGTGGCTGCCATTGGCCCCACGACACATCGTCACCGATCACCAGCAGTTCCAGGACGGACGGATTCTCTCGCTTCGCGTACGAATAGGTCCTGAACTTGTGCAGCATCGCGTCCGCTTCGGCGGGGTCGGGCTGCAGCGCGCGAATTCCCAGAAAGACAACATTCGTGTGATTCTGCACGACCGTAAACTCGGTTTCATCGAGGTCGATCGGCTTTTCCATTCCAGGCGCAAGGATCAGGAACTTGACCCCCTTCGCGGCATCGGGCCCTGAAAGGCCGAAGTCCATCACCGCCCGCTGCCACATGTCATTGATGATTCCGGCAGAGGGCCCCTCCGGCACCTCGAACACCAATGGACCCGTGCGGCTCAAATCCGCAAACGCGATGGCGTATGGCGTCGTGGCATTGGCCGTCAGAATCCCCTGCTTCGACAGCGCGGTTTTCTGCTGGACGATCTGCCCGTCTTTGGCGTTGAACCGGTCCTCATGCGCGATCAACCATTCCGCGTAGCTCACGAGCGGCACCGCCCAGAGATAGGCTTGAGTGGCGCGCTGAAAGTCCATTTCATCGAAGAGTTTGTCCACCGTATCGGGCGTTGGATAGCCGCCAGCGAAGCCGCCCTCGGTAAACTTCAGCTCGCCTATCCGAGTACCCACAACGCTCGGAGAAGTGCGCCCGTAAGCGCGAAACTCCTCCACGGACAAACCATCTGCGATCTGTTCGGCGGGTGCCTTATTGGCAACGGTGCTGCAACCTGTCAGCGCAGCGATTGAGAGCGCAAGCGCAAAGCTGAACAGACGAACGCACAACGTCTTCTTCATCGATTCTTCCTCGTCTTGCTGGGTTGCCTGCTTTGAGCGGGAGGCCAGCCATAGGTTATTACCAATCCTAACGGCGTGCAGCCAGACCGCTAAGTGCGTGACTGGCTGCATGAAATCTGGAGCGCGAGACCGGGTTCGCGAGCGGGCTTCGCCCGCGAAGCGCTAGCCGAGCGAAGCTCGGCCGCGGACCGGCGACCCTCAGCTTGGGAAGATGATGAGGGCGGTGCAATCGAGGACGACGGAAGCCGAAT
>Ga0316193_10003746_pt1 | contig 11049 bp, 10 predicted proteins | sample MerIslsedime2_MG_FD_207735 | JGI IMG/M metagenome (GOLD analysis project Ga0316193, IMG submission 207735) | Coastal sediment microbial communities from Maine, United States - Merrow Island sediment 2 | ecosystem: Environmental > Aquatic > Marine > Coastal > Sediment | place: USA: Maine... | reverse complement strand
TACGCACGCGACCGCGAGAGATTCGAGGGACAGCGCCTCACGGGGGCTATCATCACCGCCCTGTTGGGGTTCGCCTACGCCATGTGGGCGATCGCAGGCGCGGGCCAGGAGATCGTGTACTGGGGACTCATCCTGCTCATTTCTGGCCTGCCGATGTACGTGTGGGTCGTGTGGCGGCGCGGGTCGCAGGCGGACCGCGCGACGGAGGTGTCGAACTCATGAGCGCACTGGGACAGTCGGACGTCCTTCCGCTTCGGAGCGTTCTGCTCAAGCACGCCCGGGACGCGTTTGGCGATCAGCCGACCCTCGATGGGACCTGGGAGGAGCTTGCCTATCTGGCCCGGCCGGACTTCGCGGGCGCGGTGGCCGAATACGAAGCATTCCAAGGACTCCTCGAAGGGCTCGGGGCGGAGATTCACCTGGCCCCCCCCGATCCCGCTACGGGTCCGGACTCCGTGTACGTCAGGGACGCGACGGTCATCTGCGATCGCGGGGCCATCCTGTGCAGCATGGGCAAGAAGGCCCGGCACACGGAGCCGGGCGCGGCCGAGAGATCGCTGCGCGCGATCGGCGTCCCCATCGTCGGACGAATTACGGGCTCAGCTCAGGTGGAGGGTGGCGACGTGGCCTGGATCGACGAGCGCAACGTGGCGGTGGGGCTCGGCTATCGAACCAATGCCGAGGGGATCCGGCAGCTGCGTAGCCTGCTGGGCAGCGAAGTGGATCGTGTGGTCCCTGTTCCCCTTCCGCACTGGCACGGCCCGGGCGACGTGTTTCACCTGATGTCGATGTTCAGCCCCGTCGATCGGGATCTGGCCGTGGTCTACTCTCCGCTTCTCCCGGTGCCCTTCCGCCAGCTGCTTCTCAAGAAGGGATACGAACTGGTGGAAGTGCCGGACGAGGAATTCGAGAGCATGGGCTGCAACGTGTTGGCCGTAGGCCCGAGACGCTGCGTTGCTCTCGACGGCAATCCGGTCACACTCCGTCGCCTGGAGGCTGCGGGTGCAGAGGTTCATACGTATCGAGGTCGAGAAATCAGCGCGAAAGGTGGCGGGGGGCCGACGTGTCTCACGCGTCCACTCTTGCGCTCCGAGTGAAGGTCACACGAGAGGGAGTTGGAAGATGAAGAAGAACGTGAGTGCGGCCCTTGCCGCCGCTGTGATCGTCCTTTCCGCGGCGGCATGCAGCAACGGCACGGGAGACGGTGGCGAACCCGGCCCAGGCGTCGACAAGGAAGTGTTCGTCGCTCACTTCGTGTCAGACTGCGTGGGTGTCGGGCCGCAGAAATGCCTCAACGTGCGCGAGAGCGTCGAGGACGATTGGACTCTGCGGTACGATCCGATCGAGGGCTTCGAACACGAGGTGGGATACGACTACCGGCTTATCATCAACGAGACCACCATCAGCGATCCTCCGGCCGACGCCTCGTCGATCCGATGGACGCTGGTAGAGGAAATCGAGAAGACGCCGGTGGCAACGAGCGAGGTGGACGGGAACCCCATCCTCCGGCCGTGGAAACTGGAAGCGTTCGGCCCGGCAGCCGATCTGGGAGACGAGCCGACGACGGCCCTGGTCGAAGGAGCGCTTGCCTCTCTTCCGGCGGACAACCCGGTCACGCTGGGGCTGCGAGAGGAAGGCCGGGTCGGGGGATTTGACGGGTGCAATCGATATTTTGGCGATTTCGTGATCGAGAACGGGCACCAGATCGTCCAGGGCCCGAAGGGGGCGACCATGATGGCGTGTCCGGATGGGCGCATGGACCTGGAGCAGGTGTTCCTGAGGAACCTGGAGGGTGCCACGCGACTCTTCCGCCGCGGTGACATGCTGGAACTCGAGAACGACGCGGGCGTGGTCATGGTCTTCGCACCTTGGGAGGGTGACGAGTGACACGGCCTCGCGCGCGGGCGCCTTTGCGTACACTGGTGTTCCGAACAGAGACTCACGACAGCCACCACGTGGAGTGACGATGACGATTCTGGTGACCGGCGGTACGGGAACGGTGGGTAGCCACGTGGTCGCCAACCTGGCGGCGGCGGGACACGACACGAGAGTGCTGACCCGATCGCCGGAGAAAGTCGTCACCTTTCCGAACGGAGTGAAGGGAGCAATCGGCGCGCTGTCCGAACCGGTCACCCTCGGCCCGGCATTCGAGGGAGTCGACCGGCTATTCCTCCTCACTCCCCTGGCGCAGGACGAAGTGGAGCAGGGCCTGGCGGGCGTTGAGGCCGCAAGAGCCGCCGGCGTGGAGCGGATCGTCTTCATGTCCGTCCACCAGGCAGACCAGGCACTTCGAATTCCTCACTTCGCCAGCAAGGTCGAGATTGTCCAGGGACTCGAACGATCCGGTATTCCCTACACGGTGCTCGAACCCAACAGCTTCTACCAGAATGACGTTTGGTTCCGACAGCCTCTGATGGAATTCGGCGTGTACCCGAACCCACTGGGCTCCGTCGGTCTCAATCGGGTCGATGTGCGCGACATCGCGACGGCCGCCGTCACCGCGCTGACAGAGGACGGACACGAGGGAGAGCACTATCCAGTGGTCGGCCCTGAGGTGTGGACAGGCGAGAGTTCGGCGCAGGCATGGAGCGCGGCACTGGGTTCCGGCGTGATCTACGGAGGAGACGATGTCGACCGGTGGGCGCAGGCGGCGTCCGCCATGATGCCTGATTGGTTAGTCGCCGATCTCAAGATCATGTTCGTGGACTTCCAGGAACGTGGCCTGCTCGCCAGCGACGACGACTTCGCCCGTCAGCGCCGAATCCTTGGAAGGGACCCCATCCCGTTCGAGCGCTTCACGACGGAGGTGGCCGGGATGTGGAAGGCGCAGGCCGCCGGGGCCTGAGCGTCGACCGCTACGGGGCGGGAGTAAGGGATTCTCCCGTCCAGCCCGTGAACGCCCACAGCCTGTAATCCGCCGTCACACCCCTGCCGCGCTTCCTGCTCGTGGGGCCGACCTCGATGGTCGCCGCGAACCTCTCCCCGAGGTCGCTCACGATCTGGCGGGCCCACCCATCGTCGATATCCACGAACACCAAACAGTCGCCGGCGCTCGCCCTGTCCTCGAAACCGGGCCAGATGGCGTACTGGTTGCTGCGACGGCGGATGTTCAGCGACACCACGGCCGGCCGGCCGGGAAGGTGGAAGGCGAGCTCAGAGGCCTCCTGGTATCGGTTCGTGGCCACGTGTACGGCCGGGCAGCCGGCGTCCATCAGTTGGTTTCGCGCGCCGTCGGTGACTTCCGCCAACGATTCCCACCCATGTCCCTGGGCGATCGGGTCGCGCCGGGCGTCGATGGGAATTGCTGGCACCAGGGCCTGCACGTAGATCAGCAGCACGATCCCGGCTCCGAGCCACAGACCCCACTTCAGCCAGTTCTTTCCTCTCGTTCCCCAGGACGCGGCACCCAGCAGGACAACCCCGGCCACGTACGCCGGCGCGGGCCAGTTGGGCTCGACGTGTCGGCGGAGCGCGCTGGCCGCGAAAGCGCTGAACACCACCAGGCCGATAGCGGCGAGGACGGTGCGCCGGGGGTCGCCTTGTCCGCGTACGCCCTTCCGCAGCGCCCCGAGAGTCGCGATCCCGATCAGGACGAACAGGATCGGCGACACCAGGCCGAGCTGACCGCCCAGGTACTCGAGTTCCCGATTCAAGGTGCCCAGCAGGCGGGCGAACAGGCCCGCGTCCGACGCGCTGCCTCCAAGCCCGTGGTCCAGCTGAAACGCGAAGGAGGGCCAGCCGAGCTCGGCGTTCCACATGATCACGGGCGAGAAAGCGGCCAGTCCGAGTCCGACACCAATCCACGGTCCGGGGGTCAGAAGCCGACGACGAAGCCGCGGGTCGAGCACGAAACCGAGCGCGGCTCCCGCCGGAAGCAGCACAGCCGTGTACTTGGAGAGCAACGCGGCTCCCAGGGCCAGTCCCGTGGCGCACCACCAGCCGATTTCGGCCATGCTGCCCGGCTCCTTCTCCACGGCACGAACGAGCGCCCAGGTCCCGACGGCGAATGCAGCCAGCAGAGGAGCGTCGGGCGTTGCGAGGAGCAGGCCGGCCGCGGCCATCGGCATGACGGCCAGGGCGATCGCGGCAACCAACGCGGCCCGTCCGCCACCGAGCCGTCTCGCGAGCGCGATCGCAGCCAGGGATCCCAGGAGACTGAGGAGGATGGCCCCGAAGCGCACCCCGATCCGGGTGTCGCCGAACAGCGCCGTGCCGAAAGCGATGACCGCCGAGATAGCTGGAGGGTGATCGAAGTATGAAGCCGCCGGCCGGCGGGACCACTCCCAGTAGTACGTCTCGTCCGGAAAAAGGGGGACCAGCCCGGCCAGGGCGAGGCGCACGGCCACCGAGGCCAGCACTACGACGAGGGCGAGACGCCAGGCCCTGGTCTCGTTCTCGCCCGCGATCGAGAGGTCGTTCGTCATGGTCGCAGATCCGGTCAGACGGCTTCCAGCGCGTCGGCTGCCGCCGCGAGTCCCGCCGCGGCGTCCAGCTCGATCCCCTGCCGGGCGAATCCGTCCGCCAGGGCAGGCAGCAGGTTCAGCACGTTCCGGGGCTGCGCCGAGTGCCCCATGCAGCCGATCCGGATGATCTTGCCGGCCAGGTCGCCGAGTCCCCCGGCGATCTCGATCCCGTGGGTGAGGAGGATGTGTCGGCACAGGGCCTTCGCGTCCACGCCCTCCGGGATTCGTACCGCGTTCAGACTGGGAAGCCAGGAGGCGTCGTCCGGGTTCATGCGGAGGCCCAGCGCTTCGACCCCCGCCTTCAGGGCCCCCGCGATATGAAGGTGCCGGGCCCAGCGCTCCTCGATCCCTTCCTCGGCTACGAGTCGCAGCGCCTCGCGCAAACCATAAATGGCGGTGATCGGAGCCGTGTGATGATACGACCGGTCATCCCCCCAGTAGCTCTCGAGCAGGCCGACGTCCAGGTACCAGCTTCGCACCAACTCACCGCGGTTCCGGACCTTCTCGAACGCGCGATCGTTGAGCGTGAGGGGGCTGGCGCCCGGCGGGCAGGAGAGACACTTCTGTCCACCCGAGTAGGCCACGTCGATGTTCCACTCGTCCACCCGCAGCTCGACGCCACCGAGCGAGGTGACCGTGTCCGCGATCACGTAGGCGCCATGTTCGTGGGCGATCGCCGTGAGGTCGGGCACGTTTGGCTGCAGCGCCCCGGTGCTGGTCTCCGCGTGAACGAACCCGAATACCTTCGGCCGGTGCTGCTCGAATGCTGCCCGAACGTCCTCCGTATCGAGCGGTTCACCCCACGGGGCCTGGACGTGAACCACCTCGCCCCCCGCGCGGCGTGCCATGCTGTCCATGCGGGCGCCGAAATAGCCGTTGGTCGGCACCAGGACGACGTCGCCGGGCTCGACCATGTTGGCGAAGGCCGCTTCCATCGCCGCCGAACCCGTCCCGCTCACCGGAATCGTCCACCGGTTGTCCGTACGGAAGGTGTACCGAAGCAGGGCCTGCACCTCCTGCATGATCTCGATGAACGCCGGGTCCAGGTGGCCCACGAGCGGCGTGCTCATCGCCCGCAGCACTCTCGGGTGCACGTCGCTGGGTCCGGGTCCCATCAGGATCCGGTCCGGGGGATTCAGGTCGCCGACATCGGGTTTCAGCATGCGTCGATCTTCTGGTTGGAGTGGCTGCAGCCGTTCGAGCCGTCTCAGTCCCCTGCCTCTTCGACCCGGTCCGCCGGGACGGACACCCGTATCACGCCTCTGAAGTCTCCCACCGCGTAGCCTGTCGCCAGATCGTCGGGGTAGCGCTCGTCCAGGATCGCCTGGACCGGGGGGTCAATCTCTCCCGTGGAGCCGTGGCAGCCGAGGCACGGGGGGGCCACGATCAAGGGTCGATAGAACCTGTACTCGTCGCGCCCCGCCTTCTGTACCAGTGGGCCCGGTAAGACACCGGTTTCGGCCAGGGCTGACTCGTAGTACCTGAGCGCTTCGGTCTCATCTTCGTCGGGAGCGTTGGCAGGGTTCCGATACTTCATACTGGTCCGCTTGACGTCCAGGCCCTGCTCCTGCGCGACTCCTGCCGTCAACTGGATGGCGCTGGTGGAGCAGAAATCCACTGCGTGAACCGCACCGCCTTCCTGCATCGCAGCGGTGAGCTGAGTGACCAAAGTGCCCATGAGGGCCTGTGAGGCCGAACCTCCGAGCTCGAACACCGCGACCTCGATCTCGGGACTCACTTCATCGTCGTCAGAGCCACCGCATGCCGCGGCAGTCAGGATCAGCAAGAGCGCGAGTAGTCCGCTGGCAAGCCTGTCCATACACGAGCCTCCCTCTAGAGCACGTACCGAAAACTCCCTGAAGATCTTGCACCCTGCGGAAAAGTGCCACCATGCCCGGAGCATGCCCGAGTATGGCAAGCTTCGGGTATTGTTCGGGGCTGCGACCACGACTTCGAGCGCACCAGTCATGTAATATCATTTGCGACAACAACTTGCAAGGCGTTGCGGGTACGAAGACGCTCAGCGATCTACACCCGGGAACCGTGCTGTAGACGAGATCGATGGATGGTCCACGAATTGCGCTCTCACCGGGCGAATGAGTGGGCGCGCTTCGCGGCCTACGATGACACACAGCATACAAACGGATCTCATGGACCGTCTTCGCAGAAGCAACCAGAGAGGCTTCACGCTCGTTGAGCTGTTGATCGGCATCACGATCATGAGCGTTGTGGGGCTGATGGCCAACACGTCGTTCCGGAATTTCAGGCAGCGCACGATTCTGAATCGGGCGGCCCAGGTAGTCGCTGCCGATGCCGCGATGACGCGGACGTACGCGATTCGTGGCCGGGAGAACATCTCTCTCGTCGCGGACGAAGCGACTCAGAGCTACCAGATACGCGACGCGAGTGGGACGGTGCTGAAGACACGCTGGTTCGACGGCGACTCAGATCTTCGTCTGGATTCATTGAACATTCTGAACACGGGCGATTCCTTGACGTTCAACGCGCGGGGGATGCTCATATCCGCTTTCGGTATCATCGATATTGGCACCGATGCGGGCTCGAAGCGGGTGATCGTGAACGGACTTGGTCGCCACAGGGTCATCACGAATTGAGGTCCCAGCTATGAAGGTGTTGGCGCGCACAAAGGCCAGTCTCGACGACGAGAGCGGGTTCGGACTTGTCGAAACGTTGATCGCCCTGACGATCCTCGTGATCGGACTGATCGCCGTCAGTGGTTTGAGTCTGGCTTCGGCCGGCCAGGCGCGGACGGCCAACTGGCGCAGTCAGCAGGCCGCGGCCGCCCAGATGATGCTGGAGGATGTCCAGAGCGAGGGCTTCAGTGCTGCGACGAGCAGTGTCGATACGGTGACCATCTCAGGCCACGACTACCCTGTGACGATCGACGTGTCCAGCCTTTCGAGCCGGGTGAAGCAGGTCACGATCGCAGTCGCCGGGGCGGGCGATCTGGGTGCCGTTGTCTACAGGACGAGGCTGTACAAGCCCAAACCCTTGCCGGATCCCGTTCCGGTCACTCCGTAGAGAGAAGCAGACGCATGAATCGGATTCACTCACAAGCAGGCTTCACCCTGGTCGAGGCGCTGATCGGGTTGGTAATCAGCGGGCTTCTGGCCTCGGCCGTGCTTTCGCTGATGCTGGGTCAGAGCCGCTTCTACGAGCGCACGGACGACCAGATCTGGGCCGAGCAGAGCAATCGGGCCACGTTCGACATCGTGTCATCCGAGTTGCGCATGGCCTCAGCGGAAGACCTGCTCGCGGCAGAATCGGACTCTGTTGCCATACGTTTCGACATCATGCGGGCAATCGTCTGCGACTCGACCGCAGCCGATGCCGCCACCCTGATGGTGTACGATACCGTCGCGGCCTGGGGGCTCGACGGGGGATTCATCGGTACAGCCTACTCCGACCCTTACGACGAGGACTTCGAGTACGCGGATGCGTTTCTACCCAGCACCGTTTCTACGGGTTCGGGGCCCAAGGCGACTTGCGTGGCCAATGGGTCACCCACGACTCCTCCAGACAACTCTTTTGCTGAGCTGTCAGGCTGGTCCGGGAACTTCACCAACGGAGTGCCTGACAGAGGCGGTATGGTCCGGTTTTACAGCCGGCTGGCGTATCACTTCGCGCCCTCCACGTTCTTCGAGACCCGAACCGCCCTGTGGCGTGGGGCACAGGAACTGGTCGGTCCGTTCGATAACGGGGCTGCCTTCAGCTACGTCATGGATGACGGCAGCGTGGAAAACAGCGTGTCGAGCTCGGACTTCGATGAAGTGGTGGCGATCCGGGTAACCGCGACGGCCGTGGGGGACGGAGCGAATCGTTACGACGTCGAGCGCGACCTGCTGTTCGACATTCCCTTCCGCAACTGATTCGCGGAAGGCTGATCCTGCCAGCCGGGCAGGGCTCTCCACGACCGACTCTTCTTTAAGCAGGCTCTCTTCTACCAGCCATCACGCGCATGCGGGCCGGTTGTGGGACGCGGCTCGTTGTCTCGTCCGTTGGGGCCAGCAACCCCGACACGTGCTCTGCATGCATGGCCGCACGGGGTGTGGGCGACACGGCTCCACCAAAGAGAAGAGGCGGCGCCCGGTACGATCACCAGGCGCCGCCTCTGAGCGTGTAGATTCCGGGAGTGGTACGGAAAGTTACTGCCAGCGCTCGAACCAGCTTCCCGGCACCTCAGACAATCCGCCAAACGCCGCCTTCGACGCGTAGGTCAGCTTGCAGGAGTCGTACAGGAATTTCTTGTTCCCGTTGCCGAGGTCCGAAGCGGCCGTCGTCTCCCCGAGAAGCTCGTTGAGGCCAGTGATCGTCGCGCCCGACACGGTCTGATACCCGTTGCTCGTCACGTAGCCCCCGACCAATACGAGACCGTCCCATTCGAAGCTACCGTTCATGGTGAGGTTGTTTCGAACGATCAACGTACCCCTGCCGCTCTGCGTCGGAGTGACCTCGATGTTGTTCTTCACGTAGATCACGGGCCATTCGTCGGAACCCATCGAGTTGAAATCAGGCCAGTTGTCCGGGGGAATCGTATAGTCCGGCGCCAGGAGTCCCTGGTTGACGAGCTTGTTCCAAGGGACCCCCGTCGACTGGAGCAGTTCGAGCGATGACGGCGCCTCGTAGATGTCAGGCGCCCCGTCCGGTACCAGAGTGCCTCCGTTCTGGACGTAGCCCCCCGGCGGAACCGCGACACCCGCTACCGTAGGCGCGGGAGAATTCGGGCAATTCGGGTCACCGGCGGCTGCCAGGTCGACGCCCGAGATAGTGCCGGTGCCCCCGTTCTTGAGCAGGCCGGACCCGGAGGCGAAAGAGGCTGTGGCGACCACTGAACCGGCACTGAATAGCGCCAGGCGTGACACCGTTCGTGAAGCCGTACCACCCTCCGGCGGAGTATAGGACGAGATCGACCGGATGCGGTAAAGAACCCTGTCGTTCGGCATATCGAGGACTTTCTCACCTTCCACGATGGCCGTGCCGGCGGAGTACGAGAACGTGTCCGTGGTGGTAGCCTCGAGCTTGGTGCCCAGGTACTGCTGGAGACCCGCGTCGGCCGCGTAGAAGGCGGCAGTGCCGGCCTCCTGGTTCTGGCTGGCCCGAAGTTCCGTTTCCGTAAGCACCATCCCGGCCGCTGCCAGGGCCGTGAGCCCGACCAGGGCTACCAGCACGATCATCAATGCGGACCCGCGCTCGTCTCGAGCATGCTCACCGCGGTGTCGTGCGAGCGTCTTCGAGCTGTCTCGCGTACTCATTCTGCTGTCGCGCTCCTTCTCTACTTCCCGTGACCCGAGGCGCTCAGCGCCTGCGTAACTCACCACTCCGGTCAGGAACATGTGCAACGTCGAGGCCACCGCGTACGCCATCGCCCGCAAGTCCACAGGTGACATAAACACAATAGATTACAGGATATTACAGGTCGCCCATGTGGCGGCCTCGCGACACCCCGTACGGCAGGAAGCAGCGCTATGCGCCACGTTTTGCACGAATCTGGATTCGTGGTCGCGGTAGCTCGGAATCGAGCGCGCGGATACGTTGGCGCCCTTCCGGGTATGCGAGTGGGTCGCATGCCACCCCGCCGGGGCGCGATCGCGGGATTCAGGACGGAAATCTGTATCACTACGAGGTTCAATATGAAGCGAAGGACGCTCGTGTTCGGTGCCATTGCCTGGATTGTGGTCATGTCGGTGACCATCAGCGCGGCGCCAGCAGTAGCACAGGAGCCGGAGGCGGAGCAGGGCTCGTGGCGTGTCCTTCCGCTTCCGCACGTGGATCTGTGGTATCATGGCCTCGCCGTGACCGGTTTCGATGGCTCGGGTCCCGATCCGCTGTATGATCCGTCGTATCGGGCACGCGTTCGCCAGGTGAAGGAGAGTCTGGGCGTCTACCCATCGGCCCTGGATAGAGGCTCGCCGGGATTCGCGGCGGCCTTTCAAGCAGACAGCGCCTTCGAGCTCCTGCACTTCGTGCCCCTGTATTTCGCGTCCGCGGGACCGGACCGCATGCTTGCCGCGCTGACCCAGGTCGCCGAAACAGGCAACGCCACGGTGGACGATCCGGCGGCCCAGTTCGGTGCCGGGATCGTGGCACAGCTCCTTCCCGAGGAGAGGCAGCTCGATGTTCTCCTCGAGTTCACTCGTGCCCTGTCCGATGAGTGGGCGACATGGTTCGAGGACGTCTGGACCCGATCTGTGATGGACCGCAGAGTGGATCTGGCAGCCTTGCAGTCGGTGTGGGACCAGCGCTTTGCCGGGCCGCTGAGGCCCTACCTGGAACGTCATCAGCTGGACCAGGGAGCCCTGATCGTGTCACCGCAGGTCGGGTTGGAAGGCCGGGTCTTCTCGGGCTCCCCGGCGGACCGGACGGACAACCTGGTGGTCGTGCACTTTCCACCACCCGGGGACCGACTGGAAGCTACCCTTCACTACGCTGTGCGAGAGCTGTGTTTCCCCTCTGCTCGCCTGGCGATGGAGGCGGCGGGGCCGATGCCCATGGATCGACTCGCCGCCGCGGCTCGCTCGACCCGCGCCGCCGTCCGGTGCGGCGATCTGCTGCTTGAGCACGTCGC